>Ga0164297_10001096_pt1 | contig 29877 bp, 17 predicted proteins | sample GEODES058metaG_FD_113539 | JGI IMG/M metagenome (GOLD analysis project Ga0164297, IMG submission 113539) | Dystrophic lake water microbial communities from Trout Bog Lake, Wisconsin, USA - GEODES058 metaG | ecosystem: Environmental > Aquatic > Freshwater > Lake | place: USA: Trout Bog Lake... | reverse complement strand
TAATTAACCAGAAAAAATTAGTTTTTGTAATTAATAATTAACCAGAAAAAATTAGTTTTTGTAATTAATAATTAACCAGAAAAAATTAGTTTTTGTAACTGATAATTAAATAGAAAAAATTAATATTATTAATTAGAAATTAATCAGAAAATTTTGATTTTTGTAATTAATAACTACTTAAAATAATTTGCAAATTCTAATTTTTATATTCTTTCATTTTTAAAATTGATTTTTCTAATTAATGATTTTTTATTTTTAATATCAATTACAAAAACTAATTTTTTCTAATTAATGAAATTAGTAGCGAGATAAAAAATAAAATTACCAACTCATTTATCGTAACAAAATTTTCACATGTCAATCGTAAAATGCACATTAGAATCCGCGTTATTTACAAAGTCTATTTTCCATTTAATATTTCTAATTGATATCAAAAATGAAATTAATAAAATTTAATAAAATTAATAAAATTACAAAAATCAAAATTCTCTAATTAATAAATCCCAAAAACTAATTACAAAAATCAAAATTCTCTAATTAATAATTAACCATAAAATATTAGTTTTTCTAATTGATCATTAACCAGAAAAACTAATTAGAACCAATAAATCCCACGTTTAAGATAGTAAAATCTGACTTGGGCCTACCTCCCGTTACGATATTTGCAGCGGAAATAATATCATCCATACCTTTAAGGATATTCTTAAAGGAATCAATACTAATGCCTGCCTGTTTATTATTTTCTTCACTAATAAACCGAGTATAAATATTCTTGGTCTTCAAATTACTGTTCTCTTGGTAACGTATGTTCTTTTTCCACCATTCGGCAACTACCTCTTTATGGGTATCATAAACCGAAATAATTTCATCGTGCAAAATCTCTTTTAAATCACGCTCTGTTTCTTCAAAGTTCTCTTTCAACTGCATTAACGTAGCTAGACGCTCCTTGGATTTCTTCATCATTTTCTCTACTATGTTCTTAATACGCATCTCATTCTTCTTATATTTCCCCAAGAGAACCTCTCCATTATCTACGGTTAATACCCTCTCAAATAAAAAGCTACAACTATACCAAATTGTTCTCAACAAGTGTTTCGGGTTCTCTATCTTGCTTAGCGAATTTATGTAACAATAGCATACATCGTCTTGTATCTCATACATCACTGGATGTCTAGAAAAATTGTTTATGGGGGTATGTAAGGATACCAACCAGGCAATTTTGATATGCTTATTCGCATTAATATCGTCAGCCAATTTCTTTATTTCTTTCTTACCAACACCATTCGAATAGTTCTTACTATCTACCATTATCGAGAACCCCTTAAAATCCATTATAAAATCACCAGAATGGCTTACCTTTGACGTATCAGTAATTTTAAAATCCTCAAAATCGTAGAAGGTGTCCTTCAATAGATCACAAAGATAATTCTCACCTATGCTACCCCTCATTGTATTGCTCATGTTCTTCTCCTTCTTTAAATCCTCAATAGTTTTTGTAGATTCCTTAAGCAACTGCTCGTTCTTTCTTAGAAAAACACCCAATTCTTCGTTTCTTTCCCGCTCGACAACAACTTTGTATTCGGTGAATTCTCTTACGGTTTTAATAAGCTCGTCTTGGAGAACCTTACATTTATCCATTAATTCTACATTCTTATCGTTTGCCATGGATTGATAGTTTATCTCCTGTTGCATGAGTCTATCCCTCAATTCGTCTATTGTCTTTTTATAGGTATCTGCTATTACACCATTCTCAGTGTCTTTTTGCGATAACAACCTACTCAATTCCAACTCCATCTTATTGCTGGTTTCCTTCTCGTTGTAAATACGCAGATCCTCCAATTTTATGATGGTTTTCTCCATTTCATTTATACGCTCCTGAAACAGACGCAAATCCTCGTTTTGTTTTTCTATTTGTTTCTCCTTGCTCTCTAGACGCTCTGCAATTTCGCTCTCAATCTGCTTTCTGTTTTCGTGTGTTGCGTCACTCAGGCTTTTACCAACATTGATCTTGATTTGGTTTAATTCATCGGTTAACCTGCGTAGTTCTTCCTCTTTCCTTTCCAATCGAATAGCAATCTGTTGCTCGAAATGTTCTCGGTTCTCGTTTATTTTATCGCTTATTCTTTGTTCTGCCGCCAACTTGGTATGGGTAAGCTCCTTATTCAAAAGATCTACCTTTTCTTGGTATTTTTGCAATTCATTACGTTGGTTCTCCAGTTGCTTTTCGTATAAAAACGAAATATTCTTAGTTTCCTTACTGATACCGTCTTGCATCCTTTCATAATAGTCTCCCATAGCCCTTATTGAGGTTTCCTCGAACGTCTTTTTCAGGGCAGTATTTATATCGTTCAGTTCCCGGTTTTGACGTTCTCTGTCTTCTATGATCTTCTGATACGTTCGTGCGATTCTCTCCTCGATTTCCTTGCAAAGATCATTATCCACATATTCCTTCTTGACAATCGATACAGTATTGATACCTATTAATAACATCAACAGGTTCTCTTGCTCAGTAAACCGTCTAACATCGTCGGGTATTTCAGCATATTTGGGGATGTTAAACCTCACCTCTTTATATTCCATGGGCTTTCATATAATTACACAATTATGTTTATATCAATTAGAAAAATTACTATTTTCTGGTTAATCATTAATTAGAAAAATCAATTATTTGTAATTAATATAAAAGCAGCGTATTAGTAATAGTAAACATGTCTGAACCGGCTAGTCTTACCACTACCAATCCCAAAATCATCGAGTTTTTCAAGAATAACCAATTGTTCAACTTCGAGAACTTCATCCTGCATTATATCAATGAATTTTCGAGTAAAAAACCGAGTAAGATCGAATTGACTATTGACGAGCTCATGGGACTCCACCAAGAATATCAAAATATTTTGAATTGTAAACGCGCTTTCGACCATATCGCAAAAGAGATCAAGACAAATAATTATAAAATCAAATGTCAAACTATTGAGAACCTATTTTCGAAACATCTTAACATCAAACAGGAGGTATTTACGTGTGATAATTGCAATAGATTTACTTGTACCACTAAGAAGGGTCTTCAAACACACAGGCGAAAATGCATCAGACTTGACGAAGAGTTTAATAGGAGCATCGAAGAAGAAGACGAAGACGATGAAGATATAGATGATAATTGAGAACCTGGAAATACAATATTATGCAGTGTAAAATACCCCCCATTAGAAACATATTTTGCACCATTTATGGTAAGGCCGGCCAATACGGGGCGGCGAAGCCGCCCCTACGTCGGACGGTTTCGTAAGAAGTTCTCTAACTACCCTTCTTTTATACCTTTTATTGAGAACCTGGAAAGGTGGTATTATGCAGTGTAAAATAACCCCATTTGAAACATATTTTGCACCATTTATGGTAAGGCCGGCCAATACGGGGGCGGCTTCGCCGCCCCTGCATACCAAGTTTTATAAAAATATTTTCTATAAAACCATTCTTTAAACCTCGTGTGGAGAACCTGGACATACTACCTTTTATGCTTATTTTGTGTTATTTTAAGTAGAAAAATACAAGGCCAGGTTCTCCATACCCGTTCCAAAACACTTTGTAGAAAAAAGTTTTTTATTGTTGCAACAACATTTATAAATCCATATGTGGAGAACCTAGACATACTACCTTTTCAAGCTTATTTTAACTGATTTTAAGTAGAAAAAAAAACAAAACACAGGTTCTCCATACCTACACAAACAACCTTGGTAGAAAGAATAAAAATATTTATAAAAACAAACCCCACATAGGGTGGTGGAGAACCTGAACATACTACCTTTCACCTCTATTTTGTGTTATTTTAAGTAGAAAAATACAAAGCACAGGTTCTCCACACAGGGTTTCAAGAATGGTTTTATAAAACAAGTTTTTAATGTTGCAACAATATTCACAAATCCCTATGTGGAGAACCTGGACATACTACCTTTCACCCCTTATTTTGTGTTATTTTAAGTAGAAAAATACAATGAGCAGGTTCTCCATACCTACACAAACAACCTTTATAGAAAGAATAAAATTATTTATAGAAACAAACCCCACATGGGGGTGGAGGAGAACCTGGACATACTACCTTTTACCTTTATTTTTACACATATTTAGCGTAAAAATAAACGCACCCAGGTTCTCCCCCAGGTTACTCTGCGAAACTAAAAATAAAGTTCTTATCGTGATCCAACGGATAAAAGATGGCTTCCCAGGCCCGCTCGAAATAGTGTGCCACCTCGGGTTGACGACCCTCCTCAATATTATCCACAAATGACATTAATTTTACATAATATTCCTTGGGCTGTCTCAATATATGCTCACGTTTAATAGCGATAATATGGTTGTACACAAAATGCGTGGTTTTAATTGGACCAAACAAATGGTCGTACCACTTTCCGAAAGGTCGGATAGGACAAGGCACTGTAAACACATTCTTTTCGCTATGAACAATGCTCGGATGCGACATCGCGTACTGCGTCACCGAAAAGTTATACAGTTCCTCCCTCATATTCTTAATCTCATTGCATGCCAATATGGTCGTGTTACGCCTCACACTCTCCACCACAGTTTCTGCAGCCCGGTTATACTTATGGGGTAATTCGATCGAACCCTGAAAAAAAGCGGTTATATTGGCCAGGTTATCGTAATTGTTAATGATATGATGTAGGTAAGAATGCACGTCCAGCCCACAATTAGGCAGCTTGATTTCTTTTATGATGTTCTTCGCATGGCAAAAATTATCGTCACCACCTTTGTTGTACACAATCACCGAACATTTGTTGAAAGGGTAGTTCTCCAACCACTTGAGCGGTTCTCGATACCGCGCCACAATGATTTGTAAACCACTCAGCTCCAACGAGTTCGACATTGACACAGATACGAATAAATATAAAATAATTTGAACCCACAGCTTTAAATTATTTGACTATCATAGAATTTATGGTTTCATGGTACAACCGTCTAGATCGGTAGGAAACGTAAGAGACGATTTGACGTCGACCCACTATGAATCGTCGTATTAAGATCAGGCGCCCCCTTGCTCACCATAAAGTTATCCTTAATACTCGGGCTATCCTTCTTAGCATCCCCATAAGTCTTGTAATAACTCACATTCTCCTTCCCTAACACAAGTCGCATCACCTTGAATAACAACACCTTTTCCTCTTCGGTGAACCCCGGCTTGTTGAAATAGGTCACGAGGTACTTCCCCGAATTCCAACGAAGTTCCCGAGCCCTTTTATTTTCCATGCCGTATGGATCGGATTTGTTAACTACAGTATCACACCGAGGCGGCACGATTCTAAACCCACCCTCGTTACAAACAAGGTTCTCTAATACCCCTGAATTCGCGGGTTTTAATTTGTTATAATGAAACAATATATCTTCTATATCCTGACTGCTAATGGAACTCAATGCTATCTTGATCGACATACTTCTACACTTATTCGACTTATTCTATCCTAGTAAAAACTTATACCCAAAATAAAACCGTCGAGAACCTGTCAATTTTTCAAGAACTCCTTTTTATCAATAGCTAGTTCTTTGGATAAGTTTCGAATGATCTTTTCCCGGGTCTTCTTATCCCCCTGTAAAGTTTGCAAATATATCTTATCACGCAGCAAATTTTCTTCCGTATTATTGATCATCGCAGCAGGGTTCTCAGCACACCATTTGTTCAATGCCACCACGTTTCGATACTCTATCCGCTCGATCGCTGCTTTCAGTTTGGTATTGTCTTGATCGTCCTTGTACCAAGTGTTATCGTCCCTGATAAATATGGTCTCGCGCTTTATATCTGTGCAATGAATCGGGCGCTTTGTCACGTCCAATTGGCGCAACCTTTTTATGAAAATGTCGGTCACCCCGTTCACAAACCCTGTATCACTTATCAACATAAGCTCCTCAAACGTGATGTAGATATTGTCAATAAAATCCTTCAAATTCATCGCATCCTTACAGGTCTCGTTCAAAAAGAAATTCAAATTGAACTTTTGATTGTTGTTATTGTTAATGGTGTTGTTGTTCGTGGTATTGTTATTCGTTGTCGACGCATCCCTCTCGACCAATTTATTCACTAGCTCGTAATGGGTTTTTGCCTCTTCTTGTTGCTTTCTCATATGCTCTTGTAATTGCTTGTGCTGCTCTACCATCAACTCCTGTAATTCCTGGTTTTTCTTGAGCAGAGACACAACCATACCCGCATCTATTAACGGGGCAGCAGTAGTAAGAGGACACGTTATCGGCTCGTTCTGTGCTGTAACTTCATCTACCTTCGTTTCAGTGGATGGTAAGCACTTCTTAGAATGCCACCATATTCCGTTCCTAGAGCCATATTGTTTATTACAGTTGCTGCACGAATAGAGCGCGTTTCCCTCCGATACATTCTCGTGACGCCATGTGACGAAAGTATCGCGTATATGCTTTGCTGTCATACAATGTTTAGTATAGTTACTTTTGACAGCAGTTTTGTAGCGACATTTCTCGCATGTATATTCGTCCGTTTCATCCGACACACTACCTGTGACCATTGTATCTATACTAGGGACAAAACTAATCTCTAAACCCTTTTCCACAAAAAATAATTATGCAGTCAACCCAAATTTTGCATTTTGAAATGACAGCATTATGGTGACAACCCAAAAAACCACGAATCGGCCGTCCCTAACTTTTCCCTTGGACATTTTTTTGGACATTTATTTTTGTCCATTTTCAAAAAAATGTGTCGACTTTTTCTCAAATTTTTCCAACAATAGAATAAATCAAAAAGAGGATATAAAGAAAGTAACCAAGGTTTAGTGTTTTTAGTTAAATATGTAATGTGAGGTGGGAGGCCAGGTTCGAGGGAGTTATTAAGTAGAGCCGGGCGCAACTGACCTGACCAATCTGTTTATCAGTTCGTAGGATTGTTTGGTTTGTTCCAGCAACAAACACTGTAATTCTTGGTTGCTCTTGACCAAATTCAGTACCGTATTCGCGTCTATCACTGGGTCCGGTTCGGCTATTGGTTCATCATTACGCTTTACACCAGTACAATTCTTCTTATGTCGAGACAACGAATGCCGGTTTGCATATTCTTTACCGCAAACACAGATAGATTTAGTTGGTGGATATTCTTTGCCCGACATTTTAAGTTTATGTTTTCTGGTTGATAAGTGAACTATATAATCGCGTTTATGTTTTGTGTTGTACCTACAATTCTCACACGAATAATGCGGAGCTGATTCAATTAAATTAAAATCAGGAGTTTCTTCCTCTTTATCGTTTGTTTCTATCTCTGTATTGTTGATAACTTGAGAGATTATTGTATTTTCAGACTGTTGAATAGCTTCCCTGTATATCATACATTTCATCTTTTCATGATCCCCCTCGAAGTATTCTCTACCGTAATCTGCCCGATGTACAAAGTGCTGTTTGAACAAGTTTATAAACCGGTTCTCTGCGGTTACGCAGTCTCTAAATTCGGATTGGGAAATCAACACACTCCCCTTAGGATACTCGTTAAACCGGGTAAAATTGGTCCTACGAGTCCTGCCAATCTTATACACTAATTCATTCTTAGCAATAGATGAAGCCGGGCGAAGCAAATAAATGTACCCTGGAGGCATCCAATATATAAATATTGCGAAAAATCTTTATATCATCTATACCTAATACAAATCAAACTGCCCACCAGCATAATTACACTACAACATAAATAGTATAAAAAATTATCCACTGTTTGAATAGTATGATTGAATTAAGTGCGGAGCAAGCACACATTTTAAAACAGGTGAAAAGTGGCAAGAACGTCTTAGTCGACTCCTGCGCAGGAACAGGTAAAACGACGCTTATCTTGTCGGTAGCGAAAGCACTTCGCACCAAACAACTCCTACAAATGACGTATAATTCCATGTTACGCCACGAAGTCAAAGACCGGGTCAAACGGTCCGAAATCACCAACATGAAAGTACATACCTTTCATAGTTTAGCAGTCAAGTATTATTCCCCCACATCGTTCACCGACACAGGAATCCGATTTATTTTATTTAAAAACACACCGCCCCTGACACCCCTCCCCAAATTCGACGTGCTAGTCTTAGACGAGGCCCAGGATATGACCTTCATTTATTTCCAGTTCATGGTCAAATTCGCCCGTGACACCGGTTCTCCCATCCAACTCCTTATTTTGGGGGATTTCATGCAGGGGCTCTACGACTTTAAAGGCGCGGACATCCGGTTCCTCACATTGGCCGACGTCATTTGGTCCAATTTCAAAGGGTTAAAAACGAAAAAGTTCGCCAAGTGTACCATGAGGATGTCTTACCGCATCACCAACCCCATATGTTCCTTCGTCAACCGGGTCATGCTAGGCCAAGACCGCATGGACGCATGTAAACCAGGAGAACCAGTCACCTATATACGTAATTCGCGACAAAGCATGGAGAAAATCGTGGCCGCCGAGATCTTAAAGCTCTTCGAAGAAGGAAACAAACCTTCCGATATTTTCGTCTTGGGACCATCGGTAAAAGGCGTCAACAGCAACATACGGCAACTAGAGAACATGCTATCCGAACGCGGGATACCGTGCCATGTACCCATGTTAGAGAACGACAAAATCGATGAGCGGGTCATCGATAAAAAGGTGGTTTTTTCCACCTTTCATTGTGTCAAAGGAAGAGAACGCAAATTCGTGTTCGTGTTAGGATTCGATAATTCCTATTTCCGGTGTTACGCGAGAACCCTACCCAAAGACATATGCCCCAACACACTCTATGTAGCCGCGACACGAGCCACCCAGCGCCTTTACGTCTTGGAAAGTGACAGCTACCGCGGGGACCGCCCCCTCGAATTCCTCAAAATGTCCCACATTGAGATGAAACAACAAGATTTTATCCGCTTCAAAGGAGTCCATCAAACCCTGTTTTTAGACAACGATGAAGAAAAAAGTTCTCAATTGATCACCAAACACTTCCTGACCCCTACCGAGATGATCAAATTCATCCCCGAGTGTGTCATGGAAGAGATCGCGGCCCTACTCGACCGGATTTATGTGAAAGAGGACGACCCCGAAGAAGAATTAGACATCCCCACCGTCATTGAAACCCAACAAGGGTTCTTTGAAGAGGTCAGCGACCTCAATGGTATCGCCATTCCCTGCATTTACTACGATCATCTGTTAGGAAGTTCTCAAAATTCCAGTGTTCTGTTACGCCTTATAAAGCAAAATTTAGAGACGATGCGCCCCAATGAACATCATTATCTAAAAGACATTGTAAAATCGTTGCCCGAGAACCTGGAAAATACATCAGATTACCTGTTTTTAGCCAATATCAGCGTGGCAGTTCAAGAAACCCTCTATTTCAAGTTAAAACAGATTCATCGTAGCGAGTACAATTGGTTAAGCGACCGGGTTCTGGAGAACTGCAAAGCCCGTTTAAACCGCGTCATTGGCGAAGACAAGAACCTCCGAATAGAGGAAACAATCATCCATAGCGGGGACGATACGAGTCATAAACCGATCGACGAATACTTAGCCACACATTTTGGCACAGATACATTGTTCCGATTTACAGCCCGGGTAGATTTAATTACCAGCGACACCTTATGGGAGTTGAAATGTACCAGTAAAATTTCCATCGACCACTTGTTACAATTGACGATTTATGCGTGGTTATGGAAAATGCAGGCGAATGAGAGTAAGGTACGAAATTTTTCTATTTTTAATATTCGCACCAACGAGCGTTTGAGTTTAAATGCCACATTAGAAGATTTAAACACAATAATAGTAATTTTATTGAAAGGGAAGTACCAAAAACAAGAAATAAAGACCGACGAAGAATTCATTAGCGATTGTGTAGCAGTTGTCCAGCGCGATTAGGCAGACGAAGATGATGCAGAGGCTGAACCACTCGCCAAAAACTTCTGGATGCATTCGTAGATCTTGGCGGACTCGGCAATACTGAAGGTACCACGTTTTTGGGCAACATTCAAAAAGGAAACGAGAACATTGAGCGCTGTCGTCTCGTCAGTAATAGGTACATCAATCAAACGCATCTCGGGGGAAGACACAGTATTACCACTAGGATCCATTTTATATACACGCCTATATGGTAATGTATTTATATGTTTTTATTTCTTAATTCTAATTTTACGGCAGCGACGCGTCTTCTTGTTACGGCGATGACCCTTACGGCACCGTTTCAATTTCTTAGTAACACGGTATTTGCGGCAATGATGGGTGATTCGCGAACGCCGAGAACCCCGCGGGCACCGTTTATGTTTATACGTGCGAGATGACTTCATTGCAGGCACAATGGCCGCAGCTGCAGCCACCGCAGCTGGCTCGTCCAAACCTACAATCGTAGTCTCCGGTTTGACGTCGATATCCTCCACCTCCATGGTAATGTTGTTTTTAGGCTCCTCTTCTTCTAAATCTGTCGCCATTGTGGTTTCAATAGGCTCTATTTTTATTTCGGCGGTCAAATCCTCTTCGTCGTTTTCAGGAAAATCCTGATGTTTCCTTTCTTCGGCAATCTCCTCTTCATCCAACGGATAGATCTGGACACCCGCTTCAGAAGAATTATCACTAGGACTCAGACTCTGCACAGTGGGTTTCTTTAAATTCTCCATGAAATAAAAATGTATATACAATATTTACATTTTTTACAATCCCCCCTCAAAGATCTACATAACAACGCAGTTGTCCACCATAAGTTGTACATAACACTTAATACTCTTCCCGACAAATAGGGCAACTACGGCATCTATCGTGACACGGCTCACAAATATAATGACAACAGCCTGGGGTCATCAACTGATCAGCCAGAATACTCTCGTAGCACACCGGACAGTCTTCGGTCTTATTTGATTCCTGGTAATATTCGCGCAATTTCCCCTGCATTCTACGAATCGTTTCTTGTAGTTTCAATTCGTATGTCGCAGTCACTTTTTCCACCTGTTTTGTGAGACGATTGATGCTTTTACGTTGACGGAGAAACGCTGTATTTACCACATCGAGTGTGTCATTCAGCGTTTGATTTTCCTCCTCCAACACCTTGTTGCGCTCTTGGAGCTGATCCGCTGACATAGTTCGCGAAAAGTAGGGCAAATAAGACTTGGAATAAGCTACCACAATACCCGCAACAAGATCACCGCTTTCGCTGTTATTTATATTGACGAGTGAAGTATAGGACATAAGAGCACCGCCCAATCTCAAGATATATTTACCAAAATAAGCCTCGAAATGTTTGGCAAAATCTCTTATTTCCGGTATTTCTTGGTCACACTCCCCGGTTTCTGGGGGGTGGGTGACGCCAGTCATGGGATCTGTATACGCATCAATGATGTAAATCACGGTCTTTTTAGGTATATTGAAATTATATTGATGAATACATGACGACTTGTTAGCAGTTTGACTCTCCAAACGCCATTCGTTTAAATCGGGATAGTACAAGTCCCGTATACTTACCATAAACTCTTTGAACGAGGCCTGAAATTGCTGATCACGTGTAAATCTTGGCATGTTTGTTGGGTTACCTTAGATATGCACCTATACAAATTTCAATTTTACGCACGGATCCAATTATTTGTATGGAGTGACGGGTGGAGTGACCACAGGGGCAGCTGTCGTGGTCGAGACAGTAAGAGCTGGCTTTGTCTGTTTACGTATGCATCCGCGTTTATGGGCAGCCAAAGCCTTCAAATTGTTAGCAGAGAAGCTTTTACACAAATCGCACTTGAGACCCGGCTTCTGAATCGGCGCGGTATACTTAGTAGACAAAAACTTGTCCAGTGCAGGAAACCGGATTTCGTCGACCTGGGCGAGAACCTTCTTCTGGCTCTCTTTAAAAACTTCAATCACCGCGTTCTTTTGCGAAAGGAACATTTGATATTCGTTGTTGATGGTATCCATCACGTCCTTAGGTATAGAGCAGTCGTCGCCGCCACTATTTCTGAATTGACGCATTTTGTTGTACAATTGGTCAATAATGTCCACCGCCGCAGCAATTCTCACCGGGTTATACTCGACATGATGGACAAACACCATTATATTGTTGTTATGAATTTCGATGTGATAATTCTTCTTGGTGGAAATACCGGACTGTTGAGAAAGAAAAATACCGTTACAATTTTGATCGTCCACCGTCAAAGTGAACGACTGAATATCGTCGGTAGAAACATTGGAATCGATGTCGCGGTTATCAATGAGAATATTCGGACGCCCCTGACGCTTCAAAACAATCAGTCCACCTGCATTGTTTTTCATCTGGACTTCGGAACTAGAGTAAAGCTTGGTTAACACCGTGGTCAAGTGCTTATCAATATGAGGCTGACTCGTTTGATCCTCTTTGAACTTGTTCAAAATCTCGGAAAATTCGCTGATGACCTTGAGTTGCCCCTCTTTGATATTAGCGTTGGTACGCTCTTCGCTGGCTGAAATGTACGAGTAAATAGGCTGCATAATCATGGATGATTTCATTTCGAAGTTATTAATGAAATCCTTGATGGAGGCATGGTGATCGGATGACTTTACGAATTGTTGGGTATCGTTATTGATAGTAGTGGCGAATTCGTTAAGTATTTGGCTGATATGAGTGTGATTGTTAGGCAGGATTTCGTGAATAATGTCGGAGGTTTTTTCCATGAGAAAACAATTATTTTTCTCCAGAAGGGGCGCGATTTGATCGTGGGTGTTGGTCTGTACGATTTGATGGATTTCTTTCACGTAGTCGGACTTCAAATCCGCCACTGTTTTCGTAAGCAGTTCCGCATGGGCAGAAGTAATATAACTTTTAAAAGTCGACATCTCGTCTTTGAAATTAGCGACAGTGGTAAGCAATTGTGATCCAATCACATTTTCCTGACCATTCAGTGCTAGTTTTTCAAACAGATCGATAAAAAACAGATTCACAGTTTGAAAGTCAATCGACGGATTGCTCTCATAAAACTTTAATATACGCTTGTTCGTGATCTCCAACTTAGGCATATAATGAAAGAATTATATACAATAGTAAAAAGATAACTTTTATATCAATCAAACTTATTGTTTTCTTGAACTTCAAGTTGAAGTTCAACATCGTTCCAATTCATCTCCACCAATGAGCGTAATTTTTTGGGGCGACGGGGAGTCGGAGGGATTTGATCAATAATTTTGAGCAAATCCTGATTTTTTTCGTATAACATAAGAATAGTGTTCGCCTGAGTCTTATATGCGTTCTCCAATTTTCGTTTAAGATCCGCCAATTCGACCCGTAATTGGAGATTACTGTCGCGGAGTTGATCGTATCGATATTTCACATAGGCATTTTCTATAACCAGATGTTGCGAACAGTTAGACATGTCCATCGTTTTTTGTAGTTATACTCTATTTTCTTACATAGTTTCAGTATCACTGCTAAAGTGGTAAGGCACATTACATAAAAATTACAGTTGTGGTCACAAATCGAATTTGTAATTTTTGTAAATCAGAAAATTACAAAATGTAGATTTGTGATTACAAATGCGCGCTGCATATATGCAGACGTAATGTTTAGGCTATAAAAATTATTTAATTGGTAAAATATAATTTGATCAATTAGTATATAACGAGATGTCTACCCCGACCGTGATGCCTCCCGCGCAGCCATATCACCAATGGCAAAACTTTTACACTCAGCCCTGTTATGGGTCTGATGCGTACACCAATCACGAACAGCTTTTGGTTGGTGTCGCAGGTATTGCTGAGCAGACCAAACAACAAGCCGCCAACGATATTGCCCGCGACCTTTCCCGGTCCATCGACCAGAATGGTATGACCAACTTGCACTCTACTGAGCGCAATGCGGCCATCTTGGCGGCCAACATCGAGCGTGCCAGCGCCCTCAATGCCGCCACGACTGAACGTGTGAACAGCCAGCTCGCTACCGCGGTCGAGCGTAACGGTGCCAACAATATGTCAACCACCGAACGTGTCAACAGCCAGCTCGCGACCGCGGTCGAGCGCAACGGTGCCAACGGTATGTCCACGACTCAGTTGACTGCGGCCCAGCTCGCGAATGCGATTGAGCGCAACGGTGCCAACAACCAGGCCGCGATTGAGCGCACTACCGGCGAGGCCCGCCTCACGACTGTCGTTACGGATGCCGCTTCCCGCCAGTTTGCTAACGATTCAGCCCGCGACATCACCCGCCAGGTTGACCACTACGGTATGTTGAATATGGGTAGCATCAAGGACGCTTATAATGGTCTTTTGGGCTCGATTGAGCGTAATTCCGGCGAGAGTCGTATTCAGACCTTAACCTCTTCCGGTATTTTGGGCACCGCATTGACCGATGTGCGCCATAGCGTCTTGAACGACGTGAACCGTGGCACCAACGAGATTTTGGCGGCTAACACCCAAAACTTGAACGCGATTACAAAATCGGTGACCGACTCGGCTTGGGAACAACGGACTGCGGCAGCGGTTGGTTTCCAACACTTGGGTGAGGAACACTTGCGCACCAAGCAAGACATCACCAAGACCGTTAGTGATAGCTATTCCTCGTTGCTTTTGGAGCAACAAAAGATCAGCCAGTTCTTAGCCAGCAAGGCCGACGGCCACTTTGCGATGAACCAGCTCGAGACCCAGAAGGTCAAGGAGAGCATTATGTCCCAGTCGTCGAACCAGTTTGCGATTGCCCAGCTCGAGTTACAGAAGGTCAAGGAGGGATTGGCCGCTCAGGCTGCCCAACAGTTCGCGGTCAACCAGCTCGAGCAACAGAAGATCCGCGAGCACCTGTCGAACCAACTTGCCGACGCCAAATACGAGCAGCTCAAGAGCCAGCAGTTCTTGGCCGACAAGTTGTGCGAGTGCTGCTGCTCGATTAAGGAGAAGGTCGGTGACCTCAAAGAGCACGCCAGTGTTATTGACCGCGACCGTCTCCGCGATAACTTGTCGGTTTCGCGCGACGAGGCCAATATGCTCAAGTTGAACGAGTACAACCAGCTCTACTGGAACCAGAACAATGGCGGATTTGGCGGGTTTGGTCCTTGGGCCGGCCCTTGGGGCGGACGCGGTTACGGCGATGGCCGCGCCGGCTACGGCAATGTCTACAACAACTTTGACATTGACGATCGCCGTCGCGATAACCACCGCCGTGACGACCGCCGTCGCGATGACCACGGTCACCACGATTGAAGGTGCGACGGAACTTTAGATTACGAAACATACATTGATGAAAATAACAATTGCTATCGTGGTCGCCCTATTATCATTGTTGCACCCACTGGACCTCCTGGTCCGCAAGGAGTACAGGGTCCGACCGGACCTCAAGGACCCTCTGGTACAGGTGATACGGGTCCTACTGGTCCAACTGGTCAGATCGGACCGTCTGGCAACACTGGATCAGTTGGTACCGGACCCACTGGACCTCAAGGCATTCAAGGTGATACAGGACCGACTGGACCGCTAGGCACCGGACCCACTGGTCCTCAAGGCATTCAAGGTGTAACTGGACCAACCGGACCGCTAGGCACCGGACCCACTGGACCTCAAAGTGACACGGGTCCTACTGGACCTACTGGTAGCAGTGGTTCACAAGGTATGCGTGGCCCCCCTGGTAACAACGGTGATATGGGCCCTACCGGTTCACAAGGTGTGACCGGTCCAATGGGCCCTACAGGCCCCCAAGGTGTCACTGGTCCTCTAGGAGCTACTGGCCCCCAGAGTATTATAATCGAACACGAATCCATTATAAATGGCAATAGTAATACTGTTTCGGTAAGTTAGAGTTCCGTAGAGTTGTAATTACAAAACTACACATTGTAATTACAATCCGTCCACAAAAATACAATATTTTTAATAATATTACGTAAAATTATTAAGAGCGTAAATTTTTACGCGTACCGCGAAAGACAAAATTCTTATTATACTGGAGGGCACGTAATAAACGCAATTGTTTCATAGCATTTTTACGTGTAGAACATTTGGAAAACACTTTACGGGGGCTCTTTTTGCTCTTAGGTTTGGAAACCGCGTAACACGGCTTATTTCGCACTTTACGTATTGAGTAGGGCATCCTATAACATATGATACTAAATATTTTTACAGCATAACATATTACAGTAAATTAGAGGTGTAAATACTACCCCCGTTTATAACTGCGGTTTGGTACTGACCGTTGGCCGACACTGCTACTGATTGCCAATTTTTATTATGAACCGTAGTGTCGGGCGAGATATTCCATGTATTTCCACCGTCATTCGACACATAAATACCCCCACCGACCTCCAACACGGTCTGGAATTGGGCGTCCGCGGACATGGCCACGGCCTGCCAGTTCTTATACAAAACATTTATAGACGTAATCGGACTCCAAGTCGCCCCATAATCTTGAGAATGGTAGATATCGCCCCCACTATCTACCGCGGTTTGCATCTTACCCGTACTCGAAATAGCAATACCGTCCCAGTTATGGTCATCGAAATCTTGTCCAACAAAAGCGTTCTGCCAGGTTTGCCCGTAATCTCGAGAAAGGTAGATATTTTCGCACGCTATCGATTGGTATTGTCCAGTAAAAGATACGGAAATTGCACCGGTAGGAAAAGATTCAATAGAGTTGTACAAATCACTTTCCGTATCGCCGTACCGATTCCACGTATTACCGTAATCGTTAGAGGTATACAGGGAATCACCACTCGATATGATGGATTGGTATTGCCCACATAAAGACACAGAGACAAATATATCACTAGAACCCAAAAAGTATTTGTTAGTCCAGTTGACACCATAATTGCTCGAAACATAAATGCCAAAACCATTCGACACTGTCTGATATCTACCGGTTTCGGATATACCGATGGATGCAGTGATGCTCGGACCAATATTATATATTTGACTCCATGTAGCCCCGTAGTCTTGCGACCGGTAAATATCACCCTGGTCGTCAATAGCGCTTTGGTATTGACCCAGCGAAGATATGGATACAGACAGCCAATTCAAATCACCAACATTGTTCCTCGTACCAACATCGATCCACGTATAACCATAGTTCCCCGAATTAAACTTGTCTTCATTCTCCAAAATAATTAAAATGGGTACCGAATACGTCTGGGTAATATTTTCGAGTGTAGACGTAGTGTTTTTATGAATATTATACTGAGGGTCCGACCAATTTATTTTGTTGTTGATAGACGGCGAAGACAGGTTGGTAGGCCCTACGTTATTAGGGGGCGAATAGGGCTCGGCCTCGATATTGACAGACAAGGTGATTTTAATACCGTTAGGAATATAGATCAAATCCCCCGCCATGAACCCGTTCGGGACACCATAATTACCACTGGGAGGGCGATTACCAAAGACATTGGTACCACAAATGAACCGTAAGTGTTGATTTAAATTATTCACCGTAAAATAACCCGACAAATCGGAAATGACCGAACCCGTCACACCATCAAACGTGATACCATTGATTAAATTGACAAATGCCGACGCATCAAACACACCCTTATTGGCATTAAATGTCGAAGCATTAGAGAAGACAGTCGAGAACCCGTAGGGCGCACCAAAATACTCCATAACGGTATAATTAAAATCGCTGTACAAGGTAGACATCTTACCCATCGAAATAACGTTTGACGTGGTGATACCAGACGTAAACTCGCTAGAATTAATGGTAACTGAATCAGTGGTTGCCCCCGTATCATTGATCAAAACATTATTGATCACATCGTAATAGAGAACCTCGACCACATTCACGTTTGATTGATCCTTAATTACGCCGATTTTATTATTCAAAGTACGTACACTATAAGTGATCTGGAGCGCCTCTGTCACATCGTATTGCGCGATCGGCGAATATGTGTTCAAATTGACCTGTGGGAAAGATTGGTCTACCGAGAACCCACCCGAAGAGTCAAACACATAGGTTGTACCTGTGTATACACCATTTACTTGTTGATTTGGTTGTAAATAAAACGTATTTGACATTGTATTTATGAATAAAAATTATATACAATGAGATGCCATATTATAACACAATTTTACCCGTATGACCACCCAACGACACGGTGATCTAATATAATTCGATGAGCAAGTCGGCGTCGTATATTTTCAACAGCTCGTCCATCGCTTGGGACGAATAAGTCGCCCCGGTAGGATCATTCGTAATATTGGTCGTAGTAATTGTGGTGAAATTAGAAGGCGCGGTGTTCATACCTAAAGCAATTTGTACATCTAAAATAGCCTCAATACCCTTAGAAATGTATATCAAATCACCAGGGACAAACCCACCCGAAATATCTATATTGGTATTGGATCCAGAGACCATAGACAGACCGCTACGGTTACCAAAAATATTGTTATTCGCTGCATATTGGAGTAAACTGCTCACGTTCGCAATCGTGATTTGGCCCTTGTAATAGCTCGTGGGGGCAGTGCTCGTACCATTCGAGTTGGTATTGATCCAGGTATCGAGCGACGTATTGATACCACCACTTACATCGGGATATGCGCCCAAGTTTCCTGAGCCCCCGAAAGTGCCCTTCAATATATTATTAAGATCTGTCACAGTAAATACCGTGACCCCATTCGGCTTGTATGAAAAATACGCACCGCCCGCAAACAATGTAGTTGTACCAGCTTGGGCAGAAAAGTATCCGTTGACGAATGAGGTGTAATCGTTGTACAAGTTACTAAAAATGCCGACAGAAATAACCGGATTCGTACCTGCATTGTTCTCGGCGATGACATCGTTGTACAGGTCCGTAGCAGTATAGACTAAATTGTAGTTAGTAAACTGGTTCGGATGGCTTATCGTATTTTCATACGTACCCAATTTTGTGTTGAACGATGATGCAGGTAACCGTATTTGAACGGCATTACCGACGTTGTACTTAGCGATTGCGGGTGCTAAAGGTAACGTGATGGTAGGAAATTGCTGGGTGACTGTGAAACCACCAATAGCCAACACCGCATAAAAATTTTGGGAAGAATCGTAATAAGCGTGAGTTCCACCCACATCCGCAGTGATGTACGGATACGGATTCGGTGTAATAGACATTATCGACACTATTTATATTTATATTATAGTGTCATCTTATTTTAACTTTTCTTTACAATGACAACCTACAAATCATATAATATTTTAAAATTCAGACAAAACGAATAATTCGAATTGTTCATCGGTAATATTCGTCCCTGTTCGTCGTATAAACGAATACGTAGACGCTGAATATCCACCGGACCAAAATACCGCCGTGGTTCGCTGACAATATTAAAATCGTTCTCCATGATCAAACTAAAATAAGACCCTTTCAGCGAAATACGTGCTAAAATATTAGGGTTCATCATAGAATTGTTATAAACGCTCATAAAATGGTTGTTGACGCTATTATTAAAATCGTCAATAGCTAAATATATATATCGAATGCTAGCAGGTTCGATCACCGTCTCCGCAACATAACTCGCATGATTCTTATATTCTGGTTTCAAAAATCCCAAATTCCAACCGATTTTTGACGATAGATTGATGGAATCCACAATGCCCTTGATGTCCCGCGTAAAATCCAGATTAATATAATTGATCATCTCTGCACGGTCTCCCGTCGCCGAAAGCTTCACCTTCCCACTACCTGACCCACTCGCACTAATATCCAGCGACAATTGAATATAAGACGATATATCGTCGGGGTTTTGTAAAGTACCCTCCTCCGTAAGAGGACACAGCTGACGATTTATATTATCTATTAAATCGGTAGCGTTATAGTTACCGTCGGGTATAGTAATAATAATTTCTTTTAATATACCCGAAGCAGTACGATCGAACGAGTTATAATTGACGAGCATATAGAGGAAATTATTACCCAAAGCAGAGCAAATAGAATAAAATGAAATAGGTAATTCGAGGGAGGCGAGTTGCATGGAAACGACCTTGTTGAGTTTGGTAGGTAATTGCAATATAAAATCCGAACTTTGCGTCGAATAAAAGTTCTCGCGGAATCGGGTATCAATATTGAGGCATTTGGTGATTACCCGTGTGTTAAGGGGGTTCATTGTACCGGGGAAGAAATCGCTGTTATTGGAATAAACAAATTGTGTATCTGGGCGTTGCACTAATTCGTCGGTACGACTCGGAGGTTCTCGAGAACCTGGTGCATCTATGGTATCTAATTTCCAATTTTTAGGAATGGAAGTCGGGTTGTTTTGAGGGGGGCATTTGACATGGATCAGCCAATCTTTTGCAGTGGTTAAAAATTCGATTAAATCGCGTTGAAATCGCTTATTGACATGTTTGCTTGACAACAATTGTTCTCGAATTTTACATTCTTTGAGTTCAATATCGCTCGCACTATAGTGTTTATTCGGTTTCAACTGAAAAAAGCGTTCTAAATCTCTTAAATTATAGTTATTAATATCCAAGTCCAGGTTCTCCATGGTTTGCTAATAACTGAACTCTTATTATGATTTCATATTATAATTTGCCGCAGTAAACTACAAATACAATTCTTGTATAAAATAATAGCATGGTGTATATATAAATGTCCTCGAGTGATTATACCGCACTGCGAAGTTTCATCCAAAGTTCGGTAAATAACGGACGGGCATTTAGATTTAATGTACCAGTTAATTCTGGTAATATACACAATCATCAGCCCCCGCCGACAATACGTTTCGAGAACTTTGATGGAAATGTTGGGTTTCCAGGACCAACTGGCCCCACAGGTGTCGCAGGACCGGCTATGTTTAACTTATATCAGATACCGGTTCCGAGCCCTACTGTCTCGTACCCTACGGGTAATTCCATATTAAAACTAAGCGGAGCAGAGACCGACTCTATTGCTACGAAAGAAATATATACAAATTGTTATCTGGCATTTTCGGTAGGTTCTCAGTACGATCAATTGAAAGTTGGCATAATCTACAATGGTACATCTTTCAATAATGGTGCGTCCTTGTTTTTTGGGTTTAGTTTCGATCAAACCGATGGTGTTCTCTACTACGGAAACTTATTCAACACCAGTCAATCCACTATGTTTACCGTGACGGATTACCCAATAGCAACTGATGTTTATTATATTTACACCACCGGTGGCTCAGTTAAATTTTATAAAAATAACGTTCTTTTGAATACCATAGCGCGCACAGATACGTATACAAATGGTCAGGGCTATTTTAGATTATCATCCGTTTCTTCGAGTATAACTAATATCTCGTTTAGTCCATACAATCTGGGGCCTACCGGAGTTCAAGGGCCCACCGGTTATACGGGGTATACAGGTTGCACTGGACCAAGTGTCAATGGCCCCGCTCTATTTAATTTCAACGATACCATGGATCCGTCAGGTTCTCTCTTTTATCCTACGAACAATTCTATCGTGAAAATTGGCGGGTCGGGTGGCAATATTATCACCACTTACGAGTCTTATATCTATGGTTACCTCGGCTTTTCTATACCCACACCCAATAATAAATCCGTATCGGTCGGTATTACTTACGATAATGGCGCCACATTGTTTGTTGGTTTTGTCTATGACCCTAATGGACTGAATATTTTATACAATGGATCCAGCAGCTTTATTTCCGCAACCGTCAGCGCTACCGATGTGTATTCAATATATTTATGCTACGATTATCAAATAAATTTTTATAAAAATGGTACGTTGATCAAACAAATCACCCGCAATGATTCGTTTGTCGGCACGCCCGGTAAAGCCTGTTTCGAATTGCAGTCGGTCGGTGCGACCATTTCCAACATTTCCTACTATAATGGTACCTATTTTGATATATATGTCGCCAAACAATTTATTACGGAGGGTGATGTATCGTTCAACGGGAACCTGTACTTAGGTCAAGATGCATCATTGAATGGCAATTTATATGTTAAGGGGGATACACTTATCAATGGTAGGTTGTTGGTGAACGAATATCAAACCCAAAATATCATCCAAACCACCACCAACAATTATACGTTGATCGTTTCCGAAGATTTATCCTTGAACGGGCGGTTACTGGTGAGCAACGATGCGTCCCTCGGTGGGTTCTTGACCGTATTTAAGGATGCCTCGTTGAATAGCCGTCTTTTTGTGGGCGGTGATGTGTCGCTCAATAGCCGCCTCACCGTGTCCAGTGATGTGTCCCTCAACAGCCGCCTTTTCGTGGGGGGCGATGTGTCACTCAATAGCCGTCTCACCGTGTCCAGTGATGTGTCCCTCAACAGCCGCCTTTTCGTGGGGGGCGATGTGTCACTCAATAGCCGCCTAACGGTCTATGCGGACGTATCTCTCAATGAACGCCTGTTTGTGGACGGAGACGTGTCCTTGAACAGCCGCCTCACGGTCGCGAGTGATGTGTCTCTTAACAGCCGCCTTTTTGTGGGAGGTGACGTGTCACTTAATAGCCGTCTCACGGTGTATGCTGACGTTTCTCTCAATAAACGCTTGTTCGTGGACGGAGATGTATCGCTCAATAGCCGTCTCACCGTTTCAAGTGACGTGTCTCTAAATAGCCGTTTATTCGTAGGTGGAGATGTCTCGTTGAATAGCCGACTCACGGTGTATGCTGACGTTTCTCTCAATAAACGCATGTTTGTAGACGGAGATGTGTCGTTGAATAGCCGTCTCACGGTTTCTAGTGACGTGTCCTTAAATAACCGTCTGTTTGTAGGAGGTGATGTGTCGTTGAACAGCCGCCTCACTGTGTCGAGCGATGTCTCCTTAAATAGCCGTCTTTTCGTGGGAGGTGACGTGTCGCTTAATAGCCGCCTCACGGTCTCGAGTGACGTGTCACTTAATAGCCGTCTTTTCGTGGGAGGCGACGTGTCGCTTAATAGCCGTCTCACGGTATCGAGCGACGTGTCCTTGAACAGCCGTCTGTTTGTGGGTGGGGATGTGTCCTTGAACAGCCGCCTCACGGTTTCCAGCGATGTGTCATTGAACAGCCGTCTGTTCGTGGGAGGTGATGTATCTCTTAACAGCCGCCTCACGGTGTCGAGTGATGTGTCGATGAACCGCCGTCTTTTTGTGGGTGGCGACGTGTCTCTTAATAGCCGGCTCACAGTGTATGCGGACGTTTCTCTCAATGAACGCCTGTTCGTGGACGGAGATGTGTCGTTGAACAGCCGTCTTACGGTCTCGAGTGATGTGTCTTTGAATAGCCGTTTGTTTGTGGGTGGAGACGTGTCGCTCAATAGCCGCCTCACCGTGTATGCCGACGTGTCGCTCAACAGTCGCCTTTTCGTGGGTGGAGATGTGTCGCTCAACAGCCGTCTCACGGTCTCGAGTGATGTGTCCTTGAACAGCCGTCTTTTTGTGGGTGGGGATGTGTCCTTGAACAGCCGGCTCACAGTTTCGAGCGATGTGTCTCTGAATAACCGTTTGTTTGTGGGAGGCGACGTTTCATTAAATAGTAAATTGACAGTGTATGATACCGTCTCGCTTAACGATCGATTATTTGTGGATGGCGACGTTTTATTAAAAAGTCGTTTAAGGGTGCGAAATGATGTGAATATCACCCGACGCCTGTTCGTGGGCGGAGATGTGTCGCTCAATAGCCGTCTTACCGTCTACAACGATGTGTCCCTCAATAGCCGTCTTTTCGTGGGTGGCGATGTGTCCTTGAACAGCCGTCTTACGGTCTCGAGTGACGTGTCGCTCAATAGCCGTCTTTTCGTGGGTGGCGACGTGTCCTTGAACAGCCGTCTTACGGTCTCGAGTGACGTGTCGCTCAATAGCCGTCTTTTCGTGGGTGGCGACGTGTCCTTGAATAGCCGTCTCACGGTCTCGAGCGATGTGTCCATGAACAGCCGTCTTTTCGTGGGTGGAGACGTGTCACTGAACAGCCGTCTCACCGTGTATGCCGACGTGTCCCTCAATAGCCGCTTATTCGTGGGAGGCGATGTGTCACTGAACAGCCGTCTCACGGTCTCGAACGATGTGTCCCTCAACAGTCGCTTATTTGTGGGAGGGGATGTATCACTGAACAGCCGTCTCACGGTGTCGAGTGACGTGTCCTTGAACAGCCGCCTTTTTGTGGGAGGGGATGTATCACTCAACAGCCGTCTCACCGTATCGAGCGACGTGTCTTTGAATAGCCGCTTATTTGTGGGCGGGGATGTGTCGTTGAACAGCCGTCTCACCGTCTCGAGCGACGTGTCTTTGAATAGCCGTCTTTTCGTGGGTGGCGATGTGTCCTTGAACAGCCGTCTCACCGTCTCGAGCGACGTGTCTTTGAATAGCCGTATGTTTGTGGGAGGCGACGTGTCGTTGAACAGCCGCCTCACGGTCTCGAGCGATGTGTCCATGAATAGCCGTCTGTTTGTGGGTGGAGACGTGTCCTTGAACAGCCGCCTCACGGTCTCGAATGATGTGTCTCTTAACAGCCGCTTGTTTGTGGGTGGAGACGTGTCACTGAACAACCAGTTATTTGTTGGGGGAGACACCACCATTTTCGGTAGATTATCCGTCAATCAATACCAACAGCAAAGTATTATTAACACAACTACGACAAACTATACGCTAATTATCTCGGAAGATCTATCTTTGAATAATCGTCTCATGATTAATGGAGATGTATCACTCAACAGCCGTTTGACGGTGTCGAACGACGTGTCTCTGAACAGCCGATTATTCGTGGGTGGGGACGTGTCTTTGAACAGCCGTCTCACGGTATCGAGCGATGTGTCCCTCAATAGCCGTCTTTTCGTAGGAGGTGATGTGTCTCTGAATAGCCGTCTCACGGTCTCGAGTGATGTCTCGCTCAACAGCCGTCTTTTCGTAGGAGGTGATGTGTCTCTGAATAGCCGTCTCACGGTCTCGAGTGATGTCTCGCTCAACAGCCGTCTTTTCGTAGGAGGTGATGTGTCTCTGAATAGCCGTCTCACGGTGTCAAGTGATGTCTCGCTCAACAGCCGTCTTTTCGTAGGAGGTGATGTGTCTCTGAACAGTCGTTTGACGGTGTCAAGTGATGTCTCGCTGAATAGCCGATTGTTTGTTGGTGGAGACGTGTCTTTGAACAGCCGCCTCACCGTATCGAGCGATGTGTCTATGAATAGCCGCTTGTTTGTTGGTGGAGATGTGTCCCTCAATAGCCGCCTCACAGTATCAAGCGATGTGTCCCTCAATAGCCGCTTGTTTGTGGGAGGCGATGTGTCCTTGAACAGCCGTCTCACGGTCTCGAGCGACGTGTCACTCAATAGCCGCTTGTTTGTGGGAGGCGATGTGTCCTTGAACAGCCGTCTCACGGTCTCGAGCGACGTGTCTCTTAATAGCCGCTTGTTTGTGGGAGGCGATGTGTCCTTGAACAGCCGTCTGACGGTCTCGAGCGACGTGTCACTCAATAGCCGCTTGTTTGTGGGTGGAGATGTGTCTTTGAACAGCCGTCTCACGGTCTCGAGCGACGTGTCTCTTAATAGCCGTCTGTTTGTGGGTGGAGATGTGTCCTTGAACAGCCGTCTCACCGTGTCGAATGACGTGTCTCTTAATAACCGTCTGTTTGTGGGTGGAGATGTGTCTTTGAACAGCCGTCTCACCGTGTCGAATGATGTGTCTCTTAATAGCCGTTTGTTCGTGGGTGGAGATGTGTCTTTGAACAGCCGCCTCACGGTCTCGAGCGATGTGTCCCTGAACAGCCGCTTGTTTGTGGGTGGAGACGTGTCTCTTAACAGCCGTCTCACCGTGTCGAGTGACGTGTCCCTCAATAACCGCTTATTTGTGAGTGGTGACGTGTCGTTAAATAGCAATTTATATGTAGACGGCGACGCTATTGTGAACGGGACATTGTCAGTGAACCAATATCAAGCTAAGACCATCATTAGCACAACCACTACTAACTACTCACTGATCATATCGGAAGATTTATCATTAAATGATCGCCTGTTTGTTGATGGCGATGTGTCTCTCAACAGCCGTCTCACCGTCTCGAATGATGTATCCCTCAATAGCCGTCTGTTTGTGGGAGGAGACGTGTCTCTTAATAGCCGTCTCACGGTGTATGCCGATGTGTCTTTGAACAGCCGTTTATTCGTGGGAGGAGACGTGTCTCTTAATAGCCGTCTCACGGTCTCGAGTGATGTGTCCCTCAATAGCCGCTTGTTTGTGGGCGGAGACGTGTCTCTGAACAGCCGTCTCACGGTCTCGAGCGATGTGTCACTGAACAGCCGTTTATTCGTGGGTGGAGATGTGTCCTTGAACAGCCGTCTTACGGTCTCGAGTGATGTGTCCCTCAATAGCCGCTTGTTTGTGGGCGGAGACGTGTCTCTGAACAGCCGTCTCACGGTGTCGAGCGATGTGTCACTGAACAGCCGTTTATTCGTGGGTGGAGATGTGTCCTTGAACAGCCGTCTTACGGTCTCGAGTGATGTGTCTTTGAACAGCCGTTTATTTGTGGGTGGCGACGTGTCCTTGAACAGCCGTCTCACGGTCTCGAGTGATGTGTCCCTCAACAGCCGTTTATTTGTGGGTGGTGACGTGTCCTTGAACAGCCGTCTTACCGTTTATGCCGACGTGTCCCTCAACAGCCGTCTTTTCGTCGGTGGAGATGTGTCTTTGAACAGCCGCCTCACGGTGTCGAGCGACGTGTCCCTCAACAGCCGTCTTTTCGTGGGAGGTGACGTCTCACTCAACAGCCGGCTTACCGTGTCGAGCGATGTGTCTCTCAACAGCCGCTTGTTTGTTGCCGGAGATGTGTCCCTCAACAGTCGTCTCACTGTCTCGAGCGATGTGTCCCTCAACAGCCGTCTTTTCGTGGGAGGAGACGTGTCCTTGAACAGCCGTCTCACGGTCTCGAGCGATGTGTCCCTCAACAGCCGTTTATTTGTGGGTGGAGATGTGTCTTTGAACAGCCGTCTCACGGTCTCGAGCGATGTGTCCCTCAACAGCCGTCTTTTTGTGGGTGGCGACGTGTCCTTGAACAGCCGTCTCACCGTTTATGCCGACGTTTCTCTCAATGAACGCCTCTTTGTTGCTGGCGACGTCTCCCTCAACAGCCGTCTCACGGTCTCGAGCGATGTGTCCCTCAACAGCCGTCTTTTCGTGGGTGGGGATGTGTCTTTGAACAGCCGCCTCACGGTCTCGAGTGACGTGTCCCTCAACAGCCGCCTTTTCGTGGGTGGAGACGTGTCCCTCAACAGCCGTCTCACAGTATCGAGCGATGTGTCTCTCAATAACCGTCTGTTTGTGGGTGGGGACGTGTCCCTCAATAGCCGCCTCACCGTCTCGAGTGATGTATCGATGAATGAAAGACTCTTTGTGGGCGGCGATGTTTCCTTGAATAGTCAATTGTTTGTTGGCGGAGATACAACCATCTTTGGTAGATTATCGGTTAACCAATACCAATCCCAAAGCATTATTAATACGACCACGACTAACTATTCATTGATTGTATCGGAAGATCTATCTTTAAATAATCGTATGTTTATTAATGGTGACGTCTCTCTCAATAGCCGTCTTACGGTCTACGGTGACGTGTCCTTGAACGAACGGTTGTTTGTTGCTGGCGATGTGTCGCTCAACAGCCGCCTCACGGTCTACGGGGATGTCTCGCTCAATAGCCGTTTGTTCGTTGCTGGCGATGTCTCGCTGAACAGCCGTCTTACGGTCTACGGGGATGTCTCGCTCAATAGCCGCCTTTTCGTGGGTGGGGATGTGTCTCTGAACAGCCATTTGACGGTGTATGGGGACGTGTCCCTCAATAACCGTCTTTTCGTGGGTGGCGATGTGTCCCTCAACAGCCGTCTCACGGTCTCGAGCGACGTGTCCTTGAATAGCCGCCTTTTCGTAGGTGGGGATGTCTCATTGAACAGCCGTCTTACGGTCTACGGTGACGTGTCCCTCAACAGCCGTTTGTTCGTGGGCGGAGATGTCTCATTGAACAGCCGACTCACGGTCTACGGGGACGTCTCGCTCAACAGCCGTTTGTTCGTGGGCGGAGATGCGTCTTTTAACAGCCGTCTTACGGTATATGCTGATGTGTCACTTAACAAACGCCTTTTCGTGGGTGGAGATGTCTCATTGAACAGCCGTCTTACGGTGTCAAGTGACGTGTCCCTCAATAATCGTTTGTTTGTGGGTGGAGATGTCTCATTGAACAGCCGTCTTACGGTGTCAAGTGACGTGTCTCTCAATAATCGTTTGTTCGTGGGAGGCGATGTATTCGTGGTCGAACGTTTATTTGTTGGCGGCGACGTTTTCATGAATAATAGCGTGGCAATGCAAAACGACGTTACTTTTAGCGAACGCTTATTAGTAGTGGGCGATGTATCGTTGAACAGCCGTCTTACGGTATACAGCGATGTTTCACTCAATGAACGTTTATTTGTTGGCGGCGACGTTTCGCTCAACAGCCGCTTGACCGTTTATAGTGACGTTTCTTTCAACAACCGCCTATTTGTAGGTGGCGACGTGTCCTTGAACAGCGACTTATTTGTAGGCGGAGACGCGATCATTTATGGTAGACTCTCGGTCAACGAATATCAATATCAAAGCGTTATTACTACAACTACCACAAACTATTCGTTAATTGTGTCGGAAGACCTTTCCTTGAATAATCGCCTATTCGTCAATGGTGATCTGTCTCTGAACAGCCGTCTTACGGTATATGGCGATGTCTCATTGAACGAACGGTTGTTTGTGGCTGGGGACGTGTCTCTCAACAGCCGTCTCACGGTGTCAAGTGACGTCTCTCTGAACAAGCGCCTTTTCGTGGGAGGAGATGTGTCGCTCAACAGCCGCCTCACCGTGTCAAGTGATGTGTCCATGAACAAGTGCCTTTTCGTGGGAGGAGATGTGTCGCTCAACAGCCGACTTACGGTCTATGGGGACGTGTCTCTCAATGAGCGCCTCTTCGTGGCAGGGGATGTGTCGCTGAACAGCCGTTTGACGGTCTATGGGGACGTGTCTCTCAATGAGCGCCTCTTTGTGGCAGGGGATGTGTCGCTGAACAGCCGACTCACTGTCTATGGTGATGTGTCCCTCAATGAGCGGTTGTTTGTGGCCGGGGATGTGTCTCTGAACAGCCGTCTCACCGTATACGGCGATGTGTCCCTCAATGAGCGCCTCTTTGTCGCAGGGGATGTGTCGCTCAACAGCCGTTTGACGGTGTACGGGGACGTTTCCCTCAATGAGCGCCTCTTTGTGGCAGGGGATGTGTCGCTGAACAGCCGACTCACTGTCTATGGTGATGTGTCCCTCAATGAGCGGTTGTTTGTGGCAGGGGATGTCTCGCTCAACAGCCGCCTCACGGTCTACGGTGATGTCTCGTTGAACGAACGCCTCTTCGTGGCAGGCGATGTGTCTCTGAACAGCCGACTCACGGTCTATGGTGATGTGTCCATGAACAGCCGCTTATTCGTGGGAGGCGATGTCTCGCTCAACAGCCGCTTGACGGTCTATGGAGACGTGTCTTTGAACGAACGTTTGTTTGTCGCAGGGGATGTGTCGCTGAACAGCCGACTCACGGTCTACGGTGATGTCTCGTTGAACGAACGCCTCTTCGTGGCTGGGGATGTGTCTCTGAACAGCCGACTCACTGTCTATGGAGATGTGTCCTTGAACGAACGGTTGTTTGTCGCAGGGGATGTGTCGCTCAACAGCCGTCTCACCGTATACGGCGATGTGTCCTTGAACGAACGGTTGTTTGTGGCTGGGGATGTGTCTCTGAACAGCCGACTCACGGTGTATGGGGACGTGTCCTTGAACGAACGGTTGTTTGTGGCTGGGGATGTATCTCTCAACAGCCGACTCACGGTCTATGGAGATGTGTCCTTGAACGAACGTCTTTTTGTGGCCGGCGATGTGTCTCTCAACAGCCGCCTCACGGTTTACGGTGATGTGTCCCTCAATGAGCGCCTCTTCGTGGCCGGGGATGTGTCTCTCAATAGCCGTTTGACGGTCTACGGTGATGTGTCCTTGAACGAACGTCTCTTCGTGGCTGGCGATGTG
>Ga0164297_10001094_pt1 | contig 29927 bp, 23 predicted proteins | sample GEODES058metaG_FD_113539 | JGI IMG/M metagenome (GOLD analysis project Ga0164297, IMG submission 113539) | Dystrophic lake water microbial communities from Trout Bog Lake, Wisconsin, USA - GEODES058 metaG | ecosystem: Environmental > Aquatic > Freshwater > Lake | place: USA: Trout Bog Lake... | reverse complement strand
TTTCCATGGGATGTGAATATTATATTCTAAACCCTAAATTCTATCACTAACTACAAAATGACAAATGACAAATGACCCCACCTCACGCCACATGAGGCAAAGCACCCAGCAACTTATCCGGCGTTATCGGCAGATCACGTACCCTGATCCCCGTTGCATTATACACCGCATTTGCCACCGCTCCTGCCATACCGATCAACGAGATCTCGCCCATGCCTTTTGCACCTATCGGGTTGATATTGGTATCCGCTTTATTGACAAATAACGCATTGATCTGCGGGATATCGGCATTAACGGGCACATGGTAATCGCCAAAATTGGCATTTACCAGGCGTCCGTACCTATGGTCTATTACGGCTTCTTCCATCAGTGCCATACCGATACCCATGATAGCGCCGCCTATGATCTGGCTGCGGGCTGTTTTCGGGCTAATGATTTTACCCGAATCAGCAACGCAGGTAACTTTGTCTATTTTAACGACGCCCGTAACCGGATGTACATGCACCACCACATAATGAACCGACCAGGAATACATGGCATATTTGTCCACCTCGGTGCCAGCTTTTGAATCGATCAAAACTTCCAGTTTCGGAAGCTTATTTTGCTTTAATAATTGGGCATAATCATTCGAGTCGCCCAAAGCTTTGAATTTTTCTATCAGTTGTTTACACGCCAGAAACACCGCCGAACCTACGCTCGACATAATAGTCGAACCTCCCTGTTGTGGTGCAGGCGGCAGCGAGGAATCGCCCATATCAAAGCGAATATTTTCGGTAGCGATACCCAAAGTATCAGCAGCAAGGGCAACCATAGCTGTCGCCGTTCCCGGACCAATATCACTTACAGCAGTTTGCAGGATCAGTTTTCCATTATCGGTAAAGGTGGCTCTTACGGTAGCAGGCTCACGGTCGGCCACAAAAACACCGCCCGCCATGCCGTAACCCACCAGCCAGCCATCTTTAGTAACTGAACCAGGTTTCGAACTACGATTAGTCCAGCCAATATCATCAGCACCCAATTTGTAAGCATCGCTCAAAAACTTGCCCGAAAATGGTTTACCGCTCTCGGGGTCGACATCGGTATAGTTGCGCATGCGCAACTCGATGGGGTCAATATTCAATTGATAGGATAATTCATCCAGTGCCGACTCCAGCGCATAACAGCCGGTAGCGTAACCCGGCCCACGCATCCACACTGGCGAGCCGATATCCAACGAGGCAATTTTATTGCTGGTAGCTACATTGGCACAGGCATATAACTGCCGGCTCACATCAGCTGGCGCTTCGGCAAAATCTTCATAAGCCGAAGTCTGCCCAACTGCCTGGTGATTGATACCCACCAGTTTGCCATCGGTCGTAGCACCGATTGCGATCTTTTGCCAGGTATGCGGCCGATACCCTACCGAAGTGAACATATCCGTGCGGCTCAAAACCAATTTTACCGGGCGTTTAACCACTTTTGCACCAATAATTGCGGCTATTTCGTGGGGCCAAACCTGCAAAGCGTTGCCAAAAGCACCACCCACAAAGTGGGAATGCACCTGCACATTTTCGGTCGGAATCTTAAAGGTTAGTGCTATATTAGTTTGGGTATCCTTTACGCCCTGGGTCTTATCCCATACCGTTATTTTATCCGCAGCGTCCCAACGGGCAATAATGGCATGCATTTCCATCGGGTTATGTACTTCGCTGGGCAGCAGGTATTCCTGCTCAACTTTTACCGGAGCCGAGCGCCAGGCATCGGGGTCGCCACGCTTATATTCGTTATCATCTTTCGGCGAAAAAGCTGCCGGCAGATTAGCGGTCAGTTTGGTCTGGTGCTCGCTGCTGCTGTATTGGGCAGTTACCAATGAGGCGGCATACAATGCGCGCTCAAAAGTATTGGCGATAACGAGTGCGATCGGCTGACCGTTATACACCACTTTATTATCATTAAATATCCTGATCTGACCTTTAGGTGTCTCGGCTGCTGTCTGGTAGGCAGGAACTTTAGGACAATTCGCATGCGTAATTACCGCTAAAACCCCGGGAGCGCGCTCAGCTGCTTTGGTATCGATGGCCCTGATCGATCCTTTTGCGATGGTACTGCCAACCAATACGCCATAGCTCAGATCCTTAACCTGGTATTCGGCTGAGTATTTTGCTGCTCCGGTTACTTTTAAGCGTCCGTCAACACGGCTCATGCCGCCTGAAGATGGAATACTGTTGCTGCCAGTTTTCATACTAATCCGGATGCATGCTTTAATGCCTCGGTAATAGTCGCCGGAGCCAGTTTTAATTTAAAATCGTTGCTACCATAGGCTTTCGCACCTTGCATGGCTATCTGTGCGGCATTTTGGAAGTTTTCGATAGAAATTGTCTTACCAATGAGCGACTTTTCGGCATCCGTTAAACGCCATGGTTTATGTGCCACGCCGCCCATCGCCAGCCTTGCATTCTTAATGATATTACCGTCCAACTCCAGCGCAGCAGCTACGGATACCAGGGCAAATGCGTACGACTGGCGGTCGCGTATTTTCAGGTAATAACTGTTTTTTGCAAAATTATTGTCGGGGATATCCACACCAAGGATCAACTCACCGGCTGCCAGGTTATTATCTAATTCGGGCTGATCGCCGGGCAATCGATGAAAATCAGCAAATGGGATCCGACGAGTACCCTTTTTGCCTTGCACTATTACCGTAGCATCTAGCGCTGCCAGCGCTACACACATATCGCTGGGATGAACAGCAATACATTTATCGCTTGCTCCAAATATGGCATGCATGCGGTTGTACCCTCCTATAGCGCCGCAACCTGAACCGGGTTCGCGTTTATTGCAGGGCATGGTGGTATCGTAAAAATAGGCGCAACGGGTTCGCTGCAGGATATTGCCGCCTACGGTCGCCATGTTTCTGAGCTGTGGAGATGCTCCGGCCTTCAGCGCCATGGAAAGTAATGGCTGCTGTTCTACAACCAGTTTATTTTCGGAAACAACACTGTTTAAGGCCAAAGCTCCAATGTGGAGGCCACCTTTAACAGGTGCAATATTTTTTAATGGCAATTGATTGATATCGATCAGTTTGCCCGGGGCGGTAACGCCGCGTTTCATCAGGTCGACCAGGTTAGTGCCGCCGGCAATGATCTTGGTTCCAGGTTTATTGATCGCGTCGATCACCGCCTGTGGTGTTGCGGGGCGACTGTACTGAAATTGTCTCATACCGGCTGTCCTCCTTCTTTTACTTCCTGTATGGCATTTACAATATTCGGATAAGCACCGCAGCGACAAATATTGCCGCTCATGTACTCGCGGATTTCCTGTTCGGAGTTAGCATGCCCCTCGCGGATACAGGCAACAGCCGACATGATCTGCCCGGGTGTACAATAGCCGCACTGAAAACCATCATGCTTGATAAATGCTTCCTGCATAGGGTGTAGTTGATCGCCTTTGGCCAATCCCTCGATGGTCGTGATCTTTTTCCCACTCACCATCACCCCCAGAGTCAGGCACGAATTTACCCGATGTCCCTCGACATGTACCGTACATGCGCCGCATTGACCATGATCGCAACCCTTTTTGGTGCCGGTCAGTTCGAGTTGTTCGCGCAACAGGTCGAGCAAAGTAACACGTGGTTCGATCGAAAGTTGGTGCTTTACCCCATTTACTTCAAGGCTAACCGGTACTTTTTCGTACAGATCGGCTATTTTTTCATCGAGGCCGCTTTGTGCAGCCTTTACGATGGGCGAGGGTGTAAATACAATAGCCGTTAGCAAGCCCGAATGCTTCAAAAAATCCCGGCGGGAGGATTCAAGGAAATTATCTTCATGAGCAGGTTCTTCGGGAGGGTTCTTTGATTTCATAGGACCTGATTTTATTTGCGTAAATTTAATCAATCCGCACCTAAAAAAACAAGCAACCCTATCCAAGTAAATGGCTTCTGTATTATAAAATTTACGTTATGATGCCATTTATTTGATCGTGTCCGTCACTTCATAGCGGTCGACCGATTCATAATAATTAGGTAGCTTATTAAAAACCGAATAAAAGACATACTTTTTGCCCTGATCAATACCAGGAATTGCTTTTGACAGGGCTTTACGAACCTCCATATTTTCTTTCAATAACCCCGCTGTGTTGGTCAATTTGATCTTTGATCTGTAAAATATTTGCGGGAAGACACCTTCGGGTGTGGTATGCGTTTGCAAACTGATTATTTGCGGTTGAGTTGGAGATGGGATAACATAAGGAAAACGGTAGCGGCGGTTTGCTTCGTTCGAGATCTTCGCGTAAAAATCGTTTATCAACTTGTCGTCCGGGTAGTTCCAACCCAGTGATGGCTGCAGGCAAGTTCTTGCTTCATCCAACAGATTTACCGCATTTACCAGGTAGCCTTTGGCATAGTCTTCTTTTGCCTGCTCATAAAGCTCAGGGGCAGTTTTGCCGTTCAGTGTATAGGGATATATCTGTAGGTCGGTTAGTTTCCAGCCATAGTCGAGCTTTTCATAAACAGCAGTAAGCATTTGTCCGTTTACCACCCCTTTCTGAACAAAAAATGCGAGGTAGATCTCCGGTTTATCGATGCTTACTCCTATTTTATGATTGTTTATATTTCTGTTATCAACTTTTATGGTGTCTTTACTGTGTTTTGTATATACCAGGTAATACTCGTCCTGTAAAGTAAATTCAGCATCCCGCATATGGTTGCTAGCTACTTCAATATCTTTCAGGTCACCAACATTATCGATCATTTCCTTTGATAGTATATCTGTCAGCTGCTTTTTGCTGTTGGCTTTTAGCCCTGCAAACAAAAGTTTGTTCAGATCGTGAAAATTGCTGGCCTGGCTTGAGGGAATTTTGTCATTTGCGTAAGTGCCCGGTTTAACAGGTGAATGGCAACTTTGCCAAAAAACAAGCGCAAGAAGGCCGGCCAATAAATTTTTTGCTAAGAAACGAAGGTTCATATTAAAGGTGACGAAGGTTATGAATTGAGTACTAAAGCGATATTACAGGATTTATTGACCACCTGCAAAATTTTGATCATTTATTTTAAGGCTGTACCGTAAAATTTCAGGCCCATAATGCCGGTCATGATCAGGAGCATAAAAAGTATTTCGAGCCCGGCGATCTTTTCCTTCAATATAAAAACCTCAACCAGTTTGATCAAAACCAGGGTCATCGCCGTCCATACCGCGTAAGCCGTGGCGGTTGAAACTTGCTTGATGGCCATCGAAAAGAAAACGATATTGCCGATGCCGAAAAGTATGTAACCTAAAAAAGGCAGCAAGATGGGCAGCCCTTCACTGATCTTATAAAAATTGGTGAAACGCAAAGTTTTCATTTCGCTGAAGCGCATGTATTTTAGAGAGAAAGTCCATGCCGACTCAAAAAAAGCTGCGATAAAGAGGTAAAACCAGGCCAATAGCTCGAAAGTTTAAATTAAAATCAATCGCAAGATATATAATTTTCTTCTGGCTCGAGTTCTTTTACAGCCGGTTCGCGTGTTGATTTTTTCTTGCTTGCGCTTTTACTCAAATTTTTCCACTGGCCTATCATCCACTCCAACAGGCGGGGTCGCAGGTTATAATACCAGTTGAACCAGCGGTAACGTAGCAATTTCTGCTCGTCAAACCGCTTGACCGAGAAAGCATGTTGCAGGAAATAATCTTTAGGGTAATCGTAATATAAACCCCAGTTATCGCGCAGATCGCCCGGTTTATTTTCTGGGAAATAAACCGTACCAAACAGATAATCCCACATCGAAAACTTGGTGGCAAAATTGGCATGAAATACCTCGCGGTAGTTGGCATGGTGCCACAGGTGCAACTCGGGGCTATTCAAAAAATATTTAAGCTTACCGAATCTCACGTTTACGTTGGCATGGATAAACATCCCGAACATGGCATCCAAAAGCGCTTTTATTGGTACGATGATCTCGGGGTTCGGACTCAAAATAACAATTGGCGCAAATTCTATCGTTTGGTTGATGATGATCTCGACAATGTGCGAGCGCGACCCTGCCAAAAAATCAACTTCCTTGCCTGAGTGGTGTGCCTCATGGGTGCGCCACAATAATTTATTGGCATGTTGCAGACGATGGAACAGGTAGATGTAGAGGTCGTGAGTAAACAGAAAAAAGAGCACCTGCTCAGTGATCGTCCAGTTTTTAAACCATTGCAGCCCGGTAACATCTACATGGTGCTGGATAGGTGCAATGATAAAATCAAAGATCAGGATCTTCAAGAAGTAACTCTGGATAATGGTATACCAAACCAGGTCGACCCAAAAACCATCCCTGAAGAAAGGCAAGCCTTTACGATAGGGCGAAATACGCTCCCAGGCAATGATAAATGCCATCCATGAGAACAGGATGATGGTGGTTATGGTTACTAATTTCGACTGATCCATTTTTTTAGTACGGAGTCCTAAGTCTTGAGTCTTAAGTCCCTCTTTTTATATAAAATTATAGCCTCAAATTTACGACAGGCAATGCCAGTCATAAACTGTAAACGCTGTTCTAACGCACTTTTGACAATACCCTGATCCGACTCAAGACTCAAGACTCCCTACTCAGGACTTAAGACTTATATTCCGGGCTGATATTCACCCTTAGTCTCTTCATCGGACCAAGTTCTGATTCGTAAACTCTCTTGATACCATCACCGGCAGCAATTTCCACGTCGCGGATATCGCGTACCAGGCGGGCAAGGCCTTGTGGTTCAACAGAAGCAGCATGGTCAGAACCCCACATCGCCCTGTCGAGGGTAAAGTGTCGTTCAACAAAAGTAGCACCCAGGGTTACTGCCGCCACAGTTGTTGCCAAACCGGTTTCGTGACCTGAATAACCAATCGGTACGCCAGGATATTTCTTGCCCAGTGTGTTGATCATACGCAGGTTCAATTCTTCAGGCTTGCAGGGGTAAGCCGAAGTTGAATGAGCGATGAACAGCGGATATTCAGGATCGAATTTCTTCACCAGGTCAACAGCATCTTCAATTTCTTTGGTAGTCGACATACCGGTTGATAACATCAAAGGTTTGCCGGTAAACAAAATACGTTTGATCAGTGGGTAATCGGTAAGCGAAGCAGATGCCAGTTTATACAGAGGGGTATCAAACTGTTCCATAAAATTTACGGCTTCCACGTCCCAGGTAGATACGAACCAGTCGATACCCAGCTCGCGGCAATACTGGTCGATAGCAGCATATTCCACTACACCGAATTCAGTTTTGCGTTTATAATCGATATAGCTCATGCGGCCCCAGGGGGTATCGCGCATAATTTCCCATTGATCTTTAGGTACGCAGATCTCTGGTGTGCGTTTCTGAAATTTTACAGCACTGGCTTTAGCGGCCACGGCTTCGTCGATCAGTTTCTTTGCGATCTCGAGCGAACCGTTATGGTTGATGCCGATCTCAGCAATAATATAGCAAGGCTCACCCGGACCGATACGCTGACCACTGCTTAACTTATAAGTTTTACTGATCGATTGGAATTGCGATTCCTTGCGGTTGGCATCGATCAATAGTTCGGCCAGCTCGCGGAAAGCACCTTCGCCGCCTTTCGACGCGCAAACATAATCTACCTGTTCTCTAACGAAAGAAATTGCATCAGCAGGAGCAGCGGTAAAGCCCACCAGTTCCATAACTTGCTGGTCATTGCAGTCGTCACCGATATAGGCTACTTCCGAAGCATTCAATTTTAAACGTTCCAAAATTTCCTTCAATACAGCAGGCTTATCTTTTGAGCCTAAATGCAATTCGGTGATTTTTAATTTTTCGGCTCTTTTAGCAACCGATGGCGATAGCTCGCCGGTAATAATTCCGGTTTCAATACCCGCAAGGTTGCGGAGGCGTTCAACCGCCATCCCATCGCGAATATTAAACTTTTTTAACTGTTCTCCTGACTCGCCGTAGTAAACCCCGGCATCAGTTAATACGCCGTCGCAATCCGTAAGCACCAGCTTGATGCCCGATAGTTTTTGCAATAACTGTGATCCCATATCCCCTGTTTTTTTAATTGGTTTTAAATTGCTGTCCAGCCGCCATCCACTACCAGGTTAGCGCCTGTCATATAGGCTGAAGCTTCGCTGGCTAAAAATATCAGTGCTCCCTGGTAGTCGGAAGCCTGCGCCATGCGCCCCAGCAACGTTTTTGCTGAATAATTTTGAATAAAGAACTCGTCCTGGCTGTTTTCGACACCACCGGGCGACAATGTGTTCACCCTTACGCCTTTATTGCCCCAATAGGCAGCAAGGAAACGGGTAAAATTGATCACGGCCCCTTTGGTTACCGGATAAACCGCCGATTTAAAAAAGGTCTGGTTTCCGTTTTGATCCCGGTAGATACTTTGATCGGGACCAACCATACCATATGTCGAAGCCAGGTTAATGATGCTGCCGCTGCCATTTTCGGCCATAACGGTACCAAACACCTGCGATGCCAGGAACACACCGGTAACATTTACATCCAATGATTTGCGGAACGAACTCAAAGGATAATGCTCGAATGCCGATTGTTCCTTCGCCAGCTCGGGGTTCTCGAACATATCATTGATGGCGGCATTATTAACTAAAATGTCGATGGTGCCATATTTGGCCAATATTTTATCCCGAGCAGCTTTAAGTGATGCTTCATCGGTTACATCAACAGCAATGCCTAAATGCTGATCGCCTAAACCTGCTGCAAAAGCTTTGCAGGCTGCTTCATTGATATCGGCTACAACCACATTGGCACCAGCCGCTGCCAGCGCCTCGCAATGTTTCTTACCGATCAAACCTACAGCTCCGGTTACGATCGCTGTTTTATTAGCTAATGAAAACAGATCCATCAGGCGGTCTTAGGTTTGATATTGTAATTGCTCACTTTACGGAAAACGGCTTCCAGTACTTCACCTTTCAGGTATTGTTTTACGTTACCGCTTTCGATCGCTTCTTTCAATATCGGCAATACCTCGCGGTAAACCGATAGGGTATACGCAATATCTTCATCGCTATGGCTAAAGCACATGTTATGGAAACCTGCCCAAAGCACGCCGCGTTTGATCATTTCCTGTTGTAACAGCGCTTTTACTTCCAGTCCGTTTCCGGCTTCGGGTGTAAAAGTTACCATTGAGCGGCAATTGTAACCTATACAACGGGTGTAAATATCAGTTCCGGTTTCTATGGCGATCTGGTTGTAGCCATCTTTCATCAAAGCGCCTTTTTCATCCAGGTATTTCGGCACATTTTTATCACGTAATTCATTGATGGTAGCAACGGTTGCTGCCAATGACAAAGCCTCGCCACCGAAAGTAGTATAACTGAATACCGTTGAATTGAGCGCTTCCATTACATCAGCACGCCCGGTAAGGAATGCTATCGGCATACCATTGGCGCATGCTTTTGAATAAACCGCCAGATCGGGCTTTACATCGAAATACTCTTGGGCACCACCCAGGGCAATACGGAAGCCTGTCCACATTTCATCAAATATAAGCAGGGTTCCGTTTTCGCGGCATACTTCTGCCAGTTGTTTCAGGAAGCCAGGTTTTGGTGCTTCAAAAATAAAGGGCTCTAATATCAAAGCGGCAACGGTATCATCCAAGGCTGCTTTTATAGCATCAATATCATTATACTCGAAAGTATAGGTCATATTTTGGATCGCTTCCGGTATACCCGCATTGCGACTGGTAATACCAATGTACCAATCGTGCCAGCCGTGGTAACCACAGCAAAATATTTTATCGCGACCAGTAAAAGCACGAGATACGCGTATTGCCGCAGAGCATACGTCGGCACCTGTTTTAGCAATTTTTACTGCTTCGGCATTAGGGATGATCTCCTGCAACATTTCAGAAACTACTACTTCCAGCGGATGCATCAGCGAAAAAGTGATACCATCTTCCAGTTGCTTTTTGATCGCCTCGTCAACCGCCGGGTAACAATAACCTAAAGAAATTGGGCCGATAGCGGCGTTAAAATCAATATATTCATTACCATCCACATCCCAAACGTGCGAACCTTTGGCCCGTTGCAGGTATTTTGGCGCTACCCCTTTAGTAAATTGACCCGGACCTTTAGCCAGGGTTTGGGTAACCGGTTTCTGCACTTTAAGTGCACGGGCGTACCACTCGTCTGATAGGGTGATATCAGGGTAGTTCTCGTTAAATTTTACGGTGTTTGGCATTTTAATCAAAAATTATTCTGAAAATTCCTGTGCAGCTATGGTGGCTTGCACAGCTTTAGTGTTATAACCTAATATCCTTTCGGCGATCTGTTTGCCGGTGAAACCCTCATGCTCCAATACTTTCGGCAGCAACGAAGGTTTGAACCATTTTTCATTCAGTGCTAAAGGTAATACTTTAGCGCTTGCCTGATGTTTGAGCAAAACTTCAGCAATAATACTGTACAGTCCGCCAGTTAAAAAATGATCTTCGACAGAAACCAGCAAATTGCTCTTCGCAGCATTCAGAATGGCTTGTTCGTCAACCGGTTTAAGGCTGCGCATATTCACAAAGCCAACCGACAAGCCTTCTGCCTCCAATATCTTAACCGCTTCTAAAACCTGCTCGAAAAGTAATCCATAGGTCAGTATCGTCACATCGCTGCCCTCGGCTATCACTTCGGCCCTGCCAAATTCAAAAGGCGCATGTTCATATTCCGTTTTTCGGGTATTGATACGCACGTAGGAGGGTGAAGGGTAATTCCATATTTGCGGCAGCATTTTTAACAGATCATCTTCATCAGCCGGTGCAAAAACCGTCATGTTGGGTATGCCGCGCATCAGGGAAATATCCTCTATAGCCTGGTGCGTTGGGCCGTTACCATCCGACAAAAAACCGGGAATAAAACTACTGAGTTTGATCGGCAGGTTGGGTATACCGGCATCGGTACGTACAAATTCAAAGGCCCGCATGGTAAGGAAAGATGCCAGCGCGTGTACCACCGGTATCCTGCCCCTTAAGGCCAGGCCCGCAGCAGCACCGATCATGGTTTGCTCGGTTATGCCGGTATCGATAAAGCGATTGCCCAAATGGGCATATATATTACGTACAAGCGCACGATTCTCGGCGGTCATCACCACAAAACGGTCGTCGGCCAATGCTTGCTGGGTCAATAATTCTTCGTAGGTCATTTTATCTTACTACTAAAGTTTCGGATGTTAATTGTGTCTGGTGCTCGCCGTGTAATTCTTTCAGCAGGCTGTCAATTTCGGTAGCTGTAAAATTACAGAACCAGCGGTCGGCACGGCGTTCAATGCTTGGCAGGCCTCTGCCGCGAACGGTATCGGCAATTACCACGTTCACTTTGCCCGGATGAAAAGGGTAAGCCGAGAAAGCTTCGTGCAAGGCGTCAAAATCATGCCCATCAATGCGTTTAACCGCTGCGCCGAATGCTGCAAATTTATCATGCAGTGGTTCTAATGGGATCAGATCTTCCGTAGGCATATTGGCCTGAAACTGGTTGCGGTCCACCACAAAGATCATGTTATCCAGTTGATAAGCATTGGCCACCAGCATAGCTTCCCAACAAGTACCTTCGTTCAACTCACCATCGCCTAAAATACAAACAACCCGATTTTTACCTCCGCGTATCTTGATATCCAAAGCAACGCCGATGGCCACCGAGGGCAAATGGCCAAGTGAGCCCGAATGAAATTCGATACCCGGTATTTTGGTATTAGGATGCCAGTAGATATGATCGTCAATGGACAAATGGTTTTTTAAACGCTCAGGATCCATCAGCCCCAGTTCAACAAAAGTACCATATAGTGCAGGCACATCATGGCCCTTAGACAGGAACAGGTAATCGCGGTTTGGATCGGCCAGGTTGCTTTTATTGACATTGAGCCATTCCGAATAAAGGTAAAGGATCAGGTCGGCAGCCGAGAGCGAGGCGCCTACAAAGCAACCACCGTCCGTAGCCATGCGGATGATATGCTCGCGCACTTTTAGTGCCGTGGCCTGTAACTGCTGTTTATCGATAGCTGTAGTTTGGATACTCATTTTTCTTTCTTGATCGTATTCAGCCCTGTATCGTTTTTGTTTGATCGGCTGATATGGTTTTTAGTTCGTCGAGGTGGTTGCGGTACCAGTTAACACCCGAATATTCGGCATTAATTTGGTAAATATCGGGTCTTTCTTCCAGCAATTGCAATATGTCATCGCATGAAAAATCAGGTTTTGCCGGATAAAGTGCTTCAAATACGGTTTTAATGAATTCATAGTCAGCCTGGTAGTCGATCGTGAAACGATGCGACATAGAATAATCCTTACCCGTATCCCAAACCACATTGCCGATCCTGAATTTATCCGGGTTCTCCCAGATATAAGGGGTAGTATGTTCCAGTTCCAATTTGCGGGTAGCTTCCAGCCACACTTTACTGATGCAAGTCATTGTCATGATCTCCACATCATTTCCGTCTGGGAAGGTAGCGGGGTGCAGGTTACTTACATAGTCGTATTCACCTTCATGTGCCTCATAAAAATCGAGCACCTGGTCAACGATGCGTGGATCGATCAATGGGCAGTCAGAAGGTATCTTCAATACGATATCAGCACCATACAACTTAGCTGCCTGATAGTGACGGTCGAGCAAATTATTCAGATCGCCACAAAAGCAAGGTATCCCCATGCGTTCGGCTTCCAATTCTATAGCTCCGCCTCTCTCTTCTTCCGGGATGGCGATAACCAATTGGGCAGGGTGTTTGATCATCCGCAGGCGTTCGATCATCCGGTAAAGCAAACTTTCGCCAAGTATTGGAAGCATTACCTTACCCGGCAAGCGGCTCGATGTCATTCGGGCTTGTACAACTATGACTATCTTAGCTGGCATAAATTAGCGTTTCGCCGCTCAGGCGTACAATTCCTCCAAAATATTCTCCTCTTCCGCCTTGTAAACAAATTGCCGCAGGAACTGGCTTGTTTCACCGCCGAACTCGATAAATGAACGACAAATATTAGCGATATTTTTCGCCGAAGTTCCGCCATTTTGCAAAGGTGCAAGGCGTTTCAATTCATCCAGATCAAAATAGGAATGAACTTTTTTACCTAATGCCAGACCGGTATATACTACCGTTGAATATTGCGTGATCAACTCACTGCAATTAGCGATCATGTGATTGGTATTACCAGCCTGGAAAACCATCGTATCAGCTGGTGCATATTTTCTGATCTCGCCATAGGCACGCTCAAAGTTCTCGTTTGGATGCAGCTTAAACAGCATAGGCCTGCCATTTGCAATTTCAACAGTTTGCTTAATAAATGCCGGGCGATCTTCTTTCCGGTAGGTCTCGCGCATATCCGTCGTAGCTACCATTACATAATCGCGATGAGGAAAATCATTATCAAGGTACTGGCTGCAATTGTCGTAATTAGGCATACCTGTGGCAAAAATCCGATCACCATCTGTACCCATACTGGTAAAATAATTTTTGTAACCGTCAGAAGCTGCGCAGTAAATATCACAGCTATTGGCAGAGCCATTCAAGGATGTATTGCCAGCCAGGTAAGTTGGTAAGCGGAGTGCTTTGACCACTTTACTCCATGTGGTTAACTTATCGATCATACCCTCCTGCACCCAGATAGTTTTATAATTTCGCAAACTATCAGCAATGATCAGATCGGAACAATAAACAACCAAATCGTATTTGTTGCGCTTTCCCCCATAATCAATTTGAAGGTTATGGTTTGTCAAATATTCTTCGGAACGACGTCTAAACTGGCCTGCCATTATGGTAGTGTCAGCTATCGAAGTATATTTTATAATTAATTGTAAGAATTTTGAATCGGTGAAGATCTGGCTGAACCAACAATCATAGTCGGGCAATTGCTCCGCTATCTGGTGCATTTGCGTTGTTTGATTGATGGAACCTGTGATAAATAATATCTTCTTCTTCAATTGAACCATAGAGGGTTTAATTTGTGTTAGGTTCTGATGAAGTCAAATGTACAAATGACGTTTGGCTTTGCCGTTAAAATAGATGAAACTTAATCTAATTTTAACATCGCTGTAAATTTAACACAAGTTTGTTTTACTATGGAAATTTTACCCAGCAATATTGAAGTTGGCTGACAAACAGACCGCGCCAGCGTTAAACAACCCGCCCCATGTAAGGGTCGCTATAACTGTTTTTACCATTCTCGACGCGACCGGCATAACGTCTTTCAAACAAGCTATTGTCTGCAATTTTAAGGCTGAAATCATACCAACCATAACTTTTCCCGGGGTCTAAAACAATTGACGAGCTTGAATCAGCTGCTATTTCTTTAAGGATCTTGTTCGAATTATAGACATTGTCAACAACCGAAATAGTTTGTGCAACCTTGCTTTTATTACGAATCAACAATTCAATATTCCCGCTTAGTTTTGATTGACCGGCAGTAGCTTTTTGATAGCTAAGAGCGACTTCCAGATCGGGATCCTGCGCGTTGCCTGTAAATACCCGGTAAAAGCCATTGGGGCCATATACTTTCAGGTGGTAGTTCTTATCACCAAACTCGTCGATGGCCCAGCTATCAGAAAGAGTATCACCGGCGCTTAGGGCATATGACCAGGTACGCACCGGTTCAAAGCCGCTTCCGTCGCGCTTCAGATAACTGCCCGGAGCATAAACCTGGAACGGTGAACCTGAGGCTTTCTCGCCAAATACTGTATTACCTGCGCTAAAAGCTATTGTAAATGTCTTTTTATCGGCACTCAGGACACCATCAGCATATAGTTCATAATTTAATGCACAGGAAGGCTTAATACCTTTTTCCTGTTTAGCCATCCAGGGCGAATCGGCTGGAGATTTTTTAAATGCAGCAATTTCCTGCTCATTCAACAGTTTATAGTCATCCGGTAATTTTCTGAATTGCGCTTTATGAATACCTTCTACAAAAGGATCCCGCACCACAAAATCCGGGTGATCTGGTCCCGAATCCATTTGAGGTCTGAATACCGAAGTCAGGTCGCCGCAAACTGTCCGGCGCCAGTCGCTGATATTAGGTTCAACAATCTTTTTACCCGTCTTTTTACTCAGAAAATGTTCCAGAAATTGCAGTGTTGAAGTATGATCGAATACTTCAGAGTTCACCCAACCACCCTTGCTCCATGGCGAAGCAATCACCATCGGCACGCGAAATCCCAGGCCAATAGCATTTTCGCGGTCATATTTCTCAGGAAATCCTTTACGTTCCTGTTCCTGTTCAAGTGTGACGAACTCGGCACGGGTATCAATACCATTTGAAACCTTGCCTGTACCCGTTTTATGCGAGTGTGGCGCTACAAAAGGCGGCACATGATCAAAATAACCATCATTTTCGTCATAGGTGAGGATAAAAATGGTTTTTTTCCATATTTCAGGATTCTGCGTCAGTATATCGATGGTTTCTGAAAGGTACCAGGCGCCATACCAGGCCGAGCTGGGGTGATCGCTGAAATTCTCCGGCGCTGTCAGCCAGGACACGGTGGGCAATTGCCCGTTCTTTACATCTTCTCTGAATTGATGCAACACATCGCCTTTAGGCACCTGAACTTCGCGTTCAATACCATTATCATCGTATTTCAGTGCAGTAAGCGTATGGTAGTGCGGATCGTTTTTATTTGTAGTAAAAGCCTTAAGGTGGATATTTTTTTGATGGGATGACAATTGATCAAAATCACCGGCAGTATATTTCTGCTTTTCGGTATTGATGGCAGCCAGGTAATTTTGCAGATCAATTAAGTCATGTTTCAGATGATCTATATGCGCATCCCCTGCGGGCAATGCATCTATCTTTTTCTTTAGTTCCTCAATTTTGGCCGGTAGCTGTGCGCTCCTCTTTTCCAGTGCCTGAAGGTGTTTGGGGTGGAGGTGGACATGATACTGCGAAAAAAACTCGAGCGGATTATCCTGGAAATTTGACAACCATGGGTCTTCTTCACCTTCAAAACCCACATCGATACTCATTTCGTTCTGGTAGCATTTCCATGATATACCCTGGGCTTCCAAACGTTCCGGAAAGGTGGTCCAGTTCAGAGTTCCATAATCCATGTCATCGTTCCATACATGCGCACGTGAGTTTTCGTTTTGTTCTTCACGTACTGTACCGGTCCAAAAAAACAGTCGGTTAGGGTTTGTGCCTGTTAATGCCGAACAAAAATTCTGATCACAAACCGTAAAGGCATCTGCTAAAGCATAATAGAACGGAATATCTTCGCGGGTGTGGTACCCCAGCGTAAGCGGCATATGGCTGTATTCTTTAATGCTATTTTTCTTTACGTTGAGCCATTGATCAAATTTACCATCATTAAAGGCGTCCACCTGGTTTTGCCAGGAGTGCGGCAATGAATCCATCCATGTAGCCTTGGTATTTTTTATATCGAGATGAAAAGGCGCATAGGTTTCACCCTCAGTGTTCGATTGCAGCCAAACCGGGTTGCCATTAGGCAGATCTATCGCCCGCGGATCGTTATACCCTCTGACACCCTTTAGTGTACCAAAACAATGATCGAATGACCGATTTTCCTGCATCAATATCACAATATGTTCAGCATCCAGGTAAGTACTCCCAGCCGGGGCATTAATAGCCATTGCGCGTTGAATTGATGCCGGAACCAGGTTTGCCATGCCTGTGGCACCGGCTAAAATGGCTGCTTTTTTTAGAAAGTTGCGTCTTGAATCGTTCATTGGTTGTCCCGATAGCTGTTGGGATGGTTGTGTTGGTTGTACTAGTTGTCCCGATAGCTATCGGGATAGTTGTATTGGTTGTACTGGTTGTACTGGTTGTATTGGTAGCTATGGGGATGGTGGTATTAGTTGTATTGGGATGAATTTGATAGTTTCCTTATCCCAGATACCGATTACCTGATACCTGTTACCCAACTAACCAATCACCTCGTACCAATGTACTCTTCGCATAGCCCAAAGGAAAGTGTCATGCCGTTTCCGCCAACGCCGTTGATGATGGTAACACCATCTTCGGGATCAAGTATGAGTTCGGTGCGACCGTCAGTCATTTTGGGATAGATACCATGCCATGATTGAAGTAGCTGCCAGTCTTTAAAATTGGCAAAAGTATGCAAGTATTCGGTGATCATCCGGTTAATGAATTCTTTATCGAAAGGATCATGCACGAGCGCATATTCATGCGAATCGCCTATGGTCAATTCACCGCTACCATTTTGGGATACCATTACATGGATGCCCCACTGTAGCAGATCGGCATATTGTTCTTCGTACCGCTTTCTTAGCTGCGGCAGTGAAGCTGCTGCTTTGAAACCTGGGTAATGGATCATTGACAAACCACCGCACATTGCCGGACCAATACGCCAGTTATCGGGCTGTGCAACAAGGCGCATCATTTGCAATTTGCATTTGGTAATATCGGTAGCCAAAAATAATTCGGGATACAGGGTCTCAAAATCAGCGCCGCTGCAGACAAAAACCTCATCTGCCTTCCAGCTTCTTTTTCCGGAGAATACTTCGGGATAGCTGATCTGGCTGATCGCTGTGTTCCAATGAAATTCGACACCATATTTTTCAGCAAGGTAGGCTGCCACCTGTCCAATGGCTACCCTCGATTCAACGATCATTTCCTCGCCGCTCCATAGTGCCCCTTTTAACCCCGCCGGATTTACCGCCGGAGATTTTATAAGCGTTTGTTCGGGTGTGAGCAACGCACAATCCCTGTAGTGCTGGTTAACATCTACATATTCGGTAATGGCCTGCAGTTCGTCGTCCTGGTAAGCTAAATGAAGCGAACCCACCTCATCGTGCCAAACACCGGCTTCGGTACAAATTTCTTTCCAGATGCTGCGCGATAACATGGCTCTTTCGTATAGAGGCCCAGTTTCCTGTCCGATGGGCCATACCATGCCGAAGTTTCGGATAGATGCCCCAACCGCTCTTTCATTACGTTCAAAAACGCTTACACTATAACCACGCAAAGCAAGTGCCCTGGCTGTAGCCAGCCCAACAATGCCTGCTCCGATGACGATGGCCGATGATTTTTTCATACCGGTAATATATTCAGTTGATCTTGATTAATGGGATCTTTTTGTTTACGCGCTTCCCGGAGGAAATAAAGCAGGGATAATGTGGCGCAAATTCCGCCCACAACGGCAACTGTTAAGATACTGGTTTTGAAAAACGAACCCCAGCTGATATTAGGCTGACCCAACTCTTTTACAAGCAATACGCTGACGCTACCCAGATACCCCATCGAATCGGCTACATAGATCAAAAATCCAACATTGCCTTTATAATGGAATGATGCCAATAGCCGTTCGAAAAATACCGCATTATAGGGTACATAACCCATGTATAGACCCAGTCCGGCCAGTGTCATCCAAACCCTGACCCCAATAAAGCCGGCAACAAAAAAGAGGGTACCGAGGCCGATCAATAAACATCCACCGATGATCATCAGATGGATAACGCTGAACGCCTTTAGGTTTTTCCTGACAAGGATCAATAAACTCATTGCGCCCAGCACTATAATAGATATGATGGTGTCTGTTTTGGTATAAATGGTAGTGTCTTTTATGCCGAAGCTGCCCCAAATTTCAACTTCAAAATTATCCCTTACGTCGCGCATAATGGTGAGCAGCACGTAGATGATCAACGTTAATATGATGCCCGGTAAAAAACGTTGCAAAAAATTCCTGCGCTCTTCAGCATTCATTGGCTGACGCTTGGTACGCAGCCGCATATCTTCTTCTGTTGGCGGTGGGATCAGCTCGAGTAAAAAAACAAATAATAACAGTGGCACAACAAATAATGCACCTGTTATTACCGGCATATTAAATTCGCTGATATGAAAATTATGCATCAGCGCTTTGGCGATGGTTTTTACAAAGCCTGAGGCAAAGATCAAGCTGATCGACAAAACGGCCGCCATAAATTCGGTTGATTTACGACCCTCCAGGTACCCAAATACCAAACCCCAGATGAGGCCTAGCGGAAAACCATTGATCAGCAGGAAAACAATATTATAGGGTGCCGGCACAATGGCAAACAACAATAGTGCGATCCAGGCGATGCCTATCAGTAATAAAATACTTTTTGCGCGCTCACCTGGTTTCAGTTCGGCGATGAACTTGATACCGTAAAATTTACTGAGTGTATAGCCGATGATCTGTGCTACAACGAGCCAGACCTTATAATCGATATGCCAATATTGGAGTCCGCTGAAAGTACCTGCGGCAAATGCCTTTCTGAAGGCATACATGGAAGTATAGGCGCCAAATGCTGAAATAGCCGCCAGAACTGATATTACCCCATATGGCCATTTCGCTACCCGCGCCCGAAGTTTTTGCATTGTATCTAGTGTTCAGCAATGCTAAACTAAGTTTATTAATAGCGAACGAATTTAATGTTAAGGTTTTGTGATTAGTTAACTAATCACCAAATCCCCCCCTACTTCTTCTCGCCAAAGAAATAAATAACCAGCAGGCAGGCTTTTTGGTTACTGAGGTTGACCGGGGTATGCGGAATGCGCCCATCGAACAAAATTGAATCACCAGCCTCGAGGTGGATTTTCCTGTCATCTTCAAACTGGTAGTCGATCTCGCCCGAAAGCAGGTATTTATACTCGTAGGCATCAGTTTCAACCAATGGCCGGGATGCATTAGGTTCAAGTTCAAGCAATACTATATCTATCGTCGAATGGTCGATATAACGCGAAAGGATACGTTTGTAGCTAAAGCCTTTTGCATTTTCTTTTTCAAAATGCTGGTAATCGGCTTGTCGTAACAACAATATGGGTGCTTGTTTATTACCCGTACGGATATTTTTAAAAAATTCGTTCAAATCTATGTCGAGTGCCCTTACGATGTCTATCAGCACCAGCAAAGAGGGTATTGTTCGATTATTTTCAATTTGTGAGATCAGTCCTTTGCTAACGTTGGCCAGTGCCGCCAGCTCCTGTAAAGTAATATCTTTTTCTCGCCTGCGTACTTTTATACTGTTACTTATCTGTAACAGGATGTCGTCTTCCATTATAGGTTTCAATGAGGTGGAATTTTAAATGAGGAAATTTTTATAATTGGTATCGCAAAATAGATTTATGATCGCAAATTGCCTAAATAAAAAAATAGATTTTTTTATCATTAACTTCAAATTTGCCGGCAACGTATTTGTTCCATAAAGCATGATATTGATTTAATGATTTAATAATATCGGAAACGTTTTTTTGATTAAAACTTATTAGCACATGCGCAAAGCTGCCTTTGAACCTGAGACCATTGTTGAAAAAGTTTTTGCTTTGTATGAGCTCCATGGCGACGAAGATTATATCGGTGAGCCTGTTTCGCAATTGGAACATATGTTGCAGGCCGCTGCATTAGCCGAAGAAGAAGGATACGAAGATGATGTGATACTGGCTGCGTTCTTTCATGATATTGGCCACCTGTGTGCAAGTGCCGGCGAAGCCGTTAGCATGGGCGGTTTTGGCATGATGGAACATGAAAAGCTTGGTGCAAATTACCTGCGCGAGCATGGTTTTTCTGAGCGAATCGCTACTTTGGTACAAAGTCATGTGATCGCAAAAAGATATCTTACCTTCAAACACCCTGAATATTATAGCCAGCTTTCAGAAGCCAGCCGGGCCACTCTCGGTTTCCAGGGCGGGCCAATGACAGCAGAAGAAGCGGCAAGCTTTGAAGCAAACCCTGATGCCGAATTATATATCCGCTTTCGCTACTGGGATGATAAAGCAAAGGAAACAGATGTGCCATTAAAGGATTTGAATCACCTGAAACTTTTAGCCGTAAGTCATTTGTATAAGAATAACTAAGCCAGTGTTTCCTTAATATTAAGCCTTGGTCAGGTTTTTGTAACATTTTGGTTACTATAAACCCTTTCATTAACGCCTTTTCCACATAACCATAAGGTTTACTTAATCTAAACTAAGTTTACTATTTATAAACAAACTATATCATTGTTTCAAGAAATTCTTATCAATTAATTGAAACAAATGAAGCAGTTTTACATTCACTTTCGGACACTGATAGCAGTATTGTTATGGTGCCTGATCCCGGCAACACTGTTCGGGCAAAACAAGATCGGTGGTACAGTAACCGACGAAAACAAACAACCGCTTCCCGGTGTAAGCGTTACACTAAAGGGAACAAGCAAAGGTACAGTAACCGATGTAAGCGGTCATTTTATCCTGGCTGCCGAAAAAGGCCAGGTACTTTCATTCAGCTTTGTAGGTTACCTGCCACAACAGGTTACCGTAGGCGACCAAAGCACCTACGACATTTCACTTTTAGCCGACAGCAAAGCGCTTGGCGAAGTAACTGTTACGGCTCTTGGTGTTAAAAAAGAAACCCGCCGTTTGGGTTATGCTACCCAAACTGTAAACGGCGATCAGTTAACTACAGCCCGCGATCCAAACCCTGTAAATGGTTTGATCGGTAAGGTTGCAGGCTTACAGGTTGGCGCAACCTCTGAAATTTTAGGTACGCCAAACGTTACCATCCGTGGTAATACGGTATCGCTTTACGTTATCGATGGTTTGCCATTTGATTCTGACACTTTCGATTTGAGTCCGGACGACATCGACACTTATACCGTGTTGAAAGGCCCGGCTGCAGCAGCACTTTACGGAAGCCGTGCACAATTTGGTGCAATTTTGATCACCACAAAAAAAGGTGACAAAAACAAAAAAGGTGTTTCTGTTGAGATCAACAGCAGCTCGGTCATCAATTCAGGCTTCGTTGCTTTCCCAAGAGTACAGCATTCATTCGGTCCTGGTGAAAACACTTTCTATGAATTTGTTGACGGCAGGGGTGGTGCACCAGGCGGTGTGGATAGCGACTACGATATCTGGGGCCCTTATTTTGCAGGACAGTTAATACCTCAGTATGACAGCCCGGTAGTAAATGGCGTACGCCAGGGAACTCCATGGACAGCCCGTGGTGCTAATAACCTGGCCAATTTTCTGCGTACAGGATATCAAACCAATAACGACGTTGCAGTAACTGACGTAGGCGAAAATTATACTACACGTTTTTCTGCATCACAACAACATCAGGATAGTTATATTCCTTTCCAGTACCTGGATATCGCGAACGTTAACTTCTACGGTTCGTTCAATGCAACATCGAAATTGAAGTTCGAAGCGAGTGTTGATTACAACCGCCAAAGCACTGACGATTTTCCAGACGTTCAGTATGGTCCGAACTCGATCATCTATAACCTGGCTATCTGGACCGGTGCCGACTGGAGCGTAAATTCTCCGGATATTAAAGCTATCTGGCAGCCTGGTAAAACTAATGTGGCATCGGAATTTGAAGAATATACCCGTTACCACAACCCGTACCTGCTAACTGAGATCTGGACCAGAGGTCACCACAAAAATGACCTATACGGTTATGTGGCTGGTACTTATACCTTTAACAAGAGCCTGAACCTGAGTCTGAAGTCGGAAGTGAGCACCTATGACGTGTTGCGTACTGAAGATATGCCTTATTCGGCTCACCCTTATGGTCGCGAAGGTAACATGGGTGATTACCGCGAAGACCGTCGTGATCTTTTTGACAACAACACACTATTAACCTTGAATTACAATTATACGGTTGCAAATTTCTTCAACTTCTCGGGTCTGATCGGAAGTAACCTGCGCAGCTTTAAATACAATTCAAGCTGGGTATCTACTAATTACCTGAATGTACCTAATGTATATTCATTCAGTAACTCTGAAAACGCATTGCAGGCAACCAGCTTTAACTCTGCACAATTGCAGTTGAGCGAATTTGCATCAATGGACGCTTCGTTTGGTAAATACGCTACTATATCGGCTACCATCCGTAATGAATATTCTTCGGCATTTCAACAGCCAACCACTTATTTGTATCCAAGTATCTCAGCTGCTACTGTGATCTCAGATTACATTAAATTGCCAGAAGTTATTTCCTTCCTGAAAGCCAGGTTTTCTTATGCTGATATACGCAGTGATGCAACCAGTCCAACTATTGGCCCTGCACCTTACAGTTCGATCACTGCATTTGGTGGCGGTACAGGTCCATCTTTGTTTAACAACCCATTGGGCTATGGTTCTATTTACACTTCGCCATACAATGGTCCTACCTATGCTTTGAATAGTTCTTATTCAACTGCTAAACCTTACAATAGCCAAACAGCAGGATACGGACCGGATAACCTGTATGCAGGCGGCATCAAAACCTCAAGCCGTGTTAACTACGAAGAAGGTTTCGATATTAAATTCCTGCAAAACAGGTTAGGTTTCAGCGCAACTACTTTCCAGTATATTGATGGACCTCAGATCCTGGCGAACTCAATTTCGAGCGCTACAGGCTATACTACTGAATATATCAACGCATTAAAGACCAAAACAACCGGTTACGAATTTTCATTGACAGGTGTACCGATCAAAGATCTTAATGGCTTTGGCTGGGATATTTTGGCAAACGTTGCAACTTACAAACAGATCTTCGATCAATTGCCTCCGGGCCAATCAACTTATAATACTTACTTCCACCAGGGCGACCGTACCGACATATTATACGGTTCAGCTTTTGTACGTACCCCTTCAGGTACTATCATCTTCGGGTCAAACGGTGAAGCTTTAGTTAACCCGGTTGCACAAAATTTAGGTCATACAACACCTGATTTTAACTGGTCGTTCTATAACAAATTCCATTATAAAAACCTGAGTTTAGGTTTTCAGTTTGACGGAGCAGTTGGTGGTGTAATTTATGACTATATGCACAAAAAGACTATGCAAGGTGGTTCAAATGCTTTGACCGCCGAAGGTGCATTAGGTGCCGCACGTTACCAGGACTGGAAAAACTTCCCGTTGAATAATATTACTCCAAACCCAGGTTATACAGGCAGCTACGTAGCACCAGGTGTTGTGATTTCTAATAGCGTTGCCCCTAATTTTGATTCGAATACAGGCAAAGTGCTTAATTATGGCCAGCTGCAATATGCACCTAATACAACACCAGTGTTTGTACAGGAATTTGCCAGCGAATACTACGGTGTTACCGAAGCTAACCTGATGAGTAAAACTTATGCCAAGCTTCGGGAAGTTACGATCAACTACGATTTCCCTCAAACCTGGTTAGCCCACTCATTTATTAAAAAGGCATCTGCTTCGCTTTATGGCCGCAATTTGCTGTACTTCTACAAAGATCCTGAATTTAAGGATGTAGACCTGGATCAGTACGCTAACTCATCGTCAACGAGCACAGCATTGCAGTCGCCTTCGGTACGTAGTTACGGCCTTAACGTTAAACTTTCATTCTAATACAAATAGGAGAAATGATCATGAAAAATATTTTTAAAATTTATTTACTTCCGGCAGTGCTGTTATTATTGACGGCAAACGGATGTAAAAAAACCTTCCTTGCCGATTCGGTAAATAACAATGTGCCAACCAGTGTGCCGGCATCATTGTTATTGAATGGCGTTTTATATAGTATGGTTGATTTTCCGGACAACTCGCCCGAGATCTACGATCAATATTACATCTACAATTATAATTACTACGGAAACAACCAGTACAATTTTGGTTCAGGTGACAACTATTACACCACGCTGAAAAACGTTGTGTTAATGGAACAACAGGCTGCCAAAGCCGGTTCGCCAGCAGTTAACCCTTACAGCGCAATTGGTAAGTTTTTCCGCGCCTATTTCTTTAGCAAAATGAGTCTTGAAGAGGGTGATATCCCAATGACTCAGGCATTGGCGGGACTGGGTAACCTAACACCTACCTACGACACGCAAAAGACAGTGATGCTGCAAAGCTTAGCCTGGCTGGAAAGCGCAAATAGCGACCTAAGCTCTTTGATCTCGCAAGGCGGTTACAGCCTAAGCGGCGATTTCTTCTTTAACGGAGACCTCACCAAATGGCAAAAAGTTGTTAATGCATACCGCATCAGGTTATTGATAGAACTTAGCAAGAAAACTTCGGACGGTGACTTAAATGTTGCAAGCCAGTTTGCAAGTATCATCAGCAACCCTACGAAGTATCCTTTGATGACCAGTTCGGATGACAACCTCCAGTTTAACTTTGTTTCTCCAACCAACTATTATCCTCAAACTCCGGATAATTTTGGACAGAACGGATCAAGGCAGAACTCGTCACAAACTTATATCAGCTTGTTAACTGCTACCCAGGATCCACGGGTTTATGCAGTGGCCGAACCTGCCCGTCACCTGGTTGACGACCTGCATCAAAATGCAACTGATTTCGCTTCGTTTGTAGGTGCAGACCCTGGTCTGGATTTGGGTATCATGTATGCTAATGCCAACGCACAGGATTATTCGTTCCTTAACCGTCACCGTTATTATTCAACTTATACCGGCGAACCAAGTATTCAGATCGGCTACCCTGAGCTTATGTTTAACATTGCAGAAGGCATCAACCGCGGTTGGGCTCCCGGTAATGCTGAAACCTATTATGTAGCGGGCATTCAAGCATCAATGGCATCATACGGAATTCCAGTTACCGGAACCTATACTGCCTATTTCTACCGTCCGGGTTCAAGTGGTGTGGCTAACCTGGGTAATTATGATACCTTTAACATTAATGTTAACTGGGCAACTTATTATGCACAGGCCGCCGTTAAATATACAGCAGGTGCTACTGGATTAACTGAAATATTGCAGCAAAAATACCTGGCATTGTTCCGCCATTCAGGTTTAGAAGCTTATTTCCAGTTCCGTCGTACAGGTGTGCCGACATTTACAACCGGTCCGGGTACAGGCAATGGCCAGCGTATTGCTTTGCGTTTCCAATACCCAAGCTCTGAACGTTCAGCAAACACTGCCAATTACAATGCAGCTTTGTCAAGTCAGTACGGTGGTAACGATGATATCAATGGTATTATGTGGATCTTGAAGTAAGCACTGGCTTATTTTAGACTCGTTTTAAAAAGATTTATACTAAGGCGGACCTCTGGTCCGCCTTTTTTATTGCGCTAAAACAAATGGTTTGTAACAGAAATGTTAATTATTGTTAAAAATCGATGTTTCAACACTAATGGTACAAAATTTCATTTTCTATTCAGAATACAATGGTATTATTGTTACATCAGAAATAATTAGATTAACCACACAAAAGCAGTAATGCAATTTCATTTTATGAAAATAAGATTGATAGGTGCCGCAGCGGCAATGATGATCACCCTGGGGTTGAGCTCATGTGTTCATTTAAAAGAATACCAGAAGAACAGGCTGAACGATTCAGAAATGGCTCTTACCAACCGCAAGGTCGAGAAAAATGAAATGAATTTTCAATCGTACCGCGAGGCGGCAGCCGGGGCCAATGCCGGTAAAACAGGTGGCGGTTGCGGTTGTAATTAATTTTCGGTTTCCCCTAAATCAAAATGAAAAAAGTTTATCTATCTATCTTAGGATTTGCGCTGGTATGCCGGATGGGTGCTTACGCCCAAACACACCAGGATACAATCCAAAAAAAGCCACCGTTCAGTCTTTATACGCCGGTTGAATCGTCCGGAAGCGGAACCAGTTACGATGCACGGGAACTGCATATCGACGAAATAAATTTTGTTTCCAGTTATTATTCGCAAACCGGCGATCACAGCCCGGTTACAGGCGGTATAGGTACCGAAAACGTGACCGATATGTCAAACGGGCTTACCGTAAATCTGGCATGGTCGGGTGGCTATCATAATAATAATACGCTGGCTGTTGGACTTGGTTTCGACCACCATACTTCCGCTTCGGCTGCTTATGTGGCTTTGAACGGAGGTTCAAATCCATCAGGAACACGTATTTATCCTTCCCTCGACTGGACCCTTGAAAACCCTAAGACCGGTGGTACCTTCGGTATCGGCGCTTATTATTCAGGCGAATATAATTACAAATCAAAAGGCCTCGATTTTCACTGGTCGGCGAAAACTGCCGATAAAAATGGCGAATTTGGTGTAAAACTGCAGGGTTATTTTGATAAAGTAACCATGATCCTGCCTTCTGAATTTGTGCCGAAACCGGCTGCTGTTACTACTCAACCCGGTACCATCACCATCACTACAGCCAGCGGTAACACCGAAATTGTAAGTGTTGGTGGCGGGGTTATTTCTAACAGTAAAAGTTCTCTTCCAACAAGTGGACGTAATACCGGTACACTGTCATTATCGTATTCGCAAATAATCAATTCAAGACTACAGATCATGTTTTTGGGAGATGTGGTAGCACAACAGGGGTACCTGGGCTTACCTTTTCACCGGGTTTATTTCAATACCGGGAAAGATACGATCGAGAAGTTGCCATCATCACGCTTTAAACTACCAATTGGTATCAGGGCAAATTATTTTGTTGGCGACAATTTGATCTTCAGGACCTATTACCGGTATTACCTTGATAACTGGGGAACGCGATCAAACACGGCAAGCATCGAGTTAGCTTATGAAATTACTCCATTCTTCTCGCTATCGCCCTTCTTCAGGTATTATGATCAAACAGCGGCGCGCTACTTTGCGCCATACGAAGCGCATACCGTAAATGACCAATATTATACCAGCAACTACGAGTACGCCAACCTTCATACTAATTTTTATGGTGTAGGCATCCGCGTGGCACCGCCCAAGGGCGTTTTCGGATGGCAGAACTTACATGAAATGGAGATCAGGTACGGACACTATTCGCAGTCGACCAACCTGGCTTCAGATGTGATATCTGTTAGTTTTGGGTTTAAATAAAACATAGAGAACGAACCCTGGCTTTACCGGCCAGTCATCTATTTCACCGGCAACCTGATCCTGCTTTCATCAAGAGCACGATCAGGTTGTCTTTTTTTAACAGGTTTTTCATCGCTCACTATCCACTCGTGGTTCATTAAATCCGATTTTTTTTTAGCTTTATCATTCGTGCGGGGCTGGTATACAAATTATCCATATTGTTTCGCCAGGTGCCGATACCAGTAAACCTAAAAATTTGAACAAATGAAAAATGGCGTTAAAGCCTTCATACTGTTAGTTGTGCTCTTAATTTCCTGCAAAAAAAAGGAAATCCCAAATCCTGCCGGTGGCAGTAATAGCGCAAGCTATCCCAACTGGCAGCACGTTTCGGTGCTTACCCAACATAACGACAATACCCGGGCAGGCTTGAACAGCCGGGAAGCAGCCCTCAACACCAGCAATGTCAACAGTAACCAATTCGGCCGGCTGTTTGACCTTTTGGTTGATGACGATGTATTTACGCAGCCACTTGTTTATGGAAATCTAAATATCTCGGGCGGCACACATAACGTGGTGTTTATTTCCACTACAAACAATACCATCTATGCCTATGATGCAGATAACGGTAGTTTCTATTGGAAAGCTAACTACACGCAGCCGGGTATGAATCCGCCTAATACTTCTCAGATGACCTCTTCATGGTGTAACCCCTATTGGGGCTTTAATAACCACGTGGGTATTACGGGAACTCCGGTGATCGATTCAACATCAAAAACCATTTATTTTGTAGCCAAAAGTTTTCAGGGCAATAATTTTTACCAATACCTGCATGCCGTAGATATCAGCACGGGCAATGAAAAATCCGGAAGCCCGGTATTGATCGCGGGAAGTGTACCGGGTAGCGGTGATGGAAGTGTAAACAATGTTGTTACTTTCGATCCACTTCGCGAAAATCAACGTCAGGCTTTAACATTAACCAACGGCACCGTTTATATTACATACGCTTCGCATTGCGACTGGAACCCTTACCATGGCTGGATATTTGGTTACGATGCCCATTCGCTGCAATTAAAATATTTATATAACGATACCCCAAACGGAGAAGCCGGCGGTATGTGGGAAAGCGGGCAAGGCCCGGCTGCCGATGCACAGGGTAACCTTTATGTGGTAAGCGGTAATGGCACTGTGGGTAACGACCCTTTTTCGGTATCCATCAATGGCACTATCCCGGGTACCATAAACAGCGACCCAAGCAACCTGCTTAACCGCGGCGAAAGCGCGATGAAGCTAAGCCCTGCAGGCAACGGATTACAGGTAAATAGCTTCTTTACGCCGTTCGATTATTATAACATGGATCTGAACGATCTGGATTATGGTGTGATGGGTGCTTTCCTGATCCCTAACTCCAATTATTTTCTGACGGGGGCAAAAAATGGGAATTTGTACCTGCTCAATAAGGATAATATGGGCGGCTATTCGAGCCTCGGCAACCAGGTGGCGCAGGTAGTACCATTGAACGTTAGCCTGCATTGCCAGCCAGCCTATTATAAGGGTGCTTCGACCGAATATATTTATATATGGTCGGAAAATGATCAATTGCGTTCTTTAAAATTCAACAGGAACAGCGCCAATCTGTCGGCGGGGCAGGTACTGCCCTCCACTTCAGGTCCGGTCAACGATATTGGAGCTTTCCTTTCCGTTTCATCCAATGGCACTACTCCAGGGACAGGTATCTTATGGGCCTACTATTTTTCGGCCGCTGCGGGCAACCAAACGATACTTGCCGCTTTTGATGCCAATGATATTAGCAAAGAGCTTTGGAACAGTGCCCAAAACAGCAACGATAATCCCGGTAATTTTGCTAAGTTCTCTACCCTAACCATCGCCAACGGGCATGTTTTTGTACCCACACTCTCTAAAATGGTGTCGGTTTACGGGCTAAAATAGTTTTGTTGATCAGGAGGTTATTGATTGGGTAATGGGTATCTGGTAATGGTTATCAGGTATTAGGTATCGGTTATCAGGTATAAGTTCCAAAATCTGTGAAATAAGGTAAATCCGTTTAATCTGTGATTCAAAAAAATACGCTGAACAGGAGGCACCTACGGAGCCTTAACCGTTTTGGGATTTTTCTACAGACAGGGCACTCCTACGGAGTGGTTAGAAATGGGTATCAGGTACCAGGTATTGGGTATTAGGTATCGGTTCCAAAATCTGTGAAAAACCGTAAATCCGTTCAATCTGTGATTCAAACAAATACGCAGAACAGGAGGCACCTACGGAGCCTTAACCTTTTTGGGATTTTTCTATAAACAGGGCACTCCTCCGGAGTGTT
>Ga0164297_10001090_pt1 | contig 29973 bp, 20 predicted proteins | sample GEODES058metaG_FD_113539 | JGI IMG/M metagenome (GOLD analysis project Ga0164297, IMG submission 113539) | Dystrophic lake water microbial communities from Trout Bog Lake, Wisconsin, USA - GEODES058 metaG | ecosystem: Environmental > Aquatic > Freshwater > Lake | place: USA: Trout Bog Lake... | reverse complement strand
GGGCGCGCGTCTTTCGGAACTTTCTGGACGAGTACGCGGCGGGGCGCACGCCGAATCCGGACGTCTTGTGCAACCGTGAAGTTAAATTCGGCGTCTGTCTCGAGTACGCAAAGCGCCTCGGCGGCCAACGTCTCGCCACCGGCCACTACGCACGCCTGTCCATGGACGCCACCGGAGCGCGGCTGCTGCGCGCCCGCGACCGCAGCAAGGACCAAAGCTACTTCCTGCAGCAGGTGCCCACCACCGCGCTCAGTGAGGCCTGCTTTCCATTGGGTGATCTCGAGAAGGCCGCGGTGCGGCGGCTCGCGCGCGAGGCGGGACTCCCCGTCCACGACCGTCCCGACAGCACCGGCATCTGCTTCATCGGTGAGCGGCCCTTCAGGGAATTTCTCGCCCAGCACCTCGCCGCCCCACCCGGTGACATCGAAACGTTGGAGGGCGAGGTGATCGGCCGTCACGAGGGCCTCATCTTCCACACGATTGGCCAGCGACAGGGTCTTGGTATCGGTGGCCAGCGGGCCGGCAGCGGCGACGCCTGGTATGTGGTGGCCAAGAATGCTGCGCGCAACGCACTGGTGGTGGTGCAAGGACACGACCATCCCGCCCTGTTGCGGCGGGAATTCTCGACCGGACCGGTGATCTGGTTTGCTGCACCCGACACCTCAAGCCTGGAGTGCGAGGTGCAGATCCGTCACCGTCAGACCGCCCAGCGGGCCACGGTGCGCTGGGATCAGATCGGCGCCAGCGTCCTACTGACCGAGCCTGTCTGGGCGATCGCGCCCGGCCAATACGCCGCGTTCTACGCGGGTGAACAGTGTCTGGGTGGCGCCGTGATTGACGCCCCGCAAGAGGTCACACGCCCGCTATAATCGTCGCCTCATCGACGGAGGCACCATGACCGACAGTTTCAATACGCTCGCGACCCTCGACGTGGGCGGACGCCAGTATCGCTATCGCCGTCTGCCGTCCATTCAGGGACACGCGCTGGAGCGCCTGCCCTACTCGCTGAAGATTCTGCTGGAAAATCTGCTGCGCTTCGAAGACGGCGTCAACGTCACGCGCCAGGACATCGAAGCGGTGCTGCGCTGGGATCCGAAGGCCACACCGTCGTACGAAATCGCCTTCACGCCGGCGCGCGTGATCATGCAAGACTTCACTGGCGTCCCCTGTGTCGTCGACCTCGCCGCGATGCGCGAGGCGATCGTGCGACTCGGCGGCAACCCAAAGCGCGTCAACCCACTCGCACCCGCGGAACTCGTGATCGACCATTCGGTGCAAGTCGATGACTACGGTCACGCGGACTCACTGTCCCGCAACAACACGATCGAGTTCGAGCGCAACGGCGAACGCTACTCGTTCCTTCGTTGGGGCCAGACCGCCTTCAAGGACTTCAAGGTGGTGCCACCGAACACCGGCATCGTCCACCAGGTCAACGTCGAGCACCTCGGTCGCGTGGTGTTCAGCCAGACCGTCGACGGTGTTCTCGAGGCCTATCCCGACACGCTGGTCGGCACCGACTCGCACACCACGATGATCAACGGTCTCGGCGTCGTCGGCTGGGGCGTTGGTGGCATCGAGGCTGAAGCGGCGATGCTCGGCCAACCGGTGACGATGCTGATCCCGCAGGTGATCGGCTTCAAGCTGTCAGGCGCCTTACCGCCCGGCACCACCGCCACGGATCTCGTGCTGACCATCACCGAAATGCTTCGCAAGAAGGGCGTGGTCGACAAGTTCGTCGAATTCTACGGCGATGGGCTTGCGGCCCTGCCGCTCGCCGATCGCGCGACCATCAGCAACATGTCGCCCGAGTTCGGCAGCACCATCGCCGTGTTTCCGATCGATGAGGAGACCATTCGTTATCTGACGCTCACCGGCCGAAGCGCGGACCAGGTGGCGCTGGTCGAGAGCTACGCCAAGGCACAAGGACTCTGGCGCAGCAACGGCATGCCGGAAGCCGAATACACCGACGTACTGACGCTCGATCTCGGCACGGTGGAGCCCTCGCTCGCCGGTCCGAAGCGTCCTCAAGATCGCGTGCCGCTCACCAAGGCGAAGTCGGTCTCGCAAGCGGCCGTCCAGAAAGTCGCCGCCGAGCGCGCCGCCAAAGGCGCTTCCGGCAAGGGTGAGGCAACGGTCGCCGAAGGCAACTACAGCCTTCGTGACAATGCGGTGGTGATCGCCGCCATCACGAGCTGCACCAACACCTCAAATCCTGCCGTGCTGGTGGCCGCAGGGCTCCTCGCTCGCAACGCGGTGGCTCGGGGACTGAAGGCCAAGCCTTGGGTCAAGACCTCGCTCGCGCCCGGATCACGGGTGGTCACGAACTATCTCGATGCTGCAGGACTCACCACGGCGCTCGAAGCCGTCGGGTTCTATACGGTCGGTTACGGCTGCACGACCTGCATCGGCAACTCGGGTCCTTTGAAGACCGAGATTTCCGAGGCGATCCGCGCGGGCGATCTAACCACCGCCTCGGTGCTCTCCGGCAATCGCAACTTCGAAGGGCGCGTGCATCCGGAAGTGAAGATGAACTTTCTGGCCTCGCCGCCACTGGTGGTCGCCTACGCACTGGCCGGCAGCATGGACATTGATCTCACCTCGGAACCTCTGGGTATCGGCAGCGACGGCACGCCGGTGTTCCTCAAGGACATCTGGCCGAGCGCTCACGACGTCGACACCACGGTGAGTCGCGCCGTGGATTCGGCGATGTACAAAAAAGGCTACGCGAGTGTCTTCGCGGGTGACGAGCATTGGAATGCGATCAAGGTGCCGTTAGGCGAAGTCTATGCCTGGGAGCCGACCTCCACCTACGTGCGCAATCCCCCCTACTTCGATGGCATGACGATGGCCACGACACCGGTGGCCGACATTCAGGGCGCTCGGGCGCTGGCGCTGCTTGGCGACTCGGTGACCACCGACCACATCTCGCCGGCCGGCAACATCTCGAAAACCAGTCCGGCGGCGCGGTACCTGATGGCCGAAGGCGTGCAGCCCAAGGACTTCAACTCCTACGGCGCGCGGCGCGGCAACCACGAGGTGATGATGCGCGGTACCTTCGCCAACATCCGCCTCAAGAACCTGCTGTTGCCGGGCACGGAAGGCGGCGTCTCGATCCACTGGCCGAGCGGTGAACAGGGGTCCATCTACGACGTCGCGATGAAGTATCAGGCGGAGCGGACGCCACTGATCGTGATCGCCGGCAAGGAATATGGCACGGGCTCCTCGCGTGACTGGGCCGCCAAGGGAACGATGCTGCTCGGCGTCAAAGCTGTGATCACGGAAAGCTTCGAGCGCATTCACCGCTCCAACCTGATCGGGATGGGCATCTTGCCGCTGCAGTTCGTCGACGGCGAGACCGCCTCGAGTCTCGGCCTCACGGGACGCGAGTTCTTCGACCTCGTCGGCCTCGAAGGCGGTGCGGCCAAGACCATCCGGGTGGTCGCGCGCGCGGAGGATGGCAAGACGCGCGAGTTCACGGCACGCGTGCGCATCGACACACCGAAGGAGCTCGAGTACTACCGTCACGGCGGTATCCTGCAGTACGTGCTCAGGAGCCTCGTCGGCAAGGAACGCGCCGCCTGAGCGCGGAACACGACGCCACCGGAGTCGCCACGCCCGTGCTGGGCGTGGCGATCTTTGATCTCGACGGCACGATCACCCGTCACGACACCCTCGTCCCCTACCTGTGGCACGCCCTCAAGCGGCACCCCGGCAGGCTGCTCAGACTTTGGTCAGTCCCCGCAATGCTCGCAAGCTATGCCGTGAGACGCGATCGAGGCGTGCTCAAGAGCCGTCTGATCAGGGCCGTACTCGGCGGCCTCGCGCGAGGGGAGATCGAATCGCTCACCGCCGGCTTTCTCGATAGGCATCTCGAAACACTCACGCGCCCGGGCGCGCGGGTCGCGATCGAGCGTCATCGTCAGGCGGGCGATCGCCTGGTGCTCCTGTCGGCAAGCACCGATTTCTACGTCCCGGAGATCGGCACGCGGCTGGGATTCGATGAAGTGATCTGCACCGAAGTGTGCTGGCTCGGCGATCGGCTGGATGGACGCTTGCGTACCGCGAACCGGCATGGGGAAGAAAAGACCCGCTGCGTCGCCGCCCTGAAGTCACGCCACGCGGGCGTGCCCTTCGCGGCCTATGGCAACGCGGACTCCGACCTGTCGCACCTCAAGATCGTCGAGGCGCCGCAACTGGTGAACGCCAACGCCCGTACCCAGCGGCGTGCGGTGGCGCTTGGCATTCCCATCGATCAATGGAAATGACATATAAATCATATGTTTGTAGTAACTTATTAAATAAAAATTAAGATTTCGTCCAACCCCGTTCGGCTGGAGCAGCCACTGAAGTTTTGGCCAACCGGGGAATGATTTCGAATCAGTGTGGTCGCAAGCTCGCCTTGGACAACATCCTCGACCCACCCGCCACCCGCCCAGGAACCCCATGCGACACAAGCCAGGCCACTCGCCCCGCCCTTCGGAGATCACCCCAGAATCGGTCTATCTCGACCGCCGCAAGGTCCTGAAGGGACTGGCCGCCGCCACCGCGAGCACGCTGGTATCGCCAGCAATCGCCACCGCCGCACCCACCGGCGCGGTACTCGCCGCGACCCGCAACGAGCGTTACAGCACGCACGACCCGATGAACTCCTGGGAGGACATCACGGGCTACAACAACTACTACGAATTCGGTACCGACAAGAGCGACCCCGCAGCGCACGCCGGTGCCTTCAAAACGCATCCGTGGAGTGTCACGATCGGCGGCGAAGCCGAGGTACGCGGTACCTTCACCCTGGAGGACCTCCTGAAGCCCCACGCGCTCGAGGAACGCGTCTACCGGCTGCGGTGTGTCGAGGCCTGGTCGATGGTCATTCCCTGGATCGGGATTCCGCTCGGAGCGCTGCTCAGCCGCTTCAAGCCCACCTCGAAGGCGAAGTACGTCGGCTTCACCACACTCAAGGACCCGAGCCAATTTCCCGGCCAGCGTCTTCGGGTCCTCGACTGGCCGTACGAGGAAGGGCTGCGTATCGATGAGGCGATGCATCCACTCAGCCTGCTGGCCGTCGGTCTCTACGGACGGGTGCTACCGAACCAAAACGGTGCTCCGTTGCGATTGGTGGTGCCGTGGAAGTACGGCTTCAAGAGCATCAAGGCGATCGTGCGTATCGACTTTCTGGAGCGCGCGCCGGAGACCAGTTGGCACCTCGCCGCGCCCGACGAGTATGGCTTCTACGCCAATGTGAATCCGGCCGTCAGCCATCCGCGCTGGAGTCAGGCCTCGGAGCGACGGATTGGTGCCGGGCTGTTCGCGGCGCGACAACCCACCCTGCCGTTCAACGGCTACGCCGCGGACGTGGCGAGCCTCTACAGCGGAATGGATCTGAGGAAGTTCTTCTGAGCCGTGATCGCCTCATCAGGTTCGTCCTCAAACCGCTGGTGTTCGTGCTGGCGCTTGGACCGCTCGCGTTCCTCGTGGCCCGTGCGCTCGGCCTCCACGGACTGTCGTTGGGGGCGAACCCGATCCAGACACTCACCGATCAGCTCGGTCTTTGGGCGCTACGCTTCCTGCTGATCACGCTGACGCTCACGCCGCTGCGCCGGCTCACCGGGGCGACGCGCATCCTCCTGTTCCGCAGAATGCTCGGCTTGTACGCGTATTTTTATCTTGTGCTGCATGTCACGATGTATGTGGGTGTCGATCAACGACTGAACTTCCCGGTGCTGTGGGAGGACATCGTGAAGCGGCCATGGATCACGCTGGGGGTCATAGGCCTTGTGCTCCTGACACCGCTCGCGGTGACGTCGACGCGGCGGATGATGCGACGCCTCGGCCGATCCTGGCAGACACTGCACTACGCCCTCTATCCGGCGACGGCGGTCGCGTGCTGGCACTTCTACTGGCAAGTGAAGCGGGATGTCAGCACACCGCTGCTGTACGCGGCCGTCTTTGCGCTACTGATGGCGCTCCGCCTCCATCATCGTACCCGCCGCCGGACGCACAACGACGCCGGCTAGAGTGCGGTGCGCGCCGACCAAAGCTCCGGAAAGAAACGCAACTCGAGTGCCTTGACGAGATACGACACGCCACCGGTACCGCCGGTGCCGCGCTTGTGACCGATGATGCGCTCGACGGTCTTCATGTGACCAAAGCGCCACGTCTGGAAACGCTGGTCGAGGTCGACGAGTCTTTCCGCAAGCTCGTAAAGATCCCAGTGGGCGGCGACGCTGTGATAGACCGCAAGCCACGCGGCGGTGACCTGCTTGCTCGGCACGTAAGGTTGCGAAAAGTCCCGCTGCAGGCACTCGTCCGGAATCTGGAATCCGCGTCGTGAGAGGAGTTGCAGGCACTCGTCATAGAGGCTCGGCGCGACCAGCGCCGCCTCGAGCTCCGCGTAATGCTTCGGATCGTGTCGGTGCACCGCGATCATGTCGCGGTTCTTGTTGCCGATCATGAACTCAAGCTTGCGATACTGGGGCGACTGAAACCCCGAGGATCGCCCCAACTGATTTCGAAAGCGCGAATAATCGGCCGGCGTCATGGTCGCAAGCACATCCCAGCTCTTCAGCATCTGCTCCTGGATGTGACCGATGCGGGTCAATAGCTTGAAGCAGGCCGGCAACTGGTCTCGTCGGATCCCCTCGAGCACCGCACTCAGCTCATGCAAGGCAAGCTTCATCCAAAGCTCGCTGGTTTGATGAACGATGATGAACAGCATCTCGCCATGCTCGACCGAGCGCGGGTGCTGGGCGCCGAGCAGTCGGCCGAGATCGAGATACTCGCCGTAGGTCTGGGCCAGCGGCACATCCCAGTAGACCGCTTCCTGAGTCATGTCGACCCGCACCGGGGCCGGCATGTCCTGCGGTCCCTCGGACGTGCCCTCAGGCGTCCGGACGGACGACGGAGGGGAGGATTGAGCCGGCGTATCGGTGGACATCGGGATTCCTAAACGACTCAGGCGTAGAGCCAGTCCGGCACCTGTTGCCAGCCCTTGGAGAGTAACCGGTCGAGTGACCGGAAGTCCGGTTCGAATGACTCGACCAGCGACCAGAACCGAGCGGAGTGGTTCATCTCGCGGGTATGACAAAGCTCATGGATCAACAGATAACGCACCACGTCAGGCGGCTGAAAGAGCAGACACACGTTGAGACTGATGGTGCCGGAGCGCGAGCAGCTACCCCAGCGGGTCCGCTGTCGACGGAGCTGCACGCGCTGATAGCGACAGCCCGTCTCGAGCGCCACCTCCGCCAACCAGCGGCCCAGCGCACTGCGCGCCTCCTCGGTGAGCCACGACCGCAACTGCTGTCGCGGATAGCCCGCCACCGCGGGATCCCCATACACGGTGAGCACGCCATCGCGCGCCCGGTAGCCCGCGCTGTCCCGCGGCTGGTACTCGACCCGCCACTCATCGCCCAACGCCGCGAGCGTCACGCGTTCCGGGAGCGGTGCATGGGCGCGCGGCGCCAGTGTCTTCAGGCGCTCGACTCGCGCTTCGATCCAGGCGCGGTGACGCACCACGAAGTGCGCCACCTCCTCAGGACCCACGAACGGCGGCATGCTGACTTCCACTCGGCCACCCGGATAGACCCTGAGCGTCAAGCGACGCGCACGCGGACTCTGACGGACGCGAAGTTCGGGCAGTCCCGCCGTGCCCTCGATAAGCGCCTCGAGGGTCGGCAGCTCCCGTCGCCCGAGGAGACTCACAAGCTCGCTCCCAGTGTCGCACCCTGTGAGATCGCCCGCGCCGCATCGAGCTCGAGCGCTCGCGCCGCGCCACCGATCCGATGCACCGGGCGACGCGCTCCGGCGCGTGGCACGGCAAGCGTCGTATCTTCCTCCTGCCCCGCACAGACCACGACCGCATCCACAGCGAGCGTCCGCGACTCGCCCTGCACGTCTACCTGCAAGCCGTGCTCGTCAAAGCACCGATACTCCACACCGACCCACCACTGAACACCGCGGGACTGCAGCCGCCGCCGATGAATCCAGCCGGTGGTCTTCCCGAGACTGGCACCGGGCTTGGTGTTCTTGCGTTGGAGGATCCACACCTCGCGCTTCGAAGGTAACGGGCCCGCCGCTTTGAGCCCGCCGGGTGTGCCGAGCGTGCGATCGATTCCCCACTCTGTCGCGAAGGCCTCGATCGGATCGGTCTCGGCCGGCGGCACGTGGGTGAGGTACTCGGCGACGTCGAAGCCGATCCCGCCCGCACCGATGATCGCGACCCTCGGGCCGATCTCAGCGGTCGTGGTGAGCGCCTCGTCGTAGCTCAATACACGCGGGCCCGTGAGACCCGGAATGGTCAGTCGACGCGGGCGTGCACCGGTCGCGACCACCACCTCATCGAAGTCATCGAGCGCCGCCACGTCGTCAACCGACGCCCCGAGGCGCAGGTCGACGCCCAACACCCGCAAGCGCGTTTCGAAGTAACGGATGGTCTCGGCATATTCGGCTTTGCCCGGAATCCGCGCCGCCAGATTGAACTGTCCGCCGATCCTCGCGGCGCGCTCGAACACGGTGACCCGGTGGCCCCGTTCGGCCGCCGCGAGCGCACAGGCAAGTCCCGCCGGCCCCGCACCCACCACCGCGATCTTCCGAACCCGCGGCGCCGGGGTGTACACCAGTTCCGTTTCCCGTGCCGCGCGCGGGTTGACGAGACAGCTTGCAATCTTCCGCTCGAACACGCGATCAAGGCAGCTCTGGTTGCAGGCGATGCAGGTGTTGATTTCATCCGCCTGACCGCGGGTTGCCTTCACCACCCACTCGGGATCGGCCAGCAGCGGCCGGGCCATCGACACCAGATCGACCTGACCCCGTGCGAGCACGGCTTCAGCGACCGCCGGATCATTGATACGGTTGGTGGCCACCAGCGGCAGCCGTACCTGCGATCGCAGGCGCTCCGTGACCCAGGCGAATGCGGCTCGCGGCACGACGGTCGCGATGGTCGGTACCCGCGACTCGTGCCAACCGATGCCGCTGTTGATGATCGTGGCACCCGCCGCTTCGACGCCTTGCGCCAGCGCCACGACTTCCGACCAAGCACTGCCGCCTTCGACCAGATCGAGCATCGACAACCGAAAGATGATGATGAACCGCTCACCCACGGCGGCGCGGGTGCGCCTCACGATCTCGATCGGAAAGCGCAGACGCGAGGCCTCGGCGCCACCCCAGCCATCGCCGCGGCGATTGGTGCGCCCGACCAGGAACTCGTTGATCAGATACCCCTCGGAACCCATGATCTCGACGCCGTCGTAGCCGGCCTCGCGGGCGAGTTCCGCCGTCCGAACGAAGGCAGCGATCTGCCGCTCGACGCCTCTGACGGACAACGCCCACGGGGTGAAGCGACTGATCGGCGCGCGCAGCGCCGAGGGCGCCACCGCGAACGGATGATGGGCATAGCGACCGGCATGCAAAATCTGCAGGCAGAGCTTGCCGCCGGCGGCGTGTACGGCACCGGTCAGCAACCGGTGGCGGGCGAGCGCTCGCGGGCCGTCGAGCCGCCCCGCAAAGGGCGCGATCACCCCCACCCGATTGGGGGCAATCCCACCCGTCACAATCAGCCCAACGCCGCCACGTGCGCGCTCGGCGAAGAACGCCGCAAGTCGGGGGTAGTGTTCGGCCCGATCCTCGAGCCCGGTATGCATGGATCCCATCAACACCCGATTGGGAAGCGTCACGCCCCCAAGATCAAGCGGTGCCAACAAGTGCGGATAAGCCTGAGACCCCATGCGTCGATCATACCTGAGGCGGCAGACTCACCAGCCCTCGGGAGGGCACGACGCAGAGCGCCCGCGCGCGCCGGCCGCTACCATAGCGCCATGAGTCCAGCGCCTCTGATCGACATCGGCATCAATCTCACCCACGACGCCTTCGACCACGATCGCAAGGAGGTCATCGCGGCGGCCGCGGCCGTCGGGGTCGGACGTCTGGTGATCACGGGCACGTCGGTGGAGAGTTCCAGTGCGGCGGCGACACTCACCACGGAAGATCCCGCGCGCCTGTTTGCCACCGCCGGGGTACATCCTCACCACGCCGCCGAACTGACCGAGCCGCAACTGTCCACCCTGCGGGCACTGCTCAAGCAACCCGGGGTGGTCGCGGTGGGTGAATGCGGGCTCGATTATCACCGCGACTACTCACCACGGGATGCGCAGCGACGAGCCTTCGAGTGGCAAGTCGCGCTGGCCATCGAGACCGGCCGGCCGTTGTTTCTGCATAACCGCGATGCCCAGGCCGATTTCGTCGCCATCCTGCGGGCCGCCGGCCGAGCGTGCCCGCGGGCGGTGGCGCACTGTTTCACGGGCACGCTCGCGGAGGCCGAGGAACTGCTCGCGCTCGGACTGCACCTCGGTATCACCGGATGGATCTGCGACGAGCGCCGTGGCCGGCATCTGCTGGAGGTCGTCAGACACATCCCCGCGGAGCGGTTGACGCTCGAGACGGACGGACCCTACCTGCTACCGCGTACGCTAAGGCCGCCCCCACCCGGACGCCGCAACGAGCCGCGTTTTCTGCCCGAGGTCTGCCGCGTGGTGGCCGATGCCCGCGGCGAAGCTTACGAGGTGACGGCCCGTGCGAGTACGCGCACCGCCGAGACCTTCTTCGGATTGGTGGCTTGCCCATAATTTAAGTTTTACATTCATTATAATCTGTAACTTTATGAAAAAAATAACTATTGATAACGATATTCTGCGTCGACGTATCGACGAGGAGTGGACCCGGAGCATCGAGCCGAGCCTCAAGGACTACATCCGCATCCCCAACAAATCTCCCCTGTTCGATGCCGACTGGCAGCAGCACGGGCATATGGCGAGGGCGGCCCAGTTGCTGCTCGACTGGGCGACCGCACAACCCTTGCGGGGCTTCACCGTGGAACTGCTGGCGTTGCCCGGCCGCACACCGGTGCTCTATGCCGAGATTCAAGGGGAGGCGCCGGGACAGGTGCTGCTGTACGGACACTTCGACAAGCAGCCTGAGTTCACCGGCTGGCAGCCTGGCCTCTCGCCGTGGGAGCCGGTGGTGCGTGATGGCAAGCTCTACGGCCGTGGTGGCGCCGACGATGGCTACGCCCTCTACTCGAGCCTGCTCGCGATCCGCATGCTGCAAGAACAAGGGATCGCCCACGGCCGCGTGGCGATTCTGATCGAAGGTAGCGAGGAAAGCGGCAGCATCGACCTGCCCGCCTACGTCGAGCACCTCGGCGACCGACTGGGCACACCGGATCTCGTGGTGTGCCTGGATGCGGAGTGCGGCAACTACGAGCAGTTCTGGCTGACCACCTCCCTGCGAGGCAACCTGGTGGGCACACTGACCGTCGAGGTGCTGAGCGAAGGTGTGCATTCGGGCATGGGGACCGGCATCGCGCCCTCGCCGATCCGCATCCTGCGCGGGCTACTCGCGCGCATCGAGAACGTCGATACGGGCGATCTGATGCTCGAGGACTTCCACGTACCGACACCCGCCTCACGAGTGGATGAAGCCCGTGCGGCGGCGCGTGTGCTCGGCGCCGGCGTTGCCGGCAAGCTCCCCTTTCTCGAGGGGGTCGAAGCGCTCAGCGACGATCCGGCGGAGCTTTTGCTGAACAGCACCTGGAAGCCGACACTGGCAATCACCGGCATCGAGGGCATTCCGCCACTGGCCAGCGCGGGCAACGTGCTGCTGCCACGCGTGGCCGTGAAACTGTCGCTGCGCCTGCCGCCAACGCTCGAGGCCGGCACCGCGGCCGCGAGACTCAAGTCCGTGCTCGAGCGTGATCCGCCGTACGGCGCACACGTCTCGTTCACGGTGAACTCAGCCCTTGGCGGCTGGCATGCACCGCTACTCGCACCGTGGCTGCAAAGCGCCGTCCAGGAAGCCTCCGAAGCACATTTCGGACACCCGGCGATGATGATGGGCACCGGCGGCAGCATTCCCTTCATCGGCATGCTGGCCGAACGCTACCCCGACACGCAGTTTCTGGTCACCGGCATCCTCGGGCCCTTGTCGAATGCCCATGGACCGAACGAGTTCCTGCACCTCGAGGCCGTTCGAAAACTGACCGGATGCGTGGTCAGCATCCTGGCACGCCACGCCGAGGGCATCACGCCGTAGGCGTGGGTCAACGCCGCCTAAGGGCAAGGTATGAACGCCCGACCGCCGACGGTCGGCCGTCATCGACAACGCGCAGACCGCTAACGATAGGTCACGCTTGGTGTCGCCTTGGTCTTCAGCAACTCCCAAGCCGCCCGCAGACGTTCGACCAGCGCGGTCTCCGTGAACTCCGGGGCGACGTCGAATTCAAGATGAAGCTCGTCAAGGGCTGCCACCTGCGGCGGGCGGCCTTTCGGGAACTCGGGCTGCCCGCCAAACACAATCCGCCCATCCACCGGCACGTCCTCACCCACCCAGCCCCGCACGGCTGCCATTCGGTCATACAGACGATGCGTGGGGTTCTCGAACGTCTGCCGCCGATCCTTGCCGATGACGGTCCACTCAGGCATCTGCTCGCCACCGTACAGGCGGCCAACGACATCGCGCACCTCGAGCACCACGATCGACTGCGGCGTGAGCATCAGGAAATCCAGATGAAACCACCCGTCCGCACCATCCGGGAGAACCACATCACGCAGGTGCTCGAGTGAGGCTGCGGCCACTTTTCGGGTGCGATCGCGCCGCGCTTCCCGCCGACGCCAGGCGCGGTAGGCCAGGATAGCGCCAACACCGACCCCCAGCACCACCGCACCCGCCGCCAATGCGAGCGCCCATGGCGCCGGACGCTCGATCATCGTGCGAGCATCCCCGCGAGTGCCTCAAGGGATGCCGGCACCTCGGTGACCTGACGCGGCAGCTCCAGCAACTCGGCCAAGGCCGCAGGTACCGGCACCGGCGTGCCGATCAGCGGCTCGACCGTTTCCGGGAACTTGGCCGGATGCGCCGTCGCCACCAGGATCCAAGGACCACTCGCGCGATCCTTGGACGATAGCCGCGTCTCATACACTTCGGCAGCCGTCGCGGTATGCGGACACCAGATCTCCTGGAGGCGCGCGCGATCCGTGCGGATGCGCGCCGCGATCTGCTGATCGGTCACACTCTCTGCAACGACCTCGCGCGCGAGCGCCTGCCATTCGGGGTGGAGATGCCGGAGCCGCTCCATGTTGCTTGGATTGCCCACGTCCATCGCCGAGGCGAGCGTGGCGATGCTCGGCCGTGGCTGCCAGTCACCGCTCGCCAGATAATCCGGCACGGTACGGTTGGCATTGAACGCCAGCACGATGCGTCCGATCGGCAAGCCCGCACGCCGCGCCCAGACACAGGCGAGCGCGTTGCCGAGGTTGCCCGACGGAATGATGTAGTTGGCCGGCCGGCCGGTGCGGCGGAAAGTGGCGAGACTCGACTGCACGTAGTAGCAGGCCTGCGGAAGCAGACGGCCGATGTTGATGCTGTTCGCGGATGACAGCTCGCGGTGGGGTGCGATCTCGGGTGCTGCGAACGCGGCCTTCACAAGACGCTGACAATCATCGAAGGTGCCGGCCACGGAGAGCGAGCGCACGTTGCCGCCCCAACAGGTGAGCTGCATTTCCTGACGCGGCGACACGAGCCCGCGCGGAAACAGCACCACCACCTCGACACCCGGACGATTGTGGAAGGCTGCGGCCACCGCGCCGCCGGTGTCGCCGGAGGTTGCCACTAGGATGGTCAACAAGCGCGAGCTCGAGGCATTGAGTCGTGCAAAACACGCCGCCAGGAAACGCGCTCCGAAATCCTTGAATGCCGCGGTCGGGCCGTGGAACAACTCGAGCACGGAGGCATCGTCGGCGGTCGGCAAGCGGACGAGCGGCACCGGGAAGTCGAAGGCTTCGCGGACGATCGCCGACAGTTCAGGCTGCAGGGCATCACCGGCAAAGAACGGTGCCAGAAAGCGCTCGGCGAGCACCGGCAGATCCGTGCCCGCTGGCCAGTCGGCAGCGGTCAGCGAGGGAAATGCCGCCGGCACATACAGACCGCCATCCGGTGCAATGCCGCGTCGCAGCGCTTCGGACAACGAGGCCGTTTGGGTCGCATCGCGGGTACTGTGAAATTCCATCAGTCGATCACCCTGGCACCGGTAGGCTCGATCGCCGAGATCCAGCGATCCGAATCAAGACCGTGCGCGGCGAATGCCTTGGTCATCGCGATCTCGATGTCCTGGGCGGCGGCCTCTTCGCACCAGGCGAATACCGTAGGACCCGCACCGGAGATCGAACAGCCAAGCGCACCCGCCGCCATCGCGGCCTGCTTCACCTGCTTGAAGCCCGGAATCAACGCCTGACGCTGCGGCTCGACCACCACGTCCTCGAAGGCGTCGCGAATCATGTCGAGGTCATTGGTGTAACAGGCGGAGATGAAGCCCGCGAGGTTCGCGCACTGCCAGACCAGATCACTCATCTCGACGGTCTTGCTCAGAATACGGCGCGCCTCGCGTGTCGACAGGAACATATGAGGGTGCACCAGCACGCAACGAATGCCGGGCGGCACCGGAATCTGCTTGGTACGTGGATGATCGATGCCGACCGTGAGCACGAGCCCACCGAACAGACTCGGCGCAATGTTGTCCACATGCACAGAGCCACTCGCGACCGCCTCGCCTTTCATCGCGAACTTGAGGAGTTCGAGCGGCGTCAGCGGGTGCTGCAAAAAGGCGTTACCGGCCACGACCGCTGCGACCGCCGAGGCGGCCGAGCCCCCGAGCCCCGAACCCAACGGAATCCCCTTTTCGATGGTCATCTCGAAACCGAAATCAAGCTTGCAGGCCTCGACCAGGCTCTTGAGCGCTTGACCGGCGGTGTTCTGGGCAGGCTCGAGCGGCAGATCGGTGACCAGCCCCGTGATGGCCTTGATCGTGACGCCACGCTCGCGGGTGCGCACCAGGTGCACGCGATCACCAATGGCTTCCACCGCATGACCCAGAATATCGAAACCGATGCCGACGTTGGCCACCGTCGCCGGTGCGAACGCTGTCGCTTGTTGACGCACAATACCCCCTGACTAATCGAACTAGAGACTCACGCCGAGATAGGCGGACAGTCTCAGGAGATCTCCAAACACGCCACCCGCCGTGACTTCAGGCCCAGCACCCGGTCCCTGCACGATCAGCGGATTGTCACAATAGCGTCGTGTCTCGAATCGCACGACGTTGTCGGTGAGCGCAATGTTACCAAAGGCATGCCGCCGATCGAGCGACACGAGACCCACGGACGCACGACCGGTCGCCGAATCGAGCCTACCGACGTAGCGAAGCACCTGGCCGTTGGCCTTGGCAGTATCGAAACGTTCGGCGATCCGGTGATCGAACTCCGGCAAGCGCTTGAGAAATTCCTCGACGCTCACCGCCGCAAGTTCCGCCGGAACCAGACTTTCGACCTCGACATCGGCAAGCTCGAGCCGCAGGCCGATTTCTCGTCCGAGGATGATCAGTTTGCGGGCGACATCGGTGCCCGACAGGTCATCCCGCGGATCAGGTTCCGTGTAGCCCTTCTGTTTGGCAGCGCGCACGATCGTCGAGAACGGTTCGCTACCGTCATAGACGTTGAACAGATACGCCAAGGTGCCTGAAAAAATGCCCTCGATCGAGCGCACATCATCACCGGTCTCACGCAGATCCCTGAGCGTCTGGATCACCGGCAAGCCGGCGCCTACCGTCGCCTCGTAGAGATAATGCGTGCCGCCCTGGCGCCGCGCGAGCTTGAGCGACTCGTAGTAGTCGAGCGGGCCGCTATTGGCTTTCTTGTTGGGTGTGACCACGTGGATGCCGGCTGCCAGCCACTCGGCATAGTGCTTCGCCACCTCCGCACTGGCGGAGCAGTCGATGATCACCGCGTGTGGCAGGTGCTCGGCCTGTACATGGGTGGCGAACGCCTTGAGATCGGTGGGCGTCGCCTTCGCCTTGAAGGCCTCCCGCCAATCGACCGCAGTGATGGCTTCATCGGAGAGCCACATCGATCGCGAGCCCATCACGGCGCGCACTCTGAGATCGAGGCCGGCATGACTCGACAAGCGGGCAAGCTGGGTCACGATCTGATCGAGCAGCGCACCGCCGACCAGGCCCGGTCCGATCAAACCGACCGACAGCGTATGTGGCGACAGGTAGAACGCGGCATGCACCGACTGCAGCGCCTTCTGGGCATGTCGCGCCTCAATCACCACCGAAATATTGCGCTCCGAGGCCCCTTGCGCGATGGCCCGAACGTTGATCGCCGCATCCCCGAGCGTGCTGAAAAGCTTCGCCGCCACACCATGGCTGCCGGCCATTCCATCACCGACCACGGCGAGGATCGCACAGTCGCGACTGACGTCGACCCGCTGGATCTGCCCTTCGCGCAGCTCCCGCTCGAAGGCCGCGCGCACCACAGTCCCCGCCGCCAGCCCATCGACATCCGGTACCGCACAGCAGATCGAGTGCTCACTGGATCCCTGCGAGATCAGGATCACCGAGATGCCTGCCTCGCGCAACGCACCGAACAAGCGCTGCGCGGTGCCCGGCACACCGATCATGCCCGCGCCCTCGAGGTTCAAAAGCGCCACCTGATCGACCGTGGTGATGCCTTTGACCGGATGGCTCGACTGGGGACGCGCACAGATCACCGTGCCGGGATGCTCTGGGGAAAACGTGTTCTTGATGTGGATCGGGATCTCACGACTCACCGCCGGTGCCATCGTCTGCGGATGAATCACCTTGGCGCCGAAGTAAGCGAGCTCCATCGCCTCGTTGTAGGACAGCGAATCGATCACCTTGGCATCGCGAACGCGTCGTGGATCGGCCGAGAGCACACCATTGACGTCCGTCCAGATCACGATTTCCGTCGCATCGAGGAGCGCGCCGAAAATCGAACCTGAAAAATCACTGCCATTGCGACCGAGCGTCGTCTGGATACCGGCCGAGGTCTTCGCGATGAAGCCCGGAATCACGATCACATCGTGGCCGGCGGCCGACACCAGGCTGCCGAGTGCTGCTTGCGAGGCCTCCCATTGGACCACCGGACCCAAGGGCTCCCACTCGACCACCAGCACCTCGCGGGCATCGATCCATTGCACCGGCCGCTTCAAGCGGTCGCGCTCCGTGAGAAACGCGGCCAGCAGGCGCGATGACCAAAGTTCGCCAAAGCCCGCCACCAGATCGCGGATGTGACGAGGCGCCGAGCGGATGAGCTTGACGGTCTGCAGGATGCCGGCGATGTCGGCGATCTCCGCGTCGAGCGTCTGGATGTAGGGATTCGCACGCGCCGCGCTCGGCAACAGACTGCTGGCAAGCCCGATGTGCCGCTCCCGGAGCGCCTGCAATTTGGCCGGCACCTCGGCCGCGCCCGTTTCGGCGAGGACCACCAGTTCCAAAAGCGCATCGGTCACGCCTTTGGCGGCCGAGAGCACCACACCGACCCGGTGGGCCGATTGCCCTTCGATAATCTCAGCGACCCGCTGAAAGCACTCCGCATCGGCCACGGAGGATCCGCCGAACTTGTTAACTATTATGGTGTTATGATTTGTTTTTGCAGTCATTTCTAAATTCCACGACAGATCCGAGGCAAGCGACGCGGCGCACAATCTACTGACCCGACCGACCCTCGGCAAGCGCGCCGCGAAGCCACACCCCAATCAGCGCGTTCGTCGAGCATGCCAGGCGAGCAGGAGGCGCATCGCCCCCGGAAACCGCACCAGCCAGAGCAGCACGAGGGCCAACGTTCGGCTCCGGCGACTCAGCGCGAACGGTGCCGTCAGGGGCTCGAGCAGATCGGGCCGCGGGGTGTGACGCACCTCGCTCATCGCTTGCGGGCCTTCACCCCGCCAGACGTCCCGCGGGGTGACGAGGCACCTTGGACGCCCGCCGTGCCGCGCGACGGTGCCTCCTTGCCCGAACGCTTCGAGGGCGCCGCCCGCGGCCCACCGGGTCCCCGTGGCGGCAGTCCGGTGTGCTGCGTGGCGATACGCCCGGTAGGCGCGCGCGCACCCGCGTCGAGCGCCAGGCCACGCGCCGGCGCACCGCCGGTACCGGCAGGCTGCCATGGCGGTACCAACTGGTGCTTGCCGCTGCCAATCAGGTCGGAGCGACCCATCGCCTTCAAGGCCTCGCGCAGGATCGGCCAGTTGTTGGCATCGTGATAGCGCAGAAAGGCCTTGTGCAGCCGTCGTACCCGCGCGCCTTTAGGCACGACGACGTCCTCGCTGTGCCGCGACACTTTCTTCAATGGATTCTTGCCCGAGTGCCACATCGCGGTGGCGGTCGCCATCGGGCCCGGCAGAAAGGCCTGCACCTGATCCGCCCGGAAGCCGTTCCCTTTGAGCCAGAGCGCAAGCTCCAGCATGTCCTCGTCCGTGGTGCCCGGATGCGCCGCGATGAAGTACGGGATCAGATACTGTTCCTTGCCCGCTTCCTTCGAATAACGGTCGAACAATTCCTTGAAGCGGTCATAAGTGCCGATGCCGGGCTTCATCATCTTGGAGAGCGGCCCTTCGGCGATCGCTTCCGGCGCAATCTTGAGATACCCACCGACGTGATGGGTCGCCAACTCCTTCACGTACTCGGGAGACTCCACGGCAAGGTCGTAGCGCACCCCGGAGGCGATCAGCACCTTCTTGATCCCCGGTAGCGCGCGCGCTCGTCGATAAAGCTTGATCAGCGGCGCGTGATTCGTATCGAGGTTCGAGCAGATACCGGGATACACGCACGAGGGCAGACGACACGCGGCCTCGATGGCGCGCGACTTGCAGTGCAGCCGATACATATTGGCCGTGGGCCCACCGAGATCGGAAATCACGCCCGTGAATCCGGGCACGCGATCACGCACCCGCTCGATCTCCTGCATGATCGAGTCCTCGGAACGACTCTGGATGATCCGCCCCTCGTGCTCGGTGATCGAACAGAAGGTGCAGCCTCCGAAGCAACCCCGCTGGATGGTCACCGAAAAGCGAATCATCTTGTAGGCGGGAATCTTGGCGTCACCATAAAACGGATGGGGCACGCGCTGGTAAGGCAATTCGTAGACCGCATCCATCTCGGGAGTGGTCAGCGGAATAGGCGGCGGGTTGAGCCAAACGTCCAGGTCAGCATGCCGCTGCACCAGCGCGCGTGCATTTCCGGGATTGGCCTCAAGATGCAGGATGCGCGAGGCATGCGCGTACAGCACCGGATCCTCGCGCACCGCCTCGTACGACGGCAATCGAATCACGCTCCGCGACCGATCCGCGTTCTTCACGCGCCGCGTGAAGCGCACCACCGACACACCGGGCTCGGTGGCCGCGGCCTGGTCATTGGCGGCCCGAATCTCTGGCTCCATCGCATAGGGATCGATGGGTGGGTTCAGTGGGCCGGGCGTGTCGATCGAGGTCGAGTCGATCTCGATGAATCCCTCCGGCACGCCCTTGCGGAGAAAGGCTGTACCACGAATGTCCGTTAGGTCCGCCAACGACTCCCCGGCGCCAAGACGATGGGCAATCTCGACGATCTGCCGCTCACCGTTACCAAACACCAGTAGATCCGCACGCGCATCGAGCAGGATCGAGCGTCGCACCTTGTCCGACCAGTAGTCGAAATGCGCGATGCGTCGCAGCGAGGCCTCGATGCCGCCGATCACGATCGGCGCATCGTCGAAGGCCTCACGCACCCGTTGGGCGTAGACGATGCAGGCACGATCCGGGCGCGCGCCGCCGGCACCCTCGGGTGTGTAGGCATCATCGCTGCGAACCTTGCGATCCGAGGTGTAGCGATTGACCATCGAGTCCATGTTGCCGGCGGTGATGCCGAAGAACAGATTGGGACGGCCAAGCACCGAAAAAGGCGCCGCGCTGCGCCAGTCCGGCTGGCTGATGATCCCGACCCGAAAACCCTGCGCCTCGAGCAGACGACCGACGATCGCCATCCCGAAGCTCGGATGATCGACGTAGGCGTCGCCGGTCACGAGGATCACATCACACGAGTCCCAACCGAGCGCCTCCATCTCCTCCCGCGACATGGGCAGAAACGGCGCGACGCCAAAGCGCTGCGCCCAGTATTTGCGTCGCCCAAAGAGCGGTTCCGGCGTATCGGGAAGGACTGTAGCCATCGTCCTATTGTCGCCGATTCCGCCCGTCGGCGCCCGAAAAGTCTGCGAGAACACCCGACCTATCCAGACCGCGCGTAGGTAATTGCCCTGATTTTGACGCGAGTCTCACCGACTAGGGTGGGTTCCGCTCGCCAAGCTACTGAAGGAGCGGTCATGCAGTTCAACCCAGCACCCTCGATGTTCACCCGTCGACGAGGGGTCGTGACGACCGCTCTCCTGCTCGGCGGTCTCGGCTGGCTGCCGACCAGTCATGCGGTGCCAAGCTTCGCCCGTCAGACCGGCATGGCGTGCGAGGCCTGCCATACGGTCTGGCCGGAGCTCACGCACTTTGGACGCATGTTCAAGGCCAACGGCTATGTGCTGGATACCCAGAAACAGGTCCGGGACGTCAGTTCGGAACGCGAGGAACTCCTCTCGCTCGCTGCCTTCCCGCCGCTGTCGCTGATGGTGCAGGCCTCCTACACGCAACTCGCGAAACCACTCCCCGACTCGGCCGCGGCCGGCACTTCCCAAAACGGGACCGTCGCGCTGCCCCAGCAAGTGAGCCTCTTCTACGCCGGCAAGATCGCACCCAATCTCGGCGCCTTCCTGCAACTCACCTACTCCAACGACGGCGGCACGATCGCCATCGACAACACCGACATCCGCTACGCGAACATCGCGGTGCTGCCGGATCATCAGTCGCTGACCTATGGTCTGTCGCTCAACAACAATCCGACGGTACAGGACCTTTGGAACTCCACCCCGGCCTTCGGCTTTCCCTACGCCGGCTCAAACAGCGCACCAGGCATTCCCTATGCCACGCAGATCGACGGCAGCCGGGCGCAGGATGTCGCGGGCCTCTCTGCCTACGCCTTCTGGAACGAGTCGCTCTATGGCGAGCTCGGTGTCTACCGCTCCGCCAAACAAGGCACCGCCGGGCCTTTGGACAGCACCACGCCCGGGGGCGTCCTCGCGAGTCCTGCGCCGTACTGGCGGCTCGCCTTCGAGCACACCGTCGAGCGGCACTCGATCGAAGTCGGTCTCTATGGCGCCACGTTCAAGGTCTATCCGGATCTTGGCGGAAACCCGCAGGGCAACCCGCCGACCAACAGCGGCTACGGGCACCTGCTCGGTGGTGTCAGTGACCGATACCAGGATGTCGCCGAGGATCTGCAGTACCAGTATCTCGGCGAACTGCACACCTTCAGCCTGACGGCGACGCACATCCACGAAGCACAGACCCTCAATGCGAGTTTTGCCGCCACCGCCGCAGCCAACGTGAGCGAGAGCCTCACGACCTCGCGCGCCTTCGCCACCTATTACTATCGACGCAAGATCGGCGGCACCGTTGGCCTTTTCAAGACCTCAGGGTCGATCGATGCGACGCTCGCCCCCAACTCGCCGGACACCAGCGGTTGGGTCGCGGAGCTCAACTATCTGCCCTGGCTCAACACCAAGTTCGGGATCCAATACACCGGTTACAGCCGCTATTCGGGTCTTGGCACGAACTACGACGGCTTGGGGCGAAACGCGAGCGACAACAACACGCTCTACATTATGGCCTGGCTGTCGTACTGAGGTGACCATCATGGATACCAAGACCACACTGCGTTCGACACGTCGACACTGGCCGCTGCTCATCGCGCTCGGGCTCTGCAGCTTGAGCGCCATCGCGACCGCGGCCGAAGACCCCGAACGGGCGACCACCGCCCGTGCCGAGCGTCTGGCGATCACCGTCTGCGGCACCTGCCACGGCGCGATGGGCGTGAGCGCCCAACCGAAGTTCCCGAATCTCGCGGCCCAGAACGCCGATTATCTGGCCGCTGAACTCGAGGCCTTCAAATCGCAGTCACGCGGCGATCCCGATGCGATCAGTTACATGTGGGGGATGTCGGCCTACCTAGACGCCGACACAATGCGCGCGCTCGCCGATCGCTACGCGGCACTGCCACCCCCACGGCTCAAGGTGGCTGATCCGTCGCTGATCGCGACCGGTCGAACGCTGTACGAGAACGGTCTTCCGGACGCGGGCGTACCCGCGTGTGGCGCCTGCCATGGCCCGGATGGGCATGGTCTGCCCGGCTTCCCTAGATTGGCGGGCCAACATGCGCAGTACGTACTGAAACAGCTGCGCTCCTTCCAGAGCAACATGCGAAACGTCGCCGTGATGCATGGGGTGGCGGCAGAACTGAAAATCACCCAGATGCGCGCCGTCGCGGCATTCATCGAAAGCCAACCGTAACGCGCGCTCTGACGACCCCCCCTCGCGCCATCCCTGGGATGGCGTTTTTTTGCGCCAAAGAAAAACCCCTCGCAAGCGCAGCCCAGGCTGCGATCGCGAGGGGCTGGCGTCAGCCCGTCAGAGGATCAGATCCTCAAAACTTGTACCGAAAACCGATCGTCGGATCGATCGTCGAGGTGGCGTTGGCATAGCCCGTGCCAGCCACTTGAGCGGACGTCGCCGAGGTCTCCGGCGTGTAGCCGTTCGCGAGACCCCCCTGCACCGCCGACCACAACGCACCGGCGTACACGTCGAAGCGCTTCGTGGCGTGATAGACACCCACCAGGGACACGAAGTACTCCTTACCGCTGCACTTGCTGCTGTACTCGGTGGAGCAACCCGCGCCGGTGTAGTACTTCACACCCGTGGTCTTGCTCGCCGTAGTGCCGCTGCCGGTCGCGAAGGAGTTCTGGTCGTACTGGTAGAACGCCGCGAGGAGATCGACCTTCGGGGTCGGCGAGTACTTGGCACCGATCCAGCTGATGTCGAGCTGCTTCGTGGTGCCGACCGTACCGATACCGTTGGTCACGACTACGAGGGTGTAGCCACCGATCGTTTCCTGACCCGGCTGCACGAAGTTCGACGGGTTCTGGAACTTGATCTGCTCATAGCCCGCGCTCAACTTCCACTGCTTGTTGAACGTGTACTGCCCCATCAGGCCGATCGTGGTGTTATCCGTGATCGTGGCGGCGAGCGCCTTGTTGAGCGCCGCGCACGCCGGCTGGGCCGTGGCGGTGTTCAGCACCGCCGCGGTCGGCGACGTGCACAAGGGCTGACCGATCGACGCGCCACTGGTCGCCACGGCGCCGAGTGCGGTCACCTGAGCGGCCGACAAGGCACTGGCAGAGATCGCGTCGCTCTTCTGCATGTAGTAGGCGTCGACCGAGCCGCCCGGGAACTGCCAGCCGAGCGCGAACTCGCTGGTGGTGCCGGGGTTGGTCGCCGTGGTGGGCTGGAACTGAGCGGCAACGTGCACACCGCCGGCCACCACTTCGTACTTCACCGAGCTGTCGAGACGCTTGTCTTCGGTGTCACCACCGCCAGCAGCCGTACCCGAGAAGCCGATCGGCGAGAAGGCCTGCGAGCCGCCCATCGGATCATATTTGGAGATGCCGTCGGCGAGAACGCCGAGGTGACGACCAAAGGTCAGGGTGCCAAGAGTTTTGTGCGAAACCCCGAAATTCGCCTGACCGGCGAACAGCTGTCCCGCGATGCTCGAGTCGGAGTTGGCCGACTGCTGGGCGACACCCTTGCCGTTGTTGAGCGTCATACCCTTCAACGCATCCGGCAACTGACCGGACCACGGGTTGAACTGCATTTCGGCCTTGAACACCCCCGACCAATCGTTACCGAAGTCCTCCTGGCCCTTCAGGCCGATCACACTCTGGCTCAGATAGCTGCCACCGACGTTGACTTCCGACGAGTGGCTGGTCTTGCCGATGATCTCCTGGGAACCACCGGTGCCCCAGTAGGCGCTCTGTGCGGCGCCTGCCGACTGGTACTGAATACCGGCATCGAGCGTGCCGTACAGCGTGACGCCGTACATCGTCAGCGTGCCGTCGGGCGTGGGCGCTCCGTCCGCCAGGGCGGCCGTCGACGCGCCGGCGAGTACCGCCAGCATGGAAAGTTTCAGAACATTGGATTTCTTCACGTGAAAGCTCCTCAGTGAGCAAATAAAAACGGATGAATAAAAATGCTTCGTCGATTCAACCCTGCTGGTGCATCGCTCTACGCACCCACCTGTTCGCGTCTCGCTCGTGGCGACAGAGCCACGTCTCGAGCGAATCCCAACCGGAGGTCATAATCGATGCTTCAGGCCGACATGACCGTTCTGGTGCGTGGGCATTGCCGTCGTCTCAATACCTCATTATAAATAATTGGTAAGTAATTGGTAAGTAATTGCCAAATATCGCATTATTCGTTCGGAAGGACGCTGGGTTCGGAACGCTTCGTCACCGCAACATCCTGAAACTCGTGTGGTTTTCGCCACCAGGCCAATAACTCACAAGCGTTGCTTTCATGCAACAACCGACTTGCAACGGAGTCGTATCGTACCGGCCACGTGTGACAGGCTGGTGACATGCGCCCCATGCTGCGATCGCACAACGGCTCAACCGTCGCCGGATCACATCGACCAGGTACCCGTCGTCACGCACACTGTGGGGCCACGGCATGGCCTAGCGCCCGTTGGCGGACTGCACGTTCAATCGATAGATCGATCCAGTGATAGCGGTGCCGGGCCTTGCGACCATTACCCGAAACGTCCGCCCGTGGCTCATCGACCCCCATGGGCCAAAGCATCACGGCTCGTTGCCTGCCGATGCTCGCCCGCGTAGGCGGCTCGCCGTGCCGGCCCGATCGGCGGCTGGACGCGGCGGCATCCTGCCTTGCCCTACCCGGATGGGACGCGCCCATAAAAAAGCCCCCGAGGGATCAACCTCGGGGGCCGGTAGACGACGGCCGACGTCGTCGGCGTCGATGCGCGCTTACTGAGTGAAGCCGATCGTCGAGACGGCGATCTGATCAAAGTACAGGTTCTGAACGTTGGGGTTCTGGCTTGCCAGAATCCCCACCGACACCGACTGCACACCCTTCGCCTTGAGGCCGGCGAGTGAACCACTGGTGCAGGTCGTGAACTGACTGAACGGCACCTCGTAATCCAGCAACCCAGTGTTGGAATTCGGGGTGGTCGAGCCGTTCGTACCGATGGTCAACAGCGTGACATTGGCGGAGCACACATTGGTGCTGTTGATGGTCGCACCGTCGCTCATCGCGACCGAGAAGACATTCGCCGTGCCACCCACGCCCGGATTGGGGGCATAGCTGTTACCCATACGCACCAACAGGTTGTTGGACAGGCTGATGTCCACCGGAATGATCGCGCCCGGCGTACCGACCGACGGCTGTGCCGCACGCGGCGCCGATACCGTCACGCCGACATATTCGCCGGCAGCGCCGGCGACGTAGGTGCTTGGCCCACCACCACAGTACAGACCACCGGCTTGCACCTGCAGAACGTAGAAGTTGAGGTTGAAGCCTGCGTAGCACCCGTAGCCGTAATTGGTCGTAAAGACCGCCTTCAGGTTACCGCCTTCCGGCGTGGCGCCCGAGCCACCAAGCGAGTCGGTGTAATACACGCAGGAACCACCGCAGCTGTTCGGTACGCCGTTCGCGACGATATACGGGACGATTTCCGAAGCCAGCACGTTGTAGCCACTGGCGAGCGTACCCGATGACGGCAGGCTGGGCGTGGCCGGCTGGTCGAAGGACACGTACTGCACGGCAATGGCATCCGTCTCATTGGCGGCAACCCCCGTGTTCTTCGCACCCAAGATCAACACCGACACCTGCGACACACCGGTCGCCTGTAGATCCGACAAGGTCCCGGGCGTCCCCGTACACGTGAAGCTGGTGAACGGGATCGTGTAGGTGTTCATCGCGTTGTTCACCGTCACGTCGGCGCTGCAGGTATCCGTCTGCCCGCCGTTGGTCATCTGTACGGTGAAGGTATTCACGGCACCCGTGGACCCGCCGAACAGCACGTTACCCATGCGGATAACCATCTGGCTCGACTGACTGATATCCACCGGCGTCGCCGTCGCAAGACCCGCGCCACCCGTGGCCGTGCTGTACTGGAAGGTCGGCGCCAGCATCGACAGCACCGCGTAATCACTCGACACCAGCGGTGCCGAGACCGTCCATCCGATCTGATAGTAACCGGTATACTGAACGGAATTGGTGCTCGGGTTGGACGAGCCCTGCGCGTAGGTGAACTTGGACGCGAGGCCACCGTTGTTGCCGGCCGTGGCGAAGACGTCGCCGCCTTGCACCGAGTGGACGTACGCGTTGTTGGCGTCTTTGGCCGCATACACCTGGAACGACGAGGCAAACAACTGGAACGCCGATGAGCCCTGGCAGCAAGCGCTCAACTGAGTGCCGAACAGGGTGATCGAACTGGTGGCCGTGGTGCTGGTCGTCGGGTCCGTCGCGGTGACCGTGATACTCGTGGTACCGGCGGCAACACCGGTGACAAGCCCACCGGCGGCAACGGTCGCCACCGCAGGCAAGCTCGAGGTGTACACCGAATTACCGGTCAGCGTCTTGGTGGAGTTGTCGCTGTAGGTGCCCACCACCGTCAATTGATCGGTGCTACCCGCCACCACCGAACCGCTGGCGGCAGTGACCTTGATGGAACTCAAGGTGGGCGCCACGGTAATGCTCACGGTGCCCGAGACCCCGGACTCGGTCGCGGTGATCGTCGCCGTACCGCCAGCAACACCGGTCACCAGACCGGCCGCCGAGACCGTGGCGACCCCAGTCGCCGAACTCGAGTAGGTTGCCGTCGTGGTCAGCGTCTTGGTGGAGTTGTCCGAATAGGTACCGGTCACGGTCAGTTGCGTGGTCCCGGTCGGAATGATCTGTGCGCTCGCCGCCGTCACGGCGATCGATTTGAGTGATGGCGCACTCGAACCGCCGCCACAGGCCACCAGCGCGACACTGGCCGCAAACATCACCCCAAGCACCGACGCGCGCCTGAAAGCACTTCGCAAGTTGGTAAACATGAACCCCCCGTAAATGAATGAGCAATGATTGCTTCTAGAAAGCGGTTTCAGAACGCGCTGTCAGAAAGCGCTTTCAGAGGCCGTGGAGCGACCGTAACGAACCGCAGGTTCGCTTGTCAACACGCGCCCGCCACGAGCGGATGCCGCGGCGCAGCAATCGCGACGCCTTCACCGCTGCCGCCGGCCAAGCGACCGCACCCCGTTACACTACCGCTCCGCTTCCCGGTGACCTGCCCATGCCCCTGCGCCGTATCCTGATCACGCTTCTATGTCTCACGACCGCCCACGCCGCGCGCAGTGACGCGTCGTTCGTGATGCTGAATGTCGAGATCCGAATGGCCTCTCGCCACGCCGCCACGGCGCACGCGCTGGTCATCGAGGGCAGCCGCATCCGCTACCTTGGAACCGATCAGGGCGCGCGGCGCTTCATCACCCCCTCCACCGAGGTCATCGACCTGCACGGCGCGACCGTTCTACCGGGCTTTCAGGACTCGCACGTTCATCCGGGCGATGCCCCGAATGCCGCCACGGATCTAGACCTCCACGGCATCCGGTCAGCGCCCGCCCTGCTGGAGCGCATCCAGCACTATGCCGATGCCCACCCCGCCAACCCGTGGATCGTCGGCGATGGCTGGGATGCCGCCGCCTTTGATGCCCAAAGGCCGCCCACGCACGCACTGCTGGATGCGATCGTTCGTGATCGGCCCGTCTATCTGACCAACAACGCAGGCCACAGTGCGTGGGTGAATCAAGCGGCGCTCGAGGCCGCAGGCATCACGAACCGCACACCCGATCCGCCGAACGGGCGTATCGAGCGTGCCTCGGACGGGACGCCCTCCGGCCTGCTGCACGAAGATGCGGCGATGAACCTCGTGGCCGATCAGGTACCGCCACTGTCGCAGGAAGCCCAGTACCTCAATCTCCGATCCGCGCTCGATACCCTCTCACGGGTGGGCATCACCAGCCTCATCGATGCGATGACCTCGACCGCGATCCAAGCCGCCTACCAGCGTCTCGCTCGCGAAGGCGCGTTGCACCAGCATGTGCTGATGTGTCAGGCCTTCGATCCGACGCTCGATGACGACAAGCAGATCGAGGGCTTCCTCGAGCGTCGCGCCCAGGTGAACGAAAGCAACCTGTCGGCCAACTGCGTGAAACTCTTCCTAGACGGTGCGTACGCATCGCACACGCTCGCCCTGCTCGCGCCCTACAGTGACGATGCTCAGTTCGGCACAGGCGCACTGTTCATCGACGCCAAGCGTCTCGATCGACTGGTGACACGACTCGACGCCCTTGGTTTTCAGATCCACATGCACGCCCAGGGCGATGGCGCGGTACACGCGGGTCTCGATGCTTTCGAACAGGCCCGCCGCCACAACGGCCCGCGCTACCCGCGCCATACGATGGCGCATCTTTGTCTCGTGAGCCCGCCCGATCTCGAACGATTCAAGCGGCTCGGTGTGATCGCGAACATGAGCCCCCTCTGGAGCGTCAACGACCTGTGGGAAGGTGTGATGGGTCCGAAGCTCTTCGGCGCACGCAGCGCCCGTCTGCTGCCGATGAGCGCACTGCGCGAGTCCCGCGCGACCCTGGTGTTTGGTTCCGACTGGCCGGTCACGGGCGTGGCACCGTTGGCCGGCATCGAGACCGCGGTCACCCATCGCTATCCCGGCGGCGTGGATCCGGATGGCAAGCGCGACCGACCCTGGCATCCGCAGGGACGCATCACGCTCGATCAAGCGATCGACGCCTATACCCGCGCCGGCGCATACCTCACCCACGCGGAGGCGGATCGCGGTAGCCTGGCGGTTGGCAAGACCGCCGATCTTGTGGTGCTTGCGAACAGTCCCTGGCGCAGCACACCGTTGTCGATCCATTCGATTCCGGTGCTGATGACGATCTTCGAAGGCAGGATCATTCACGATGAGCGACCGCAACCTCACTGAACCCGGAGCGAGCGCATGACGAAAGAAGGTTCCGGCGCAGCTCAGTCCCCGACACCTGCTGACTCGCTCGATCCGGTCGACTGGGCACCCTTGCGCGTCATGGCTCACCAGATGCTCGATGACATGCTGGATCATCTCGCGCAGCGCGCCGACCAGCCGGTCTGGCAACCGATGCCGCCGCGGGTACGAGAGGCTTTTGCAGGCGCCCTCCCCGAGGAGCCGACCTCCCTTGCCGAGGTCTATCAGGACTTCAAGCAGTCGGTACTGCCCTACGCCGTCGGCAACACGCATCCTGGGTTCATGGGTTGGGTGCACGGTGGAGGCACCGCCGTCGGCATGTTGGCGGAGATGCTCGCCGCAGGTCTCAATGCCAATTGCGGCGGACGCGATCACGCACCGATCGAGGTGGAGCGCCAGATCAGTCGATGGCTCGCGGGCCTATATGGCTTCCCGGAGGGGGCCTCGGGCCTCTTTGTCACCGGCACCTCCATGGCCAACCTGATCGCCCTACTGATCGCTCGCCATCACGCGCTCGGCCCCGAGGTGCGCCGCTGCGGGCTCGCAGCACAGCTCCCACGCGTGGCTTACACCTCGAGCGCCGCTCACGCCTGCGTTGCCCGGGCGATGGACTACGCCGGCCTTGGCAGCGACGCGCTGCGCGTGATCGCGACCGACGCCGGTCATCGGATGGATATCGACGCGCTGCGTGCGGCCCTGGCCGACGATCGTGCCGCGGGTCGCACACCTTTCCTGATTGTCGGCTCCGCAGGCACTGTGGGGATCGGTGCCTTCGACGACCTGGCGGCACTCGCCGACATCGCGGCCACCCACCGGGCGTGGTTTCATGTGGATGGCGCCTTCGGTGCGCTCGGTATCCTGAGCGCGCGCATCGCACCGCGACTGGCGGGCATCGAGCGTGCAGACTCGATCGCGCTCGACTTTCACAAATGGGCTCAGGTGCCGTATGACGCCGGCTTCGTTCTGGTCCGTGATGGCCAGCGACACCGGGACACCTTTGCCACCACCGCCGACTATCTGGGCCGCGCCCCGAGGGGACTCGCGGCGGGCGATACCTGGCCGAACGACCTCGGCCCCGACCTGTCGCGTGGCTTTCGGGCCCTGAAGACGTGGTTCACTCTGCGAACCTTGGGCACGCG
>Ga0164297_10001088_pt1 | contig 30004 bp, 26 predicted proteins | sample GEODES058metaG_FD_113539 | JGI IMG/M metagenome (GOLD analysis project Ga0164297, IMG submission 113539) | Dystrophic lake water microbial communities from Trout Bog Lake, Wisconsin, USA - GEODES058 metaG | ecosystem: Environmental > Aquatic > Freshwater > Lake | place: USA: Trout Bog Lake... | reverse complement strand
GCCCTCGAACGAGGTGTACGCGTCGCCCACCGCCTGCACGATGATGGACTGCCCAGCCTCCAGCTCGATGCCCTGATGGTCGCGCAGCATTGCGGTGCGGATCTCGGGGCCCTTGGTGTCAAGCAGCGTTGCAATGATCTTGCCCTCCTGCGCCGCCACCTTTCGAACGCGGGCTAGCGTCTCCCCATGTGCCGTGTGATCTCCGTGGCTGAAGTTGAGGCGCACAACATTCATGCCGGCGTGCATGAGGGCTGCCAAACAGGGCTCGTCCCAGCACTTGGGGCCCATGGTGCAGATGACCTTCGTCTTGCGCGTGCTTGGCATGTGCTCCATGATCATCTGCAGGCTCACGCGGGTTGCACGCTCCGTGATGGTGTCCGCGCTGTGCTCCGGCAGCGGCGGCACGTGGGACTCTGGTCTGTATTCCGGCGTCCATTCAGACCGGGCGCGCTCCTTGAGCACTGTATTTTCCATGCAAGAGACAGAGCAGGCAGCAAGAGGAACGCGTCAGTCGTTGAAGCTAGAGTGAGGAAGGCAAGTCACCAAAAGTGCGCTGGCCGCCGCGTGCCAGAGTGCAGACACGGAGCATGCGGAGGCGCACACACGCACCGTTCAGCGCCGAGCTGCTGGGCGAGCCTACAAGGCTGCGTTTGCTGGCGTCGTGCGGGTGAGCGTCCACCTCCTCGTCTTGGCCTGGCACGAGTAAAAGGAGCAGGCAGAACGTAAAGCTCTTTCCAGTCAGCTGCGAGTCCGACGCGTGTGCGCGTCCACCGCACTGCAAACCTCGCCCGCCAGACTGCCTTTCCTCCCTCACGCGCCTGTCAGCTCGTCTGCAGAGAGGACGGGCCGCGACGGGAACAGTGTCGCTGGGTCGACAGACGTTCGGCGGGTGATCACGGCATCAAGCTCCTTAGCTGACCGGACCTACGGGGAACACCGCGGGGCAGATGGCACGCTTGGAGTGAGAAGAGTGTCTCGAGTGTGCGCCGCGGCGAGGAAGCAGCGCCCCGAGCGTGTGGGAGGTGGGAGTATCCGTGACAAGACGGGACGTTCCACTTTGCGGCTTGGCACAGCACGTGACTGCAGGCGGCCCTACCCCTGCCCAGGAGGCCGCCGCAGCTGTTCCAGCCATGGTGCTGAGTCGCAGGCTGCAGCTCGTAGGTCCACGCACCCGTCCGTCGCGCCCGTAGGCTTGCGTGTTCTGAATCAAGCTCGTTGCGCTGTAGGAGCTCTTCCCGAGCGCGCCGTGCAACGCGTCGCTGGACATGGTTGCCCAGCGAGGCGGCAGAGCGCCAAAAGTCGACTGGAATGCGACAAGGCGGCTCAGAACGGGCGTTCCGGAAAAGTGCGAGCATGCGGGAGACGGACGATCGGGCGCGCAGCGGCGCTCCTCGCGAGTCTGACAGCGGCGCATGACTATCGCGGCCCGAAGTGCAGCGATAACTCGCGCCTCCAGGCCTCCGTCGCGCGCAGACGGCCATAAAGGTACTGTGGGATCAAGGCCGAACGCACCTCCTTACAGCACCGGTGGCCTGCTCCAGACACACTTCCAAGTGCTGCTTCCTGTGACGATATAGACGGGACAAGACGTCCCCGACTGAAGTGAGTCACGACACGTCACTCATCGCAAGGGCGCAAGGTCCGCGTCTGCTGTCACCTCCGCGACTGATGTTGACCCGCACTCCAGCAGCTGCTGAATGGCCGCACGTGCTTCATCCAGGCGCCCGCAATTTGCAGCGGCGCATGCGAAATTGTACTGGACTTCACATCGCTCACCCACACTGCCCAGCGCGCCAGGGGTGGCCAGCGCCGCGGCATAGGCGTCCGCGCTCGCTGATGCCCACTCCAATGCATGGGCCGTGTCCCCACCTGCGGCTGCGCGACGCGCCTGCGCGAGTCTTACCTCAGCCAGGCCGACCCTGGCATCCGTGTCGCCTCTATGGACGCGCAGCGCTAGCAGGTAGCCCTCATCCAGCGCACGCTGAAGCAATGCATCAACTTCTTGGCTGGGCGCTCCCATTGCGATGCCATGCTCTGCCATTTCGTGAAGGACATCACCTAAACGGCACAGGTCCTCGTAAGGGACACGAATCGAGCTAATGAGACACACAAGGGCGCACGCACCGAGGGCATTCAGTGGTGCAACGTCGCCTGCACTCAAATCAGAAGCTGCTTTGAGCTGTGTCGCGGCATGGAGCAGTGCAGTGGCCTTAGCAGCCGCGTCTAATCCAGACATGTGGGTCGCATAGGATGACAAGGCGCAGCCCCAGTTGTAAACCATGCCCTGAAGGTGATGGCCTGCGTTAGTGTGGGAACAGCGCGATACAAGGCGGGCACAACATGGCACACGCACCGAAACATCATCGCCAAAAGAGACGTCTGCTCCTGAGCAAGCAGCCTCGTATGTGCGTAGCGCACGCTGGTAGACATCCTCAGCAGCAGCTACGTTCCCGACAGCTGCTAAGCCTTCAGCTCTGCGCACCAAAGCGTCTGCCCAATTGCACAGCAACTCCGTGTCTGCAGGCGCATCAGACGGCGCAGCAGCAGCTGCTGCATCATAGCTGCTGCATGCGCGCACGAGGAGTGCATCAACATCGCTGCATGCGTCTGGTTGAGCCACTGCCAAGTATTCTGCCCACTGGCATAGCACATTGCCGCTATTCACGAGCGCATCTTCACGCAGGCCGCCTGACACGCCACGGACTTTAGCGTACGCGTCGATGCTCTGGGAGCACAGCGATGCAGCCTCCGTGCAGGCCGCAGCCTCCGCCGCCAAGATGCCAGGGGCGAGTTGAGTGGCCCTCAACGCTGTCACGTGCGCCTCTGCCCATTTCTGGAGACTCTCGCCCTGGAGGCAAACACATGAAAACACGAAACGTGTGAGTCAGTACGCGTTGAAGAGAGAAAGTAGGTTGCCAACGCCAAAGACAAGGCAGAGACACTTTTGTCAACGCGGACGCACAAACTAAGCAAGAAAACAGGGCGCTGCGTGTCACGCACCAAGCCCATGGCCGCGTCAGCCATGTCGTCTTCGCTGAGTGGGTGCTGCAGAGCTACTCTGTATTTGTCTACTGCGGCAGCAAAGTGCTGTCGTTCCGCGACAGCGTCCTTGACGCGCTCGCCGCGCTGCTGTTGCTGCTGTGCTTCTGCAGGGGCAGGCATGGCGTGAGACAGACATGCGTGGCAGTGCCGGCAAGGGCGGCCTTGTGTGCAGGCGCATTTTATTTCTGGAAACGCGCCTTTCAGCAGCGCCGCGCCAGCAGATGGACCCGTCGCGGCAGGCGACGGGACAGGTGGTTTGAACCTGTTCTGGTCGTGACGACGCATTGCGAGCGCGCTGGCGGCAAACCTCCATTTCCTGTTCCACGTCATCGTCGCCTTCTAGATTGGCGCTCCGAAGAATCTCGTGCCATGCAGCAGTGTCTTACGCTCAGAGCTGCTGCTGCTGCTCTGCCCCGCGACTCGCGGACATCACAGCCGGCCTCCGCACATGCCTCACGGCCGGCCCTCCAGCGCTGTGCTCGCACCGTGGCGCACTCCCAGCACTCCGCAGCTGCTGGTGCAGCGGCGCCCATCGAGCTGGATGAGGAGCGGCAGAAGATGTACCAGCCGAAGTACGCTGGAGAGGGCGCGCCGGAGTGGAACGCTGCCACCTGCACAGCTTCCGACCTGGTCCTGCCTGACACACGCGTCGTGACACTCGACGTGCGTTTCTAAGCCCCGGTTCAGTCGCTGTGTCGTCCGCAAAGCCCACCTGCCCGCCTGTCCCAAAAAGTGGCGACGTCTCCAAAGGAAACCTGAACCCGGTGTTTTGTCGCGCAGATGGAAGTCAGTCGCGAGCTGGTGCCGCTTCGCGAGGCGTACAACGCCGTCGGTCGCAAGGCGAAAGTCAAGGCACGTCTGCGTCTGCGGGGCTCGCTCGTTTACGAAAAAAGCGACGGTTGCAGTTAGGGTGCTGACTGGGTTCGCTCTATCCTCTCTACTTGTTCTCTACCAGGTTGGCAAGCACCCGGAGCGCTTGCTGACCGTGTGCTGCGCGCCGTGGCCGTCCGGGGCGCACGCGCTGCGTCCAGGGAGTACCGAGGATGGGGAGCTGAACGAGCAAGTGCGCAGGGTGCTCATCAAGCTGCGTGGCGACTTGTCAGCGCACGCGGTGAAGACGGCCATAGAGCCGACGTCTATTCGGGCGCCGCTCCAAGTGTGGGTCACCAAGAAGGAAGCGCCTGAGGTGTTCGACCTGCAGCCTGGGGAGGCAGCAGTGGACATCCAGACGGGCTATTTCCAGGGCAACGGCTTGCACCTGCGCCCTTTCCTGGGCGTCTTCGCATTCCCCACTGTGCTCATCTTCGCGGCGGGTGCCGGCATCGCGACCGCGAAAGCCCTGATTGAGTGCACCACACAGTCCGGACTCTCACTCCACGAGCGTGAGTCCTGCCGCCTGTACTATGAGGCTCCCGTGGAGAGCGACCTCGCCTTCTCCACCCACTTTGGCGAGTGGGCAGACAAGCGCAAAGTCGCTGTCCGCGCTGCAGTTCTTACCAAGAGCGGAGACGCTGTGCAGAACGTAGTGCAAGGGACTGTCGCCAACGCCTTCGACGCGGACGATGTGGCATACAACCCAGCCAGCACATGCGCTGTCGTGCTGGGCGACGCTGATTTCGAGGCGCGGTGTGTGGAGTTCCTCACAGAGGACGCCGGCATCCCGCGCGCAAACATTTGCTTGGGCAGCGCGGAGCAGAAGCCGGTGAAATTCTACACCGCTGCCCAGATTTGATTTGTCATGCAATTGCACCACTATGTAGCTCACAGCCCCAATCCGAGATCAAAGTTCGGAGCGTCCGAGTCTCCGTCGCTGCTGCTGCTATCCGGACTTTCGATTGCGTCTTCCCCGTCGTCATCTTCGCCGCCGCCGGCGCTTTCATGTGGCGGCTGCCATGTCCCGCCGGCGCCGCCCTCAGCATACATGGCCTCGTAGTCCCCATCGCCCCACAACGGGGCTTGCGTGTCATCCTGGGCTACTGCTCCAGAAGGCGGCGCTGCTGCCGCGTCCGGCAGGGCGCCTCCGTCATCGAACTGCCCTGCTAACGCCTCCAGAGCCCTGCAGTCGGCGCAGTACCAGTCGCCGGAAGGCACGCTGGGCAGGTGCAAGCATGTGTGGTGGTACGCTGCTGGGCATCCGTCGCACAAAAGCAGTTGGCCGCCGTCACGGCAGATGCGGCACACGTTGTCGTTCCGACCGTCATCTGGAGCGCCTTCATCATCATCCTCTTCCTCATCGTCATCGCCGTCCACATCGCCGCCTTCGAGCGAAGGAGAATCCACGATAACATGGCGTGACCGAACTGCCTTCAGGTCCGCTAGCCGGTACGCCGCAGGCCTCGCCGCAGGCTGCGCGAAACCACCAGCCGCGGCGGCAGTGGCAGAGTCAGGCGTGACCATGAATTGGCGGTACAGCGCCAATCCCTGGGGGCCACCAGTGCTGGGCGTTGGGTCACCGGTATCGCCAGTCACGAACGAGTCGTCTTCTTCATCCTCATCCTCGTCGTCGCCATCAGACCCCTCACCACCGCCGCCAGCACCGCGCTCCTCCGAGTCGGATTCCGCCGCTTCGTCGTCCAGGAAAGCACAAGGGCGACCGCCACGACCACCTGCACCTGCAGCGCGGCGCCCAGCGACTCTGCGCGGCAGCCGTACAGCCGGCGAGTCATCATCATTATCATCATGGCTGTTGCCACCTGCAGCATCGCGCCGACGCTCTTCTTCCTCGAGGGACGCCTTGCGAACTAACCGCCTGCGTTTCATCCGCCTCACAGGTTGGCTTCCCGTGCCAGCATCACCCGGCGCCAACGTCGGCTGCGCAGCTGCTGCACCCCGACCACGGACATGGCGACCAGCGCGGAGCACGACTGCAGGGCCGGAGGAAAGCGGCGGAGGCAGGGATAGTGGCAGAGCAAGTGGAATAGGTGTGCCGTCGTCCATGACAGGACTCGCGTCCGAGAGCGACCCGCGGCCACGAGGTGGCGGCGGCGGCATTGATAGACGCGCAGCGAAGACCGCGTCATCGCTGAGGCTTGCGGGTCGAGCAGCTGGAGATGGATCGGGTACGTCTGCCAATGCCACACTGTCCCTCTCCATCGCCGCTGCTGGCGGAGCTAGCGGAGCTGGCGGCTCTGGGAGCGGCTCTGCAAACATGACAACCACCTCGTCGTCATCATCATCGTCGAGACCCGTCAAATCAACGATCTCTGGCTGCGCCGCCAGTGGCGCAACCGCTGGGCTCACGCCGTGCGGCACAGCAGCACCTGCTGCTTCTACTATCACTGCCTGCACTGCTTCCATAGGCACGTCCTCGGGCTGCACAGGTGCGGCGGCAGCAACCGCGTCGCTGTCTTGTGACACGTGAGGTGCTGTACCAGGCGTCGTTGGAGGCTGCATGACCACGACACCGTTCAGTCCCAGCAACACGCTACTGTCGTCGCGCAGCATACGGGGCGGACAATGCGGCGACTGCATCAAGCTCGTCACTGGCAGCGTGACAGCGTTCGCGTCACGCTGCCATCTTGCTGCGCAGGCAACCAGGCCCATGAGCGCGGGGATGGGTAGCGCCATTTCTGGGGCTGCGTGCGTCGCTGGCGCTATCTCTACATCAGGCGCGTTGCCATCCACATGCCAGTAGCGTGGACTGGGAGGCGCGGGCATCTCCAGGTCCTCCTCCAGTATCTCATCTGGACAGCCGCCCCATGCGGCGCCGCCGTCTCCACCACCACCCGGGTCGCCCTCGAAATCGTCGTCGTTCAGCACATCGGGTCCGTCCAGCCAGCGAGACGGGCCACCCGCTACACGGGCTGTGCCCTCGGCCGCGCCCTCGCTGTCGCTTTCAGCCATCAAGTCTGCGAGAAGATTGGCAGGCCCCTTCTTTTTTGAAGCTGCGCCAGTTGTCAGCATCTTGCGTTTCTGCTGGCCTCGCCGCGGCGGCGGCGCTTCTTGTTGTGGCGGCAACTGCATGTCAACCAGCTGGATTCGTGGCTTGTACCTGTGCGGCAGCATGCGCACGCCGTCGCTGCTCATTTGCAACGTGGCGTCTGCGTTGCGGAGGATATTAGCCACTTTAGCGGACATCTGCTGCTTCGAAAACCACGCTTGGTACTCTTTGCCCTCCGCCAGCAGTGCAATGACAGCACCATCGCGACTGCGTCCGGTGCGGCCCATGCGCTGCACGAGACGGACGCCACCGACAGCATCCATGAACACGACGAGGTCCACTTGCGGCACATCCAAGCCCTCCTCTCCGATGCACGTCGCCACCAACACGTTCACATCTATGCCTTCACGGAATGCGGCCAGCACCGCCTGCTGCTCCGCCTGTGTCTGGCCTTTGGTCTTATCACCGCGCTGCACGCGCGAAGAGGAGTCACCTTGGCCGATGAATGCTCGCGCACGGACGCCCACGTTCTCCTCCAGGGCTGCGAACTCAAGCAGGATGTGATTCACGCTATCCCGGCTGGAAGTGAACACAATGACACGCGTGCGCGCCCCTCCCTCACGCGCTCTCCCGAAATACTGGCGCAAAATGGCTGTCAACGCCTCCATCTTGGGCGCATTCGCAGCGCCTCCAGCGGCTGCAGCTGCTCGCATGACCCGAAACGCTTCTTGCAGCGGCGCACTGTTTGGATTTGAGGTGTCCGTTTTGGACACTTGCAAATAATCCAGGCATTCGCGCAGGCCAACGGTAGTGAGCAGCTCCAAACCGCGCGCCAGGCTCTGGGCCTGGTTCAGGAGATGGTGCGCTCTGCCCACACGGCCAGGCCCTAAGCGGGCAGCCAGCTCCGCCTGGGAAGACAACTTGTGCCGGGCGGTGATGAATGTATACGGCGACGCCATCAATGTGGCATCGCCGCCGTCAGCCTCGCTTGGCGAGTGATGAACCACCCCCATCGATTGCAACTCGTTCAGCATCGGCTTGAATCCAGCGGTAAGCAGCGCAAACGTATCGCGCTGTGCCAAACTAGGCGCAATGGCGCGGACATCGACTGTGCGCGCGTGCGTGAACGGCAGCACCTCTGGGTCATCCTCTGCGCGCCATTCCACTGCTCCGATGTGAAGCGCTGTCACCACTTTCTGGATGGCATCTCGCGTAGCACCAGGTGTAGCAGTGAGCGCGACGAGGCGGAAGCGCACGCCAGCTTCGTGGAGGTACTTCACAGCAGTCACGTAGGCAAAGGAGCCTGTCGCCCGATGGGCCTCATCCACGACGAGGCAGACCACTGATTTGGGGTCCAGAACACCGCACTTGAGATCGTTGTCGAACGTCTGCGGCGTGGCGAACACTGCGCGATGTGAGGACCAGGCTTTGGCGCGCGTACCGTCCACCCCTTTCTGGGAGGTGCCCATCAGCACAGCCATGTCTGTTTCAGGAATGCCCGCGATCTGAACACACGCTTTGGCTTGCTGCTGCACAAGCGGCTTCGTGGGCGCAAGAAACACGATCAGGTTTTGAGGGAACCAACGCGAGAAGTTGCGCATGACGACAGCTGCGATGAGCGTCTTGCCCAGGCCGGTGGGCAAGCAGACCAGCGTGTTGTGGAACAAGCACGTGCGCACTATAGCAAGCTGGTACGCACGCTGCTCCGTCTGCGCAGGGAAGACGAACGTCTGCGCGGCAACCGGGTCGATGCGGACGCCTGGAGTCGCAAGAGGACACTCTGCAAGGCCGCGCTCGTCTACAGGCGGCAACTCCATGGCCTCTTCTTCAGGCGGTTCGGCAGCTGCGAAGAAGGTGCGCATACTCTTCTGCTGTTGTTGCGGCGGCGGAGCGACACAAGGCGCAGGCAGAGGTACTAGTGCCCACAGTTTCTGTGCGCCAGCCGGCGCCGCTCCACCGCAGATGCTACACGCTGCTGAAGCCTGACCAGGCGTGCAACACACAGCGCATGTCCATGGCGCGTGAGTAGGTGCCGGAGGAGCTGGAGGAGGAGGTCCAAGACCGCGCGAGCGCTCTGCAGCCTCCAGCGCCTCCAGCAGCGCGAACTCTGCACAAGCAAGGCACCAGCATACGTGTGCGTGTGTAAGCGTCTACAATACGTGCTGCTAGAGCAGCGATGCAAGCACGAGGCAGCGTACCGTCCTCGTCTGGCACTGCGAACTCGTCCTCCATCTCTCTGTGTCTGCTGCGGTTGTGCTCGCGTCTAAGTCTCCGCATTGCAGCTCTAGGTGCCGCTCAAAAGCCGCGCCGACATGGTTTGCACGCGCTCCCCCGAAGGGCGGCGTAGCTCGCACGCCACGAGGGCGCACCTCAGAAATCGGCGCCGCCTCGCGAAGCGAGTCTCACCGCCAGTGTCCGCTCCATCGCATCACTGCCGTTGCATAACAGCGTCGCAGACACAGCTCACGCTCGCGGCCATGGGCGTCCAGGCTCCTGAGCTAAAGCGGTGTGTGTATGCCCCAGGCTCTCGAACAGAGACGCACTGCGCTGCACTGCTGAGTCCCTGCCTCGGTTTGCGTCGGCGACGGTGCACAGCGCAGCCGACACGCGGCGTTGCGCTGCGTGCGTGCAGGCTCTTTGGCAGAGAGGCATCTAACCCTGGCAGAAGCAAGCAAGCAACAAACCAATCACCGCGAGTGCGCTGACACGCCTTGGTTGCCACTGCCGCCCTGCTTTTGCGTTTCAGGTACATGGACAAGAAGATGAACGGTGCGGGCCACGCCTGTGGCTCTAACTCTTTGCTTTTGTTTTGTCGCCTGACACGCCCCGCTGGGCCGCCCTTGCAGTGAAGTTGAACGGCAACCGGAAAGTGACCGGCACGCTGCGTGGGTTCGACCAGTTCTTGAATATTGTGCTGGACGAGGCGGTGGACCTGGCCACAAAGGAGTCCATGGGAACGATCGTTGTGCGGGGCAACTCCGTCCTCTTGCTAGAGCCGCTGGAGAGGTTGCAATGATGACCGCCGTAGCGGCGCACATGGCCCACGGCGGTACAGTGACCATACTAGCGTGTGATGGAAGTCACTGAGTGCGTCTGGGGTGCACATTCTCGTCCCTCCTCGCCAAAACCCAGTCTCTCTCTTTCATCGTCGACGCACAAGATCTTACATCGGGTGCTTGCGCTGTACACATCCTACACCCGCGGCCCTTGACTCCATATAAGAGGACAGCAACCTGCAGCCTTGCCCTCTATTGAGGCCCAGCCCGCGCGCGGCCTGCCAGACACCGATTCTAGTCTAGAATTAGATGGCGGCGTTCCAGCACAATCCGCTGTCGTTGTCGGTGCCTATGGAGCACGTCAACGACTGGGCCAGGACGACCGGCGTCTCGCCGTTGCATCCTTCTGCAACTCCTGCTGCGGGCCACAGGCGGTCACGCAGGTACGCCCACGGCAGGGCTGGGGAGGCCAGAGACTATGGACTGACACTCTGCCTGTGCGCGCGCTGCCCTCGTCTCTCAGTGGCCGATCACTGGCTGAGTTGACAGTGGATGACTTACTGAAAAAGCGGAGGCCCTGGTGCGTTCTTTGTGTCTGCAACACCTGTGGCTGCCTCACCGTGACTCACGCTTGACGCGTGTTCCGTGCTACGGCAGGCGGGAATTCGCTGGAGGCAACCGGCCACTGAAGTCGTTCAGCGTGCCGTCCAGTATAGAGGAGGCGTCGTTCAAACTGACTGAGAACGTGTTTGAGTTCATCGGCAACTACCTGATCTTGGGCCTCGTCTGCGTGTGCTGCGTCTTGTGCGTTCACGCTGCAGGCAGCTTGGCTGATCTCCTCTCTGGGCAACAGCTGACACACATACCGCACTTTTTCGCCGCAGGTACAAACGCCCCGTGGCTCTTCTAGGCATCCTAGTCGTCTCTGCTGCCTGGGAATGGCAGCAAAGACAGCAGAGGTCGACGGGGACGCAGGGAAACAGTGGGAGTACGCCGACAGCTGTGCGACGAGGTAGTGGCGGCGGCGGGGCTAGCGTGGCGCCATCGAGTCCGCGGGCGGGCGGGACGCCATCGTCGCCGAGGGGCACGCCTAGTGGAGCGCCAAGCACTGCGCTCGTAGTCAGGCCGGCAGCACATGGTGCAGGGCCGACCAGGTTGCAGCAGCTGAAACAACTACTCGTGACCGTCTGTGCGTGCCCCCTTTCTGAGTGGTGCATCTGACTGATAACGCGACCGCTGACGTTGGAGCATTGCCGCGTCACAGTCACATGGGTTGTGTTGATGTTCTCACAGGTTGTCCCTGCATTGGCTCTCGGAGCGCTAGCAACACTCGCGGGTGCGTGTCATTTGTCCAGCAGCTTTTATGACGAAGCGCCTCTAACACACGCGCGCGAGCGCCAAAACCACACTCAGCTGTCTGTGTGCATGGGGTCCTACGCAATCCTGTGCCGCCTATGGGACGAAGCCGCATGTTCACGTCAGCGCGATGATGATGAGCAAAAACACAAAACGTGCAAGAGACTGGCGTGTGATAACCTGCATCGAGATCATCGCCTTCCTCTTGCAGGTCCATAGCCTCCGTAGCCCCTGCCTCGCCCGCCCCCGGAGCTGTACCCACCAGGTGGCCCCATGGTTGGACGTGAAGGCGGCCCGCCGCCATGCCATCCCCCGCCGCCACCACCAGAAGGCATGCGTGACAAAGGCTCCCGGTGAACACCGCCCCCTTGTGGTACATTCCCGCTCGGCTGCCGCGCTGTTGGACTGTTCATCGGCTCACCACCAGTGCTATCCCTAGGCCGAACCTCGCTCGATTGGAGCAGCTTCAGGTCCTTCATCAACATCAGGTTCTGTGTTTGCAGCGCACGCAGCTTCTCCTCTATGCCGGCCTGCTCAGCCGCACGCTGTGATCGACGTGCATTCTGGAACACAAAACAAATGCGGCGTCAGGCGCGTGAGGCGAGGAGACGCAGTGACACAGCCAGCTGCCATACCAGCTCTTTCATCAAGCGTTCACGCTGCGCTGCCCGTGCTGACGCCGTCTCCTGCTCCCACGTCTGCAGGGCGGTCTTGTACGCGCTCTGCTGCTCCCTATTCTTGCGGTTCACCTCGGCCACCGCAGCAGCATGCTCCGCCGCTGCTTTGGCAGCAGCTATCGCCTCCGGGCTGGCGGGGTCCAGGGCCGGCGGCGGCTTTGTGGCGGCTTCTTCGGCCATCTGTGCCGCCTTTTGCTTGGCAAGCGCGATTCTGTGAGCAACAGGGCAAGAGCCAATCAGAGAGGGTGCCAGGTGAATGACGGCCAGCGCTTCAACGACGCCCACTCCTCACGCACTGTCGCTTGAGCAACGCCGTCCTGAACGTCTCTAGAGCCATGACTTCCGTCGCAGGCCCCAAGGTAACACGCATCTGCTCGGGCCGCTGCATAGTCGACAGCACTACTGCGAAACAGGACGGGAGCGTGGCTAAAACAACGCTGCGAGCACAATGACGTAGGTAATCACTGTCGCGCGATGTTTCTGGCGAAGGCAGCACCGTAATGCCACGCAGCCACATTGTGGGCCACCTCGCCCACAGTAAGCGGATTGTGGCTGCCACAATGGAGCTCAGTGCGCTTCGCCAACCGCGTTCGTCAGCTTGCATCAACGAGCTGTCCACATGACATGGCGGATGCAGAGCGGGCAGCTGGCCTCGCGAGCTCCTTCGCTGCCGGGGCACAGGACACAAGGTGCGTGCAACGTTGGAAGTGTGCAGCACAAGCCTCGATGTGCCTGTGTCCCTGGTTTGACTCAGCCATTGTGCTCCTCTACACCAGGTTCGTGCAAGGAAGAACGCTGTATCCAACAGACGTTGGCCGAGCCTCAGGAGAGGCGGTGCAGGCAGGCAGTGGTGTGCGCACACGGCTGCAGTCACAGCTGAGCGGCTTATCCAGCCATCCGGACCTGAGTCGCGGCGCTATTGGCCACAAGCTCCTCGTTAAGAGTGGCTGGCAGCCCGGAAGTGGCCTCGGCAAATACGAGAGTGGACCCACAGAAGTGGTGGCCGCGTTTGCGAAGGCTGGACGCCATGGTATTGGTGCTGAATCTGCGCAGACGCTGCATCAAGTTGGAATAGAGCAGCCTGTGCAGCGGCCAGGGAAGCGAATGAGGGCAGAAACAGAAGGTGTCCGGCAGAGAGAGCAATCCGAGGCAGATGCCGCCCTTGCTGCGCAACACGCTGCTTCAGCTGCTGCGAAAGCGCGCCGTGATGCCGCCATCCAGCGTGCGATGTTCCAGGAGTTTGGTGGAGTGCCAGACGGCAGTGAGACGGGAGGCGCCCATGTGCTGCTGCGTCCAAAGAAAGACCGGATCTCGAGCAATCCGCTGAGACACATGTTTTCATAGTCGATGAAAGCGCGTCGTTGTGCCCGAAAAGCCCACCTCCGTCCAAAGTGTGGCGTCTTCGCAGTTGCGCGTGTGGCGCACGCCCCCATGGCGCCCTCCGCTTCGGCGACTGCGCCTCACACACCGCTGTGCTGCGCGCGGCGGCGTGCGAGGCGGAGGACAGGCAGAGGGCAAGGACCAGCACCTGTGACTGCCCTCTTTGGCCGCTCTCGGCCGCGCAGTAACAGCCCGGCGCCCCGGGCTGCGTCGCAGCCACTCAACTTGACGTCGCCGGTGAGTCGCATAGCGCCGGGACACGCCCCTGACGAGGGGAAGGGGACCGAAGCAGAGCTCGAGGCAGCGGAAGAAGTGGCTGCCGTAGCCCTTCAAGGCCGCACAGCAGATACGAGCGTCGGGAGCGGCATAGCACAGTATATAGTTCACACCTTGCAGAAGACGACCACGCCGGCGAGGGTACGTGTGCGCGAGGCAGGCGCTCTGACTCGACTAGTGTCTCCTAACGTCGCGGTGGGCACTTGTCCTCTGTACGCAGGCTTGGCTTGGTCGCGCAGTACCTCGCGCCGCGCCTGTCTCTCAGGTGTCTGGCGGTACCGTTGTTGCGCCAGTTTCAGGGCCAGCGGCTGCGGCGCCACCGGAGTCGTCTTCCAAGGCAGCAGTGATGCCGGACATACGGCGCTTCCTGCGGCCCGTGACGAACTCGGAGCTGGCTGTGGTCCGCAAGTACGCGAGTCTCAGCGCTTTCGCGTACCTCATGGACTCCGTCACGGTGCGCGCGCCCGCGGGACGGACTCTCACTCCCTGCTCTTGGACCTTCCGACTCGCACGCACGCGCGCCCCGACGCCCCGTGCACCGCGCTGACACCTCCCGCACACTCATATCCACCAGGAGCGGGCACTCAACAAAAGCCACCGCCTGAAGCTCGTCACCACAAGTCTAGTTGCCAAGCGTGCCGCAGTGGACGCACGGCCAGGCCTAGATAGAGCACGCCTTGCAGAGGCGCTGCTCGCCGCGCCTGCGGCTCCTCCATGGCGTCCCGTGGCAGCCAATAGCGGCATGTCGGGCAATGCGATAGCGGCGTCAAGTGCGTTGCCAGCTGTTTTATCGGCTCGGCCACAGCCAAACGCGCTGCATAGATACCTTAGCGCTGGCGACCGCTCCACTGCGGCTAGAGATGACCAGTCCGCGGATGATGCGGAAGCGGAGGCGGCACTCAACAAAGCCGTAGCAGACATCTTATCGCTAGCAAACAGTGAAACTGGTGGTCAGCAGCAGAACGGCGCCGCGCAAGGGCCGGCTCAAACACAGAATGGCAACACTCCCCGGTCATGGCCAGCTCGACCTGTGGTCAGTGCTGCCAAGAAGGCGGCTCGCATGGCGCGCAGTGTGGCGAGGCCGGTGGCCGCAACCGCCTCTCCTGTGTTGAACTCCGCCTCCATCGCAGTTGCCAACCTCGCAGCTGCTGCCGCACCGCTCGTCACAGCCGCAGCAGCTGGGAGTGGAGTCGCCGCGGCCGCGCTCGCGGCTGCAGCTGGTCCGCTGGCAGCCACGGCTGCGGCGGGGAGTAGCGTGGCAGCGCAGGCACTGGGCGGCATTATCGACCCTGTTGCAGCGACTGCAGCAGCAGGCGGCTCCGCCGCAGGCAGCATGTTGACCAGCATCACTGGCAGTATCGCTGCTGCTGCGGCGAGCGCTGCCACGCGAGTGAAGGGCACGAATAGAGGACGCGGCAGCGCCCGAGGTGCGCTTCCAGATGGAGGTGCTTCTGACGCGGCTCTCATGCTGCCATCCGGGTCGTCGGATACCAACACCGCGATGGCAGTGCAGCAGCAACCGCCGCCACCGCGGACGCCAGGATTTTGTCCCTGTGAATGGTACGTGGCCGACGACGAGCGGACTACCACGCGTGTGTTCGTCATCCAGGGCAGTGATAGTGTCGCCTCATGGCGCGCTAACCTAGCATTTGATCCAGTCGTGTTTGAGGCGGATGGACTGCGCGCGAAAGTGCACCGGGGCGTGTACGAGGCCGCGTGCGCGCTGTACGACGCCCTGCAGCCAATCATTGACGACCATATCAAGAGCGGCAGCCGCGGCAAGAACAACAACGCACGGCTGGCATTCACGGGGCACTCACTCGGTGGTTCCTTGGCGACGCTCATGATGCTTATGCTCGCTCACCGCCGACCTGAGCTGTGCAACCAGCTCGATCCAGTTTACACGTTTGGCGCTCCCAGCGTCTTTTGTGACGACTGCTGTGGTGATTGCACAGAGCAGCGTGTCGCAGACCGCACGCGCCGCGCGCTAGGCTCGTACCTTGGCGAGGCGGAATCGGGTGCGAGCTCATTGCCTGACACTGATGGTGAGCACAGCCATGCCTGTAAAGGCGTCCTCCAGATGCTGGGCCTGCCTCGGAACCACATCCGCAACGTGATGATGCACCTCGACATTGTGCCTCGTGCGTTTGCGTGCGACTACCGCCTCGTACAAGCGTGGCTGCACCGCATTGGTGGCAGCTTCCGGGAGCACTCCTGCTTGCAGGGGGAAAGCAATGTGTCGCTCTACTTGCCAACTGGCATCACCATGGTGCTGCAACCCAATGAGATGGCAGCGGCGCAGCACGCCATGCTGCCGCCAGGCAGTGGGCTCTACCTGATTGACGACCCCATGGAACCGTTCTGGAACGCAATCTCCATCCCCTGGGCGCTAGGCGGCAACGGCGGAGGGAGCGGTACCGATGATGATGACTGGCTGTCCGGCGTGTCGGATGACGGCGGAGAGCCTGCAGAAGGACAGGGCCTGATGGATGCGAGAGCCGCCTTGAGCGCGCTTCTGAACAGCCCTCATCCGCTCGACATCCTGGCGGACGTGGCTGCATACGGCCCGCAAGGCACGGTGAGTTTGTACCACAACCCGTTCAACTACGTACGCGCTCTGCGCAATGAAGCTGCACGACGGAGTGAGTGGCGCAAACCTGCAGAGACGAACGTCAAGCGAGCAGCCAAATGGGCAGGCGGCGTTGTCGGCGCCACGGCGCATCGGCTGAGTGGCGTGCTGCCGTTTTGGGGAGGTGCTCCGGCGCTCACGGGCACGAAGCCGGCTGCACGTGGTGCTGAGGACGCGAGTGTTGCGCGTTGATGGAGTCGCACAGCCTGTGATGCGACTAAGTGCACTAGCAACATCTAGTGAATAAATGGAACCAGGCACACAGTCGTTGACAGCTCGCGGAGGTCAAGGAGGTTTGCCCTCCTGTGTGTGGCCCAAGTGCGTGGCCACGTCGTGTGCCGCCCTAGTCGACGCCTCGCGCTCCGCCCTTCGCTTCGCTTGCACCAAGTGCACCACCGCGGACTTGGAGGTGTGTTGCTGCGTGTAGTTACTTCGCCCGAACAGGAGCTGGTGTGACCACAGGGCGCCAGCAAAGATGCCAACACCACCGACCAAGGCAGCTCCGCAGAGCCAGAGCGTAGTTGTCCTCGACCTCAGCGCTGTGCGCAAGAAGCCTCTGTCACGGGGCACGTCCCACTGTTGGCCGTCACCTCCAGGTCGCCTGTCCTGAAGCAGGCTCTTGTACGCCGCAGACAGCTCTATGAAGCGAGCGTCAGAAGCAGCGCCCGGTGCTGCCACGTCAGGATGCAGTTTCAGCGCCTGCTGGCGAAATGCGCGCCGGATGTCATCCTCGCTCGCGGTCCGTGACACGCCGAGGACCACTCGTCGCCAGTCTCTGTCTCCAACCATTGCCGTACACGTCGGAGTGGATGTGCTGCCACGCGGTTTCACAGGGTGTGCATGCCAGACGATAGGACTGGCGACTTTGGCTACATGTGATCACACGTCACGAACGACGCTCATTCCGTTCCACACGTACGCGTCCTTCGCCTCTGCGATCGACGCAGCAGCCTGGCCATCGTCGATGGCACTCAGGTTGTACGGCGGCCAGGGGCCCAGGCAATCCGGGTCGAAGGTGAGCATGATGTCTACCCACTGTCCGCCTGTGCTCATCACAGGCTTCTGCTCTGCTGCGGCTGCACAATGCGCAAGAAAACTTTCCACCTGGAGCGCCATATCAGTGGACGACCAGTGTGCATCATCGTCACCTCCATTACGGCCCAGGACGAGGCGGTTCAGACACAACCGCAGTGCATTCACCCGAGCCAAGTCGGCCCGGGTGAGGCTCCATGGCATCAGCCACGTCGGCTCTTGACTCCCCGGCTGGCCGTACGTCAGGCTGACCAGGCGACCGTCTCGCGTGACGCATGCGCCGAGAGGTGGCATGCCGACTTGCCAGGTTGCGAGCATCCAGAGCTCCGCATCCACACCGCGCGTGGGCAGCATCGTGACGATGCGGCCAGATATGTGGCCGCCACTCCGTCCGAAAGACATGAGTTCACCAGCGCACGCGTATCTCCGGCTGCTCTCTCGCGGCAACACATCCGTGGGTCCGTCGACCACCTTCTCAGGCTCATACAAGCCGTGTAGAGCGCCAGTGAAAGTCAGGTGTACTCGTGGTGCGGTACTTCCCTTCCCGCTGGTACCGCATAGCCACGTCCAGTTAAATCGACCAGGCAACTTGAAGGTGAATGCAACCGTGTCCGGAGACTCCTGCCCTGCTTTGCCGGTGGCATCCGATGCGCCCTCCTTCTTCTCAGTGCGCTTCAGCGATTCAGGCGCTGGCAAATTGAGATGGGGGCTGCTGCCCTGTATGGCGACCAGCTCGCGCATAGCCAGCGTCGAGGCATTGTCAACAAACTGGGACTTGACCGCAGCATCGCTGAATTCGACAAGCATGCTCTTGCCGTCTTTGCGAGCCACCTTGCGGATGGCTGACGGAGCCACGACTCGTGACAGGATCTGCTGGATGGCTTCCGGTCCGGCATCGAGCACCTCATCTGGGGCACCCAGAACTGCGGTCTTGTTGGGGTTTATCCGGTGTTCGTGAACGACATTCCCGCGCGGCGGCTTGAATATAGCCTCTGCTTTGAGCAGGTTCTGACCGCACGCGAAGAGAAGCAGCCAGCGCTGGATGGTCATCCGGCGGCTCTCATCGCCCTGGTGCCTGTTGCTGCCAGCGGCTCCCTTGACGCCCTTCGAAGGCAGCGGGACGTCTTCATCGGTGGAGTAGCTCGTGATGATGTCCTCCGTGTCTTCAGCGGTGGCGTCATCGTTGGCGCCCACTCCAGACAGAACACGCAGCTCCGCCAGCTGCTGCTCCGTGAGCGCCAACCCTGCGGCGCGTGCAGCTGAAGGCACATCCCTAGCCAGCGTCCGGATGTCACTCCTGAAATTACGCATCGCGCGCATGCTGATCTGGCTCCGCACATCCCTCCACTTTGACCGGCCCATGCCGTGGCCGTCTGTGTTGAACAGCTCGAAGGTGCGCACCCATCCCATAGGGTCAGACAGCATGCCATCGTCCACAGCGAGGCGAGCGCGTGTGTTGGCGCCCACATCACGGGCGTACGCCAGCGGCGAGTCGCTAAACATGGACAGCACTTGCTTGAATGGTGACGGACTGCTCATCGTGATGGCGCATGCGAGCACCACAGCATCTCGCGCAGCACCGGCAGCTAAGCCAATGAGCAGCATGCGCGCCACCGTGACTGGCAGACGCGCCAAGGAGGCAGCGAAGCGACCGAGTGGGCTCATGGCCGACCGGGGGGAGCCATCTTTGTAGATGGCCCCGCGCTCAAGCAAGCGCTGTAGCGCCCACTGCACATTCTCTGCCGGCGGCGGTGACAGCGCGTTGGCAAGCAGCGCCTGGACGTTGTCCTCTGGGTCAGCTTCGTCGACAAGCTGCATGCCCCTGAGAACTACGTTGTCCAGCGCCACAATCAGCATCTCGGGGTCATCATGCGGCTCCAACTCCAGGAATCTAGCCTTGGGCAGCAGGCGCACGACAGTGCCCGGGCGCACGCGACCCGCACGTCCAGCGCGTTGAGCTGCTGATGCCTGAGACACATATCGGGTGGCCATCCTCGTCATATCGCGCTCGCCGTCGTAGCACGGGGCGCGCTGCAAGCAAGCATCTACGACAACCAGGACATCCGGCAACGTGACGGAGCTCTCAACAATGTCGGTGGCGAGTAGCACGCGGGCTCGGTCCGGGGGCGTGCTGCTGATTGCAGCCGCCTGTTGCTCGGGCAGCATCATGCTGTGCATGGGGAACACGTCGATTGGGAGGTTGAACTTTCCACCAGTGGCCATGTTCAGCATCACCTGCACGTTCTCAATCTCCGCGGCGCCAGGGAGGAAGACTAGAACGGTGCAACCTAGGCGTGCGACATGGAGCACGATGTACGCTAAGATGGACGTCAAACGACTTGTCATGCCTGGAAGGCGCCTGCCACCACTCATCTCAGCGCATTCGGCACGGGCGTTGGAGAGCGCTTGCTCGTTCCGGAGGGCCAGCTTTTCGTTGAGCTCATCAAGATAGATCTCAGCTACCGGGAAGCGGCGCGCACCCACATGCAGAGCCGGCGTCTCATCCGTCAACTGCGCGTTCAATGCAGTGGCGGCTACACTTTGGCGCATGGCGCTTGCGAAGTACGGACCGAAGAGGTCAGCCTGCAGCGTTGCGGACATGAAAACGAGTCGCGGCACGTCGCTCATGCTGCGCGCCCGCATGATGCGTCGCCGTAAAAGAAGCGTCAAGAAATCCGCATCCAGAGAGCGAACATGCGCCTCGTCCAGAACGATGTGAGATGCACGCCCAAACGTCCGGCTGCCACTTGCAGACGCCAAGCGCAGCAGCCAGCCAGTCGTGACGAATAGCAGTCGCGTGGCTGGCGACAGCACACGGTGTCCGCCGATGGCGTAGCCCACAGTGTGACCCACGCTCTGGCCCAACATGTCTGCCACTCTTCGAGCAAGCGACACTGCCGCGATGCGCCTCGGTTGTGTGACGAGCACCATAGCATCAGCTGGCGCGCAACTCCGCAGTAATTCAAGCGGCACCACTGTGGATTTGCCACAGCCCGTCTCGCCAGAGATGCACACGACATGGTTCGCTCCAGCTAATTGGCGCAGGGCCTCCAAGTGCTGCTCCACCGGCAGCCTGGATGCGACCTGAGCTGCGTCCTTGGACCGCACTGCGACATCATCGTCGTCGTCATCAACATCCATCTCAGCTCCGAAACCGGCATCCACATCTTCGAGTGCCGCTGACCCCTCCTGGATGCTCCACTGGTCGCGTTGCGCCCACAAGCGGAGCAACTCCAACGCCGGACTGGGTCCATCCGTGTCATCTGGCGCGACCGTGTCGAACAGCGACTCCCACGCGTGAATACCGCCACAGGCAGCTCGCAGCAAAGTGCGTGCGATGGAGAGGGCCCCCGGAGACGACGCCTCCAAAGCTGTAGCCCACCATGCTGGCCCGTCAGCATCTGCCCAGGAGGCGATTGAATATGCGCCCTCTGTTTGTGATTCGACAGCTCGCGCGTATTGCTCAGCGGCGGTGTACAATCGAAGTAGCTCTGAACCTGAGAACAAGGCTAGCGGCGGAGGCGCCCCGCGCCGACTTCCAGGAGACGCCACATCCGTAGCTGCGTATGCAATGCCAATGCAGGACTGGAGAATGGCCGACACTTCCATGAAGCGCCAAGGAGGAGTGCGCCAGACGCCGCCACGGGCACTGGGCACAGGCTCCCCTGCAGCTTCTGCTCGTGCAACATCTAGACAGCAAGCTACACATGCGATGCAGGCCTCTGCCTGCCAAGCGGTCAAGCGTTGCACGACAAGTGCGTCACTGACGCGGTTCAGCGTCAGAAGGTAGCGTAGCAGAAGGGTTGCCCACGTGAAATGTGCTGAAGGCAGCGCAAATGCAGGATCGTCCTTCGCAGGCATCATGGCTGCTCGCGCTGGTCCGCCGAGAAGCAAGGCACGCATGCCAAGCCACGGAAAGGCGTCGTCTGATGGAGGCAGCAGCTGCGGGGGCTCGCAAGTCACGGTGGTCTGCATGATATCGCTGCCCCAGAATTGGCCATCCCAGCCGTACTCCACTACTTGCGCCTCGGTCCCAATCAGGGTGGCATACATGCGCCGGCGGACAGGCACGTGAGCTGCTGCGAGGCCACCTCCAGGGTGTGGGCCCCATGGTCGCTCATACGGCGATCTGGGTAACCACACGGTGCGATGAGCTACTGCTGCGAGTGCCCAGGACGGGAGAGCGTCCTGTGCAGTGTGACCAGCAACGACTTGCATGTGTGCTGGCAATGAAGCCACCCATGAGCCGGTGCAGCCGCTGAGATACACAGCTTCAGCGGCGTTGATGGCCTCTTGCCATGCGGTGGCATCGCGGCCTGACATGCCAACTAAGCGAGGCACGGAGCGAAGGAGCATGTCGCAGCGCTGCTGGTCCGGTGAGCCGGAGTCAATGCCTCGCAGCCAGTGTGCAACGTCTCGAACACCTAGGTTCGGAGGCACGCCGAGCTTGGCAGGCACCTGCCAGGTGTCAACTAATCCTGACGTTGTGTCGTGACCCACCAAACAGATGGCAGTAAAGAGCTGCCGGCTATTCGCCAGGCCCAGCGCATGGATCACGCTGGCTGGCTCAAACACCCACGCGGTTGCGCTCCTCCATGCCGCATCAGCTGAACTGTGCGACGCATCGGCGCCGTCAACATCATCTGGGCCATGGAGAAGCGCATGCGCGTCTAGGAAACTGAAGGGCAGCATCCGGCATCCTGCAATGACTGAGAAATCCGAGTCGTCGCTGAGCACCGCGAACGCGTGGCCATCCCGCACGAATGCGGCTAAGTCATCATCCGCTTCTGCAGCTAAGCTGATGGTGATCTCCACACCCTCTTCACGGAGAGTGCGAGTGACTTGCTCCACGTCGAGCTCAGGAGCAGGCAAGTTGGTCGGCCCGCCACCAGCGGTGCTCGCTCCACCAGAGCTAATGTACGCGTGTAGCTGGCCCACTGCGTGTGTGGACCGCGCAGAGCGAGCTGCCCAGGCGTCTAGCTTGCGCACAGCCTCAGGAGCAGTCAGGCGTCCGGGCTCAAACACCACGGTCAACTTCACGCCCGCAGCGGCGAGTCCACGAGCGAAGCGCCTCGCTTTACGCGCTGTGTCACGGTACTCGCCGCCCAGGTGGTCTGCCTGCAAGCCGTCCGTGTGCATCCGCAGCCTGACACTGCCGTCACCGCCGTCTTGGTTGTGTCGAAAGGTGCGCTGGCCGTGGAGCCAGTAGCAGAGACTTGCGCCGTCGCAGACGAGTGATGACTGAGGAAGGTGTGTGAGCGCGTATTTTTTGCCGGCGGCGTCTCGGCTGTGCGGTGAATCGAAAAGCACAGACGTCAGCCCAGGTCAGGGTGGTGAGGCGAGAGGGCCTGTTGCGCAGAGCCCCCACGCCTCGGAAGAGACACAGACACGCGTGTTGAGTCACGCACTTCTCGTGGAGGAAGGAAGTCAACGTCCTGTGTGCGTGGTTGTGCGTCAGAGAGAGGCTCCATACCCACAGGGACATGCGGACACCACCGTGCGGAACACAAGACCAACAGCTGAGGCAGCGCACAGCTTACAGTGAGCCAAGCGCACGTACCGGACACCAGCCACGACGTGCAGCTGTCGCCTCCTTTGACGACGCCGGCTGAGCAGTGCTCGTGGTGGCAGGGGAGACCCACCAGGCGAGCAGGGCAAGTGGCAACGTTGGGTCTCGTGCATCATCCAAGGCCGGTCACTCTCAACTTCAACGTGCAATGCTGCGCCATCGCGATTCCGTGAACGCGGCGGCCGAGACACTCATCTTGCGGAGCGCTTTCTTCATCTGCTTCGTGCTTACGTCACCAGCATTTGAGCCCCTTCGCAGGAGCAAGATGCAGGGGACACTTCATGCAGGTGCGAGGAGAATGCGTGGGTCGAGGAGGTAGCGCAGCGGTGCTGGCGTTTTCTTGTGCCTTGGAGCCTCACTTTTCTGCGACTGCCGCACGCGATTGCCGCTATATGGTTGCGACACACGGCAAAGACTGACGCCGACACTGTGCGTGTCTTGCAGACCTGACGGCCCGCCGGTCGGCCGTGACCGGGGGTGACAGCTATCGGTTTGCCCCGGCTCGCCGGCCGTCGTCCCGCGGACGGCACTGCCAGCCGGTGCGTGGGTGCTGCGTAGCTTCAGCTGTCGTTCGCGGTGTCGAGCTTCGCCGCTGGACGCTCACGCGTGCCGGAAACGCCCGGGTCGTTGGCTGATGTGATGTCCCTCCTTGCAGGCGCCGGTGACTCGCGGACAGATGGCGGAGTCGAACGTCCGCGAGGCTACTGGCAAGAAAAGCAAAAAAGAGAACGCAGTGGACGTGGAGGTGCGGCGCTCTGCCGCCGTCAGACGGACCTCGAGACGCCCAGTCGTGGCTGCCCCGACTTTCCTGACACTCACGCGCTGCGCACCGCAGAACGTGCTGGGAATCATCCTCGGCGGCGGAGCAGGCACACGGTTGTACCCGCTCACCAAGAAGCGAGCCAAGCCTGCCGTCCCCCTGGTGCGTGCAAGCAAGCACCAAGAATGCACCCGTCTGCCGGTTGTTTTGTATCTCCGCCCTCTGCGTCCTCTCCCGCCTCGCTGCCTGCTTCTCCGTCAGCGCCACCGCCTCCGACTCGGGCGCGCATCAGGCGACGCTATGCTTCAGGCGACGCTAGAGAGCGGAAGGGTCGCAAAGGGAGGAACATGCATGTGGGGGTGAGTCTGACACTCCCTGCTGCTTTTCCCGCAGGGCTGCAACTACCGGCTGATTGACATCCCCGTGAGCAACTGCATCAACAGCGACATCAACAAAATCTATTGCCTGACGCAGTTCAACAGCGCGAGCCTGAACCGGCACTTGTCCAGTGCATACAACTCCAACGTCGGCTCCTACACCCGCCAGGGCTTCGTCGAAGTCCTGGCCGCACAGCAGAGCCCGGAGAATCCGGATTGGTTCCAGGGCACCGCGGATGCAGTGCGCCAGTACCTGTGGCTATTCAAGGCACGAACACAGGCTCTGTGGGAACACAGGGCGTCCGCGCGTGCATGCTTTCGCATTTTACGCACAACTGACGTCCTTGCGACTTGCGAATGCGAATGCGTTGATGTGTGCTCCGCCTTGCCCCTGGTGGTGAACTGACACAAGTCATTTGCCCACTCCCGCGTCGCCGCTGTGCAGGACGCGCCTGTGGATGAGTACATCATCCTGTCGGGAGACCACCTGTACCGCATGGATTACAGGGCATTCATCCGCGCACATCGCGAGTCCGGCGCGGACATCACTGTGTCTGCGGTGCCGATGGATGAGAAGCGCGCCACGTCGTTTGGCGTCATGCTTATCGACAACAAGGGGCGCATCACCAAGTTTGGTGAGAAGCCCAAGGGGGATGCGCTGAAGGCGTTCATGTGCGACACTACCGTCCTGGGTCTGGACACGCAGCGCGCAAAGGAGATGCCGTACATCGCGTCGATGGGCATCTACGTCTTCAAGAAGGAAGTCATGGAGAAGCTGCTGCAGAAGGAGTTCCCCGACGCCAACGACTTCGGCAGCGAGATCCTGATCGGCGCCTGCGCCAAGGGGTACCACCTGCAAGCATACCTGTTCGATGGCTACTGGGAGGACATTGGAACAGTGGAGTCCTTCTACAACGCCAACCTGAACCTCGCAAAGGAGTCGCCCAACTTCTCCTTCTACGACAAGGACAGCCCCATCTACACGCAGAGCCGCTTCCTGCCGCCCAGCAAGCTCGTGGACGTGGACATCCGCAGCAGCATGATCGGCGACGGTTGCCTCATCAAGAAGGCGACCATCACCGACTCTGTGGTCGGCTTGCGCAGCATCATCCTGGAGGGCTGCACCATCGAGAAGAGCTTGTTGATGGGCGCAGACTACTTCGAGACGTACCTGGAGTGCTCCGCGCTGCCGGGCTGCACCCCCATCGGCATCGGCGCAGGCAGCACCGTGCGCCGCGCAATTGTGGACAAGAACGCTCGCATTGGCATGGACTGCAAGATTGTCAACGCGACCGGCGTGCTGGAGGCGAACAAGGAGGAGCAGTTCTACATCATCAAGGATGGAATCGTGGTCATCATGAAGGACGCCATCATCCCGCCGGGAACAACAAGTACGTGGCATCCACACTGAGCGCCGCAACTGACCCGCTCTCTAGTTGCTAACGCGCGTCTTGACACGCTCTCTTCCACACAGTCTGAGCGCTGCTACCGCCTGTATTTGAGCGTTGTCACGCCCAGCACAAGGGCGTCGTTGAGTTGCAAGTAAGGGCAGTATCCAGCCCGCCCATGCGTCTCTCTGCATGAGTAAATGGCCTCTTCATTGGGAGACAAGACCCAGTATCCACCCATTTCGGCGCGGTACACACATAGCTACGTGAAATTCTCACTCAAGCACCTGCGCGTTCGTGTCTGTCAGCAGGGCCACTGCGGCAGAACTGGTGGACACTGGTGGCCAGTGGCCGGTGCTGCTACTCGAGCGCCCTCGCCGGGGCCCGTCCCTCCAGCCCCCGAGCTGCTGGGGCGCCCCTATCTGAAACCAGGTGTGCGTTCAGTGCTCTCTCTACTGCGCCGCACGGCACCTGCGCCGGTAGAGAGTGCAGTGTTCTGGGAGCCTTCAGTGCACTTTTCAACCCCTGTTTCTCGCTTCACCGTCGCTTCCATGGAGCGTGTCGGTGCGACACGGCGGCTTCTTCTTCAAGTATGTGTTGCGCTCGTGGCCACACACGCGTCTGGCCAGATGACGATGAACCAGCCGTATGGAGTGCCGGGCGCCTTCGAGTGCCCCACGTCTAGCCAGAGCCCGCATGCGTTGTGCTACTGCACAAATGGTTGCTCCATCAATGGCGACACGGTGTTCCCGTGGTCAGCACCCGCCTTCCCGCCGGTGTCTGTAGACCAAGGCTCCGACACCATCTGTGTGGCACTCATGCTGCCCTGCACGACTGACGCGGCTATGAGCCTTCTGCTGGCTTTCCTGGGCGTCACAGGCAACGTGCACATGTACACCAATGCCACGTGCGTGGAGCTGGGGCCCCTGCGTCTGAGCGCGACTCGCATACATTTGACACAAACATACGCTCACAGGTTGGCTGCAAGGAACAGCTTCGCAGGCTGCGCCACGAACATGACGGTGCTGACGGCCACGTCGTTCACACAAGCAGAATGTGCTGCATTCCAGACCATGTACAACAATTTGACCGTGTCCAATGACACAGCCACGCAAATGGTGCCCTACGCGTACACCTGCACTGACGACAACTGCAACACGCTGGGCTCAGTCCTCAATGCATCGGCGTATGATGCCATTCTTGCCATGGCTATGGGCATGCCCTCACCCGCACCTGCTTCTCCATCCCCACTGTTGAGCTGCTCTATTTCTTCCACTGTCGGAAAGCTCTCCATCGCGGGTGTCGCCCTGGGCGCCTTCGCAAGCTTGGCAGCGGTGCTCATCCTGCTGTCCAGTTTGATTACCAACAGCCGCGGGACACCAAAGGAAAAGCCCCAAGCCGGGGCGAGACCTGGGCTGCGCAGGAGCTCATCCATGGTCGACAGGCCACCCATGAATAGGCCATCCATGGGCGGAGCCGCGCCGATGGGTGGCGCCTATGGCTACGACTCCTACGGCAGCTTGCCAACCACCCTGCCAGGAGGCCCCATGGGAGGCCCGATGGGTATGCCTCCGAGGAGACAGCCCAGTATGGGCCGCATGCATGGCGACATGGGCCCGCCATACGTGGATGACTACGGCCACCCCACGAACAGCATGGGCATGGACCATGTTGCGCCCTACTCGGACCCTCACGCCGACCCCAATCTGTTGGGGCCAGGCCCCAGCGGGAGGGCGGTGCCGCGGAGCGGCACGACGCGACTGCCGCCGATGCTCCCCGGTCCGCAGGGCCAGGGTCTTGCCAGGCAACACAGCCTGGGGCATATGGACGATGGTTACGGACCAAACCCTGGCATGGGGCCTCCGGGCGCGGGTTCACGGCAGAATCCGATGTATGACGGTCGCGGCTATTGACAAGCTTATGTACTTGTACCATGTCGCAAGGCAGAAACTCGGATTTGACGCTGTGCCACAAACAGCGGCCCCTTCGCTCGGCAGGCGCTCTCTCGTTCTCGACGCTCTCATTTCTTGTCTTTCTGGCCACTTTCCCATCCAGCGGACAGAATGCGTGCGTGCAAGCTCCACCACACAACTAGTGGCAGGGCGTCCTTTCGGTCGCACAGACCGCTGGCTGTCCGCACCTTGTCTTCAGCCGTGACCACGCCTAATAATGGCAAAGTGTGCATCATAACAGGCGCTAACACGGGTCTGGGCAAGGAAGCTGCGCTTGTGCTGAGCCAGAAAGGCTTCACTGTCGTAGGCGCCTGCCGTAACGCGGAGCGCGGGCAGCAAGCAGCACGGGACCTGGCCACAGCTGGTGGCGCGATGGAGGTCATGGAATTAGACCTCGCGTCTCTGGCCAGCGTGCGCTCCTTTGCTGCAGCCTTCCTCCAACGCTACTCCCGCTGCGATGTGTTGCTGAACAATGCGGGTGTGATGGCTCCTCCTGAGAGAGAAACCACTGCAGACGGCTTCGAACTGCAGTTGGGCGTCAACCATCTGGGGCATTTCTTGCTGACTGACCTCCTTCTGCCTTCAGTGCTTGCGGCACCGCACGGCCGCATCATCAACGTCGCTAGCTCTGCTCACCTCTTCGGCAAGCTTGATTTCAGTAATCTGCAATCTGAGGGCTTCTTTGGCTACGGCGCTCGAGGATGGCAGGCGTACGGGCAGAGCAAGCTCGCGAACATCGTGTTCACGTACGAGCTGCATCGTCGCCTGAGGCGTGCCGGGATAACGCGTGTAGACACAAACGCGGTGCATCCTGGCGTCGTGGACACGGACTTGCCGCGCAACCTGGGAATGGTCAACTTCTGGCCCATCCTCCGCCAAATTGGCGGCGTGCTCACGCCACAGCAGGGCGCGAAAGGCCACATCATGCTTGCCAGCGACCCAGCTTTGGAGGGAGTCAGCGGCCAGTACTTTGCGGCCACATCAGACGGGCGCCACGAGATGACGCGCAGCAATGCCGCAAGCTACGACGCAGACGCCGCGGAGCGCTTGTGGCGTGTATCGCAGCAGCTGACAGGCGCCACTTACAGTGCCCTTGCAACAGCCGCGGTGCCAGCGCGGTGAACACCTAGAGATTCAATTAATAATTTCACGTTAGTCCGAGCTCAGCAACCAGCGGCAGGTGGTCTGACGGCCTCAATGCATCTGGCAACCCTTCGCCGAGCTGCTCGCGCGGCGGCACAAGAAGCACCGCGTCAACTCGCACGCCTGGGGAAACAACCAGGTAGTCAATCGTCGCTGTGAAGGGAGGCGTCACGTTCGTGTACGCGGGCTCCTCATCGAACACATTTCGCAGAGGAGGCAAGCTTTGCTCCGCCTGTCCACTGTTGAGCAGCACCTGATGCGCTCTGCTCGACGGCGTCGAGTTGAAATCTCCAGCCAAGATGAGTGCAGCGTCTCCACATCCATGTCTCGCACGGAATGCACCCATGCGACGCAGCAAGTGCGCAACCTGCGCATCCTTGACGTCCTCCAGCGCTGGATCCCAGTAGATATGAGTCGTTCCCACGCACACTCGTCGTCCCGTCGACTCCAGGCGGAAGAGTGAGAGTAATGCGACGCAGTCTCGCTCTATGCGCTCACGCTGGGTCTGCTCCAGGACTCCATCGGCCAAGTCGTTATGGTCCACCTCCTCATGCTCTACGAGCGTCAATACTGACGGCTTCCACGCGACGAGCACTCCATCTCGCTTTGGGTTGGTTCTCTGCGTCCGCTGCTTCCACTGTGATTGGTAGCCTAAGCTGCTCAACTCGTCGCGCCAGAAGGTGTCGTATTCGTCAACCTCTTGCAAGCACAGCAGCGCCGCGTCGAGCGCCAGTATGTCTCGACGCAGAGCAGCGAACCGCGGCTTCTGCCTCAACGCCGTTGGCGGAGACCATGGAAACCACGAGCTTCTGGTGTAGCACTGGGCAAGCACATTCCAAGTGGCGACGCGCAGCGATGAGAGCTCTGGGCTCGAGTGTCGAAGCCACAGGCGGTGAAGGAACACAGGCTCAGGAGCCGTGGCCGCTGCCGACATGGACACACATGAACGGCGGCGGTGACACGCAGATGATAAGAACCGAGGCCAGAGTGCGGTCCGGCGAACAGAGTGAAGCATACCCACAGGGATGACACCGAGGCCTTCCCCTTCGCACTTGCGCTCGTGTCCTGCGAAGGCTGAACACATTCATGGCGACTCTGCATGCGCCGCTTGTGTGCGGCAGCTTGCCAAGCTGCCGGAGGCTGTCCTCACAGAGGTTCCGCCAGCGCAGAGTTGTAGCCGTCCCGTCGCTGCGCCGCGGCTATGACACTCTCAGGTGCCGGGCTGAAGCAGGCCCCGGTGGCGACAGTAGCAGCGGTGGAAGTTCGGTGGAGGAGACGACGCGGAAGTGGGGCCTAGAAGCTGGCTTGTGGAAGGTGAGTGAGTCGCCTGTGACCGCCCGTGTCAGTCTTCCAGACTGGTTTGCATTTCGCGGGTGTAGAGGCGACACGTCTGTGCAGCTACTCGCAGTTCGGGGCCAGCGGCGCTGGCAGGGCTACACTAAAGTGCTAGCTTAGTGGCGCTGACACATAGTGCACACGCTCTCCGCCTGCGCCGCCAGGTGTTCACGAGCAAGGAGACAAGCGGCGCGCAGACTAGCAATGGCGAG
>Ga0164297_10001082_pt1 | contig 30128 bp, 27 predicted proteins | sample GEODES058metaG_FD_113539 | JGI IMG/M metagenome (GOLD analysis project Ga0164297, IMG submission 113539) | Dystrophic lake water microbial communities from Trout Bog Lake, Wisconsin, USA - GEODES058 metaG | ecosystem: Environmental > Aquatic > Freshwater > Lake | place: USA: Trout Bog Lake... | reverse complement strand
GATTTGGGTACAACGCACCGAATGCAAATCATTACCGGGCCCAATATGGGGGGCAAGTCCACCTACATGCGGCAAGTGGCGCTTATTGTCATATTGGCCAGCATGGGCTCTTGCGTGCCGGCCCAAGAGTGCACGTTGGGACCCATTGATGCGGTATACACCCGAATCGGATCATCGGATGATTTGGCCAATGCGCAGTCCACCTTTATGGTGGAGATGACTGAGGGCGCTCAAATCTTAAACCGTGCAACTTCGCAAAGCTTGGTGCTAATGGATGAGATCGGCAGAGGAACCTCAACCTTTGATGGCCTCGCTCTTGCCGGCGCGATCGCCTCTCACCTACATGAGAGGGCCAAGTCGTTCGTTTTATTTGCCACGCACTACTTCGAGCTCACTGAGTTCCCAGCAAAGCACAGGGGCTCCGTCAATGTCCACGTGAGCGCGGTTGAGAACGGCAAAGATATTGTTTTTTTGCATGGGATCAAAAGTGGCCCAGCCAGCCGCAGTTACGGAATTCAGGTCGCTAAATTAGCCGGAATGCCCGCACCCGTTGTTAATCAGGCACGGCAAACTTTGCTTGCTCTTGAGGCGCACGCACAAAGCTCCCAACAACAAGTTGATTTGTTTAGCGCGGCAAGCGAGGAGCCACAAAATCAAGCCTCTGAGTTGGAGCTCAGGCTTGCTGGCTTTAACCCGGATCAAATGAGTCCCCGTGAAGCATTGGACGCGCTTTATGCTTTAAAGAAGCTGCTTTAATGAAGCTGCTTTAATGAAGCTGGTTGGAGCGCAAGCTGCTCAGAGTTGTTGCTGGATATGGAACTATCCCCATATGAGTGAGTGAGGACTGGAGGGGAGGATGGGGATGTTGGGGATGTTGGGGATGATTGCTTTAGCGCCTCTTTAAAGCTTCTTGCTATTTGTAGCTCGGCCTTTTGTTTAATCTACCCACCTAACCCATCCAAAGTAGGAAGTCGCAAACACCAAGATCCCAAAAGCGATGCGGTACCAAGCAAATGCAACAAAACTGTGGGTTGCAATGTATTTGAGAAGCCAGCGTACGCAAATCCAAGCACTGATAAAAGAAGTAACTGTGCCAACCGCAAAAAAAGGCATATCTGCCGCACTAAGGAGCGCACGCTCTTTGTACAAGCTGTAAGCGCCCGCACCGATGAGGGTTGGAATAGCTAAATAAAAAGAAAAATCTGTTGCCACTTTGCGAGACAAACCAAATAGCATACCGCCGATTATGGTTGCGCCCGAGCGAGAGGTCCCCGGGATCATAGCTAAACACTGAGCCAGTCCAATCTTAAGAGCATCGATGGGCGCCATGCTCTCAACGTTTAAAATCCGAGCTTTATCGTTGGGGTGTTCGTTTTCTGGACGTTGCCGACCAAAACCCTCCACCCACAGTATGATGAATCCACCCAGGATAAAGGTACTTGCAACCACAGTCGGCGTAAATAGGTACTGCTTAATGGTGTGCCCAAAAATGAGGCCGAGCACGACGGCTGGGAAAAACGCGATCAACACATTCACTGCAAAACGCCTGGCAACCCGCTGGGTCGGCAAAGCTAGCACGGTGGAAGATATCCTTTGCCAAAAAACGATGACGACTGCAAAAATTGCCCCCGTTTGAATAGCTATGTCGAACACTTTGGCCTTAGCGTCGTTAAACTCTAGCAAAGAGCCTGCAAGAATCAAGTGTCCAGTCGATGAGATGGGTAAAAATTCTGTCAACCCCTCAACCACCCCCATTACAGCAGCTTTTATCAATAAGACAATATCCAATTCAAACCCCTAAAGTGATGAATTCATTACCGTATTATCGTTTTTATTTGCAGTTTGCCGCAAAGAGTTAAAATCTTCTTTATGACAAACAGTCCCGCTACCTCTTCAAAGCCTCAAGAAACCGCAAGACCCAGCAATTTCCTGCGACAAATAATCGAACACGATTTAAATGCCGGCACTTACTCGACTCGCAAATGGGTGGGAACGCCGGGGGACGCAGCACACCAAAGCAAAGGCTCTGCGGACCTGGCTAAAGTTAGACTGCGCTTTCCCCCGGAACCCAATGGGTATTTGCACATTGGGCATGCCAAGAGTATTTGTATTAATTTTGGTCTAGCCAAGGAATACGGCGGCGTTTGTCACATGAGGTTTGATGATACAAACCCCGAAAAAGAGGACCAAGAGTATGTGAACTCCATCCTAGACGCAGTCAAGTGGTTAGGCTACGGGTGGGAGTTTAACCAAGCACAGCACTTGTACCAAGCGAGTGATTACTTTGAATACATGTACAGCGCGGCCAATGAGCTTATCAAGGCCGGGTTTGCTTATGTGGATGAACAAACACCTGAGCAAATGCGACTGCACAGGGGTGACTTTGGGAGTCCCGGTATCAACAGTCCCTTTAGATCTCGTAGTGCGGATGAAAATTTAAAACGCTTCACAGAAATGCGCTCGGGCCTTTTGCCGGATGCAAGCGCAGTGCTTAGAGCAAAAATTGATATGGCCCACCCTAACATCAATATGCGAGACCCTGTCATCTACCGCATCCGCCATGTGACGCATCACCATACGGGGGATAAATGGTGTATTTATCCCATGTATACATTTGCTCACCCCATAGAAGATGCGCTAGAGCAAATCACTCACAGCATTTGCACGCTCGAGTTTGAGGATCAAAGACCCTTTTATGATTGGCTCTTAGAGCGCTTAATCGATGCCGGCATGTTCCAAAATCCTGCTCCGCGTCAATACGAGTTTGCAAGGCTTAACCTCACGTACGTATTAACATCAAAGCGAAAACTAAAGCAACTCGTCGACGAACAAAGAGTCAGCGGTTGGGATGATCCCCGAATGCCCACCATCGCAGGGCTTAGAAGACGAGGTTACACGCCTGAGAGTTTGCAGCTCTTTGCCGAACGAATTGGAGTGACAAAGTCTGATAGCTGGATAGATTACAGCACCCTGGAGATTGCACTTAGGGATGATTTAGACCCCAAAGCAGCCCGCGCAAGTGTGGTTTTAGATCCTTTAAAGCTTCGCATTACCAATTGGCATGATCTCATGGGACAGGGTCACTTGGAACCCTGTAAGGCCCCTGTTCATCCGCATCAACCTGAGCGAGGCGTAAGGAATTTCAACATGGGCCCAGAGGTCTGGATCGAGAGAGCGGACTACCAAGACAGCCCAGTCAAAGGATTTTTTAGACTCTTCCCTGGTAATAAAGTAAGGCTTAAATACGGGTTTGTGGTCGAGTGCACCGGGTGCGTGAAAAACTCAAACGGGGACATCACAGAAGTTTTAGCAACCTTAATTCCCAACACCAAGAGCGGTACGCCTGGATCGGATACTGTCAAAGTAAAGGGGGTCATTACTTGGGTGGGTGTGCATGAGGCGTTGGGTATTGAAGTTCGGTTGTACGAGAGACTCTTCACTGAGGCCCATCCAGACGCTGGGGGCAGAGATCCCTTGAGCTGCTTGAACCCAAATAGCCTGCGCACGGTACAAGCGGTTGCAGAGCCGGACTTGATTAAAAGTAGGCCTGACGAGAAATTTCAATTTGAGCGACACGGCTACTTCGCCGCAGACAGAGTCGAGCACTCACCCGCAAACCTTGTGTTTAACAAAATCACTGGACTTAAAGACCAGTGGAATAGCTAATACGGGCTCTATGCCGGGCAAAGCTATTGAATAGTGCCCTTTATCGCAGCAGGAATGGGAAGGGGCAACACCGCGATGCCCTCCTCAATTAGCTCTTGGGTTTGAGTGGGCGTAGCGTGCCCTCTAATCCCTCTTTCCTGCGTCTCGCCGTAATGCATCTTGCGGGCTTCAGAGACGAATTCTGATCCGACATCCTCGGTATTAGCCATGACGTGGTTAACCATCTTTAGCCAGGCACTTTGTAACTGCTTAGGGTCTAAGTTGGCATAGTCTAAATTGGATGGCAAAGCCGTTTGAGCAGGCACGAGTTGGCCCGAAGGGTGGGAGGCGCTTTTATCGGTTGAAGACTCCAACTCGCTTAGTTCTTTTGCAGGTACTTGGGCACCCAAATTAAGGCGAGGAGCTGAAAGCATTTTTGTGATTTCAGTATTTCCACATAAAGGGCACTCAACCATTGAGTTGGAGAGTTGGGTGCGGAAATCTTCTTCTGAGCCAAACCAGCCTTCAAAATCATGTTTAAAGGTGCACTGTAAATTGAGAACTTTCATGAACTAATTATGACAAATCTTTAAAGTTGGGTCAACAAAGAAAAAAATTTGTTGGGTTTTAACTTTGCCACTCAAGTGACCAGTCACCTGAGAGAACGTTTTGCAGCCAAAGAGCTCCGGATAGCGTTTTGGCATCTGTTATGAGTCCGTCTTTGCACCACTCAAAGAACTGCTTAGTAGAGGCGTGAATCACTTCCACAAACTCTCCCTCATCTAAGGACTGCTGGCCACTGACCAAACCTTTAGCAAACCATATCTCTATGAACTCAGTAGAGTAGCTAATGACGGGGTGACAAACACCTGCTCTAGCCCACATCAATGCGCTATAACCCGTTTCCTCAAGTAGCTCTCTTTTAGCGCAATTAAGCGTATCCTCAGCTTTCTCTAATTTACCGGCCGGAAACTCAATCATCACTTGCCCTACCGGGTAACGGTATTGACGCTCAAGCACTAAATCCCCGTTGTCCAAAAAAGGAATAATCATGACAGCACCAGGATGGACCACATATTCGCGTGTGCTTTGAGCTCCGTTTGGCAACGATATGACATCTTTGAACGCGTGCAAAAAATGACCCTTGTATACCTCAGTTGAAGTTAGCTGGGTTTCAATGAGATGGCGATCTTTATCAATCGGATCGGATTGCATTTTGGATAATTATGAAAAATTTTCCCGAATAAACGATGTGTTCAGGACCATTTTTAAGGCCATGTTTATCGCTTTGTTAAGGGTTTTGTTAAGGGTATCGTTAAAGCGCTTTATGAAAAGAGCAACGAACTGGCTCTAATTACCCAAAGACCGAACGATTGCGTTGGAGCACAAAGTCATTAACCCTCCTGGCAACAGCCCCAATAAAATAACCATTGCACCGTTTAAGCTCAACACAATTCGTACATCTTGCGAAGCACTGACTGAAGTAACAGTCAAAGGCGCGTCAAAGTACATCACCTTGATGACTCTTAAATAATAAAAGGCTCCAACGAGTGACATGGCTACGGCAAAAATCGCAATCCCTACACCACCCGGCAAGCCTGAGCTGATGAGAGACTGCAAAACAGCAAGTTTTGCATAAAATCCAACCATCGGGGGGATGCCTGCAAGTGAGAATAAACAAATGGTCATTACTCCTGCATAAAGGGGACTGCGTTGATTTAATCCAGAAAAGTCTGATATTTCTTCGCTCTCAAAGCCCTCACTGGCAAGCAGCATGATCACTCCAAAAGTAGCAAGCGTCGTTAAGACGTAAGTCACAATATAGAACATACCCGAGCTATACGCATTGGCCGCGCCTTGGGTGTTGTTGTCCACCACTCCACTGTATAGACCAATCATCATAAAACCCATATGAGAGATGGTCGAATAAGCCAACATACGCTTCAAATTGGTTTGCATGATCGCTGCAAAATTACCCACTAACAAAGAGCAAATGCTCAGGACCATCAACATTTGTTGCCACTCAAGTGCAAGCGGCATAAGCCCCCCCACTAACAAACGAATAGCTATTGCAAACGCAGCCAACTTTGGTGCGCCTGCAATGAGTAGGGTCACACTCGTTGGCGCACCTTGGTATACATCGGGTACCCACATGTGAAAGGGCACTGCGCCGAATTTAAATGCGAGTCCACAAACTATGAATACCAAACCCAGAACAAGGACTTGGTGCTTGATTTGACCTGTCATGATCGCTTTAAATACATTGGTTATATCTAAAGTGCCGGTTGAACCGTAAAGCATTGACATTCCGTACAATAAAAATCCACTCGCCATGGCGCCAAGCACAAAATATTTAATAGCCGCCTCAGTGGCTAGACCATTGTCTCTTCTAAGCGCGACCAAAGCGTAAGAGGACAAAGTGGTGAGCTCGAGCCCCAAATAAATCAGAAGAAAATTATTGCTCGATATCATCACAAAGATACCAAGCATCGCAAAGAGACTCAAAATAAAGTACTCTCCTCCGTTGAGCATTGCTCTATCCACACCGTAGGGTCTGCCGTATACGAATGTAACAATCATGGCAATACTGGCAAAACACTTTAACCAATTGCCCAGCGGGTCATAGACCACCATGTTGTTGAATGCATAGCCCACTTCCCCTGAAATAGCATTCATGGCTGCGATCACCGCAACTGCCCCTAAGGCAAGAACCGATAGTAGGTAAGTTTGAGTACGCCCGGGACTCTTTAAATTGTCTACGCTTAAATCGGCCAAAGAGATGACACAAGCCATTACCAATAGCGTGATCTCTGGGTAAATCATGGCCCAATTAAAAGATTCAGTCATTTTATTTCGTCCGCATTAGGGTGTCAGGTGAGTCTTTAGGGTTTAGGGATTTTGGTGTGCGAGACTTGATCAAGCAACTGAGCTACTGATGGACCCATGACATCAGTCAAAGGTTTGGGGTAGATACCCATAGCAATAACCGATAAGGCTAACAAAGCTAGCATTAAAAATTCCCTGGCATTGATGTCTTTGAGCTCTTTTACATCATCGTTGGTGATCGCTCCAAAATAAACCCGTTTGACCATCCAAAGTGAATAAGCCGCTCCAAGGATAAGTGCAGTTGCCGCGGCAAATCCAAGAAGAAAATTAAATTTAACTGCAGCCAAAATTACCATCCATTCGCCAATAAACCCGGCTGTCCCCGGCAGTCCGCTGTTGGCCATGGCAAAAAGCACGGCAAAGGCGACAAATTTTGGAGCCGTGTTGACCACCCCCCCGTAGCTGGAGATCTCTCTGGAATGCACTTGGTCATATAAAACACCAATACAAAGGAACATTGCAGCAGATACAAATCCGTGGGCCACCATCTGAACGATACCCCCACTCATGCCGAGATCGTTAAAGATAAAAAAGCCTAGAGTCACAAAACCCATATGCGCAACTGATGAATACGCAACTAGCTTTTTCATATCCTGTTGAACAATCGCCACCAAACCAACATAGATGACGGCAGTGATGGACAACGCAATCATGAGCCACGCCCACTCATGAGCTGCGTCAGGTGTAATGGGCAAAGAAAACCGTAAAAACCCGTATGCTCCTAGCTTCAACATAATGGCTGCCAAAACGGCTGAGCCCCCGGTTGGAGCCTCAACGTGCACGTCTGGCAACCAAGTGTGGACAGGCCACATTGGGACTTTAACGGCGAAAGCAGCAAAAAAAGCAAAAAACAACAACGTTTGAGTAGAAGCCGTTAAAGGCAGTTTGTACCAATCTTGCAGATCAAAGCTTCCTCCTGAGGCGGAGTAAAGATAAATTAGAGCTATCAGCAGCAGCAAAGAGCCAAGGAGTGTATAAAGAAAGAACTTAAAGGCGGCGTAAATCTTTTTGGGCCCACCCCAAACACCAATAATTAAATACATTGGGATTAAAGTGGCCTCAAAGAAAACATAGAAAAGCATTCCGTCTAAGGCACAAAAAACGCCTGTCATGACCCCGCTCAACACCAAAAATGCGCCCATGTACTGGTTTACACGCTCCGTAATTACCTCCCACCCAGCAATCACCACGATGACAGTGATAAAAGCTGTCAAGACCACAAAAGCAACAGAGATACCGTCAACTCCGATGTGATAAAAAACATTGAACCGCTCAATCCAAGATAAATTCTCAACCAACTGCATTTGTGCAGTTCCAAATTGAAAATCTTTGTAAACAATCAATGAGGCGCCAAAACAAAACAATGAGCTGAGCAGTGAGAACCAACGCACTGAGTTGGCATGAAGATCTTTCCCAAGGGCTACTATCAGTGCCCCAAAGCATATTGGCGCCCAAATACAAAGGCTCAATAATCCCATAATGCGCTCGCAATCAACATGTTTATATATTTAACTAAAAGACCAGACCTAGAAAACATCTTTATTCACTCAAAATTTTGCATCACTGCGTGAGTAGACCATCGCTTAAAGCCGTTTAGACGTTAAGCCACAAGAACCATGACATCAACAAAAAGAGTCCGAAGATCATTGACAAAGCGTAGTGAAATAAAAATCCAGATTGGAATTTTCTAATTACTGAACCCGCTCTACCCACAAGTTTCCAGGCACCGTTGACAAAAAATCCGTCAATCACGCCTTGATCACCTCTTGTCCATAACCCCTGTCCAATTGCTCGAGTCCCCCGTGCAAGCACATTCTCGTTGAACCAATCCATAAAGTATTTGTTTTCCAACAGGGTATAAATGGGACTACATAATCTCTTGATCGCAGTTGGCAAAGCAGGATTGATCATGTACATGTAATAAGACAACACAACCCCCAACAAAGCAAGCAAAAATGGCGCTGAGGTAACCGAATGCAAGGCCATCTCAATTGGTCCCTCAAAAGCCTCTGAAAGCTCCTTCATCGACGGGTGCAGCATCTCGTTGATGACTATTGAGTCTTTAAAGAAGTCCCCGAACAAAAGAGGAGTAATTGTAAAAAAACCTAATCCCAGTGAAGGAATGGCAAGCAATACAAGTGGCAAAGTCACCACCCAGGGTGACTCATGGGGCTTGTCATGATCATCCCCATGCTCGCTGTCGCCGTGGCCATGATCGTGATCGTGTGCGTGATGAGCTTCAGGATTTTGATCGTAACGCTCATCTCCGTGAAACACTAGGAAATACATCCTAAAGGAGTAAAACGCTGTGACAAACACACCAGCCAGAACCGCAAAGTAAGCAAAGCCTGCTCCCTGTAGATGGCTCTCTGATACCGCTTCTATGATGCTGTCCTTGGAATAAAAACCAGAGAAAAAGGGAGTGCCGATTAAAGCCAAAGATCCAATAAGGGAGGTGATCCACGTAATGGGCATGTATTTTCGAACGCCCCCCATCCAGCGGATGTCTTGGTTGTGATGCATTCCCATAATCACTGAGCCAGCGCCCAAGAACAACAAAGCTTTAAAGAATGCGTGAGTTAACAAATGAAACACAGCAACTGAGTAAGCCGAAGCACCAAGGGCAACTGTCATGTAGCCCAATTGGGAAAGAGTGGAGTAAGCCACCACCCTTTTGATATCGTTTTGTATGATCCCTAAGAACCCCATAAATAAAGCAGTTATGGATCCCACAATCATCACAAAGCTGAGTGCTGTGTCCGATGTTTCAAACAAAGGGGACATGCGCGCGACCATAAAGATACCCGCAGTCACCATCGTAGCTGCATGTATCAATGCTGAAATCGGGGTGGGCCCCTCCATTGAATCCGGTAACCACACGTGAAGGGGAAACTGTGCGCTTTTTCCCATCGCACCAATAAATAGACAAATACAAATCACAGTAACCAAAGCCCAGTCCGTACCTGGCAGTTTTAGATCGGTTAGTGTGTGTAATTTTTCAAATATTTCAGAGTAGCTCAATGAATCTGTAAAGGCGGCTATCAAGCCAATGCCAAGGATAAAGCCAAAGTCCCCAACCCGGTTTACCAAAAAGGCCTTCATGTTGGCAAAAACCGCACTTGGGCGAGTGAACCAAAAGCCGATCAATAGATAGGATACCAATCCAACGGCCTCCCACCCGAAAAACAGTTGTAGTAAATTGTTACTCATCACCAGCATCAGCATGGCGAACGTAAAAAGTGAAATGTAAGAAAAGAACCTGTTGTAGCCCTCGTCTTCTTCCATGTAACCAATGGTGTAGATGTGCACCATTAATGATACAAAAGTTACCACACACATCATCATGCTGGTTAGCGAGTCAATCAAAAATCCAACCTGCATTTGTAGTTGGCCAATGACCATCCAGGTGTAAAGGTTTTGGTTTAAGTGCGCACCCTCGAATGCAACCGAGTAAAGGGTTAGGGCTGAGACCACAAAGGAGATGAGGACTCCCAAAATGGTTAGGCTATGAACGGCTCTCCTACCCAACAAGTCTCCCCCAAGCTTGGTACCAAAGATCCCGGCCAACAGCGCGCCTACAAGAGGCGCCATAGGAACCAACAGTAGGGTGGAGACTTGAAGTGTTTGGCTCATATAGTGAAATTAAATCGAATTGGTTTTACAGTGGGATAAGTTGACAAAATTAACATAAAAATTTCTTGATTGAACTATTGCCTGCAGAAGTTATGCAAATTCCGAACAAATACCAAACATATAACAAATACTTTTTTGCTCAGCCCTTTAAAATATTAAGCTTATCAATATTGATGCTAGAACGGTTTCTAAACAACAGGACCAATATGGCAAGCCCAATCGCTGACTCAGCAGCAGCAACTGTCAAGATAAAGAAAACGAAGAGTTGTCCTTGCATGTCGCCTAAATAATGTGAAAAAGCGACAAAATTCATATTAACTGAGAGCAACTCAAGCTCAATGGCCATCAAAATCACAATCAGATTTTTTCGGTTGAGGAAGATGCCAATAATTGAGAGTGCGAATAGCATTGAGCCTACCGTCAAGTAGTGCGCCAGGGTCACGTTCATGATTTACCCTTTTCAGTCGAAGGTGGGTTGCTAGGTGCAGTGCTTGGTACACTTGATGCAGTGCTTGCTGTGTCCTCTGCCTTGCTAGGTTGCTCGATGACTGCATCCATTCGAACAATACGCAAACGATCCGAGGGTTTAACACGTATTTGCTCACCAGGATCTTGATATTTACTATCTTTTCTGGCCCTAAGCGTGAGCGCAATAGCCGCAACGATTGCAACCAGTAAGATGACTGCAGCTATTTCAACGGGAAACAAATAGTTGCTGTACAAAAGAATTCCAAGAGACTTGGTGTTCCCCATTTGTTCAACACTTTGAGCACCAGGCAGACCCTCAGGAAGAGTCATAGGACGAACAATTCCTACCCTAAACCCTGACATCAAAACGCCTGCAAGCTCAAGAGAGACCACAGCCCCAAGGGACGCAGCAAGAGGGAAATGTTTCCAAAATCCGGTCCTTATGTTGTCTACGCTTACATCCAACATCATCACCACAAACAAGAATAGAACCATAACCGCGCCCACATACACAAGGACAAGGGTAATGCTAAGGAACTCTGCGTCCAAAAGCATAAAAAGACCTGAGGCTTGGAAAAAAGCAAGAACCAAAAAAAGAGAGGCATGAACGGTGTTCTTCACCGTAATCACTCTGAAAGCAGAGATCAGCAATATGCTTGCAAAAATATAAAAAAGGGCCGATCGAATGTCCATTTTGTGACTTTTTCTTTTTAAATTTTTGAGCTCTTACCTGTAAGGCGCGTCAGCTGCCTTATTGGCTGCAATCTGTTGTTCATATCTATCACCCACCGCAAGCAACATGTCTTTGGTGAAATAAAGATCTCCTCTTTTTTCGCCGTGATACTCAAACACATGAGTTTCAACGATGGAATCAACGGGACAGCTTTCTTCGCAAAATCCGCAAAAAATACACTTGGTTAGATCAATGTCATACCTAGTTGTTCGTCTAGACCCATCGTCTCGCACATCGGATTCAATCGTTATTGCAAGAGCGGGACATACTGCCTCGCAAAGTTTGCATGCAATACAACGTTCCTCTCCGTTCTCGTATCTTCTTAAAGCGTGCAAGCCCCTGAACCTAGGGCTTTGAGGCGTCTTCTCCTCAGGAAATTGAATCGTTACTTTTCTAGCGAACATATATTTTCCCGTAAGGAGCATTCCCTTGAGGAGTTCGATAAGCAAAAAGCTAGATAAAAAATCTTTCCAAGAAAATACGCTCTCGCTTCCCGCAACCGGAAAGCGAGCCTGAGGGGTAGTAGCAACAGAATTTGGAGCGGACAAAGTAGTCATAGATTAATTCCAATTATTTCCAAATATTCCAAGGACTAACGATCCACAAGCCCACCACAATCAACCAAATCAGAGTGATAGGTATAAAAATTTTCCATCCTAATCGCATTATTTGGTCATAGCGGTATCTAGGAAAAGTTGATCTGACCCATAAAAACATTGTCACCATGACAAATGTCTTAAGAAATAACCAAACCCCGCCAGGGACCAAATTAAAAACTACATTATCAAAAGGAGGTAACCAACCGCCCAAGAACATCACGACGCTTGTAATTGCTATCAAAAGCATATTTGCATATTCTGCAAGAAAGAACATTGCAAACGACATACCTGAGTACTCAATCATGTGACCCGCAACGATTTCTGATTCGCCCTCGACCACGTCAAAGGGGTGCCTATTTGTCTCCGCCAAGCCAGCGATGAAGTAGACCACAAAGATTGGGAACAAAGGCAACCAATTCCAAGACAGAAAGTTAACCCCCATGGACGCAAAAATACCTTTGTTTTGAGCCAAAACAATCTCCGCCATGTTCAATGTACCTGACACCATGAGGATGATGACCAAACAAAAGCCCATCGCAATCTCATAACTCACCATTTGCGCAGATGCACGCATAGCCCCCAAAAAAGCATACTTGGAGTTGGAGGACCAACCAGCAATGATCACACCGTAAACTTCCAAAGAAGTAATCGCCATCAAATAAAGCAAGCCTGCGTTGATGTTAGCCAGCACCACATCGGGACCAAAAGGGATCACTGCCCAAGCGGCCAGGGCGGGCATGATGGTCATAATTGGACCAATAAAGAAGAGTTTGTCGTCCGCTTTGGTCGGAAGAATAATTTCCTTAGTTAGTAACTTGATCGCATCTGCAAAAGGCTGCAACAAACCAAGCGGGCCAGTCCTGTTTGGTCCCAAACGTATTTGAGTAAAACCAATTGCTTTTCTTTCCCAAAGCGTTAGATAAGCCACACTTAAAAGCAAAGGAATTAAAACAACAATAATCTTAAGCAAAGCCCAAATGACTGGCCAAGCCACCAAGGACCAAAATGAGTAAGGCAACGCATTCAGACCCAAGTTATACATTGCATCAAACATGCTCACCTGCCTTGGTAGATGCGGGTTGCTGCAAAGCGTTGTGATAAGCGCTTGCTAGAGGGTCAAGGAGTGCATCTGCTGTGTGCTGCAAAGCCGGTGACCTCCTCACCAAAGAGTCTAAGCCGTAAATACCGACCGATAAATCCTCCATACCAATGTCTTTGCAAGCGACCATATCTACTTGGCTCAGACCCATTAACGCAGTGTTATCAAGAAGGGCGGTAATATCTTTTGGAACTGCATCCGCTCGCAACTCTTCAATGGTTTCATAATCAAAACCAGGGGCACCAAGCATGTTGGCCAAGACACGCAACACCTTCCATGCCGGCCTTGTCTCGCCAAGTGGTTTAACAACAGCATGGAAACTTTGTACTCGTCCCTCAGCGTTCACATAAGTGCCGGGTGTTTCTGTGAAGGGAGAGACGGGCAACAACACGTCACTGAAAGCCATATTGACTTTAAAGGGACTGAGTGTGACCACCATATCTTTGCGCCCAAGGTGGGCAATCGACTCAACCCCATTTGCAGTATCAAACTCAGGCTCATTGCCCAGTATGAACAAAGCCTTGAGGGTGTCCGATTCAATCATAGCGGCCGTGTTTAAACCAGATCCCTGCGGTGAGGCGCCTACGGTTTGAGCGCCTACTGTATTGGCGGCCTCTGATAAAAAGCCTACTGAACTTGCCGTCTGCTCGGCGATCCAATTTGCAATGGCCAAAATACTTGAGGCGCGCGGGTGATGAGCAGCAGCGTTGCCCATTAGAACTGCCTTTTCGTCTCCGCTAAGCAAAGATTCAGCGATAAGGTTGGCTTGAAATAAGGCATTGGGGTTGAAAGCCAGTATCTCATTCATAAGAAGGGTTTCATTAAGAACTGAGACTGGGGAGGGTATCGATTTTACTTTTGCGATGCTTTGTGCAATCAATCCCAGCCCTGCTACCCAGTGCGAAGGGTTGGCTAAGAATGTGTTCTTCACATTCATTGCCCAATCCATTTGAGTTGCATTAAATGCATTGACATGCCCGCCCCTGCGGGTTGATTGGCGAATACGCTGAGCAAACAAAGGATGGTCTTTACGCAGGTTAGATCCAATCACCAGCACTCTACTTAGGTGGGAGAGCGACTCTATTGAGCGTCCTAACCAATGAGCCTTTCCAGTTTTTAGCCTATCTTGACTGAAATCTCGCACTCGCAGCCTGGAGTCAATATTTTCAGAGCCCAATGACCGAATCAGCTTACCCGCTAAATAAAGCTCTTCTAGCGTACTGTGTGGGCTTGCAAGCAGTCCAACACTTTGAGGACCATGATTCTGACTGATTTGTTTCACGCCGCTTGCAATGTAATCGAGCGCGGTTTGCCAGTCAACAATGCTCCACACGTTATCTTGTTTAATCATTGGAGCAGAGAGCCTTTGGTCGCTGCTTAATGATTCGTATGAAAAACGGTCACGATCGGCTATCCAACATTCATTGATGGCTTCATTTTCAAGGGGAACAACTCTTAGTACTTTGTTTGCTTTTACTTGTGCAATCAGGTTGGTTCCAGTAGAGTCGTGGGGACTGATTGTTTTTCGACGCGACAACTCCCAAGTTCGAGCTTGGTATCTAAAGGGTTTACTGGTCAAGGCTCCAACCGGACACACATCAATCATGTTTCCAGATAATTCTGAATCAACCGTGAATCCCAGAAAAGCTTCAATCTCAGAATGCTCGCCCCGATGGGACATGCCCAGTTCCATTTGTCCTGCAATCTCTTGACCGAAACGTACGCAGCGGGTGCAGTGAATGCAACGGCTCATCTCTTGCATGCTCACCAAAGGACCTATGTCTTTGTGAAACACAACACGCTTTTCTTCGTCGTAACGAGATGAGCTACCACCGTATCCCACGGCAAGGTCTTGGAGTTGACACTCTCCGCCTTGATCACAAATTGGGCAGTCAAGAGGGTGATTGATGAGCAAAAACTCCATCACTGATTTTTGAGCCTTTGTGGCCTTATCAGATTTGGTTCTCACTATCATGCCTTGGGTCACGGGAGTGGCACATGCAGGCATAGCCTTTGGGGCTTTCTCGATATCAACTAAGCACATACGACAGTTAGCCGCAATGGAGAGTTTTTTGTGATAGCAAAAGTGCGGTATGTAGGTCCCAAGTTTTTCTGCAGCGTGCATCACCATGCTGCCCTCTAGGACCTCTACTTTTTTGCCGTCGATCTCTAATTCAACCATATATGATTTTCCTGATCAAACTGTGGCAGCGACCAAACAGGTCTTGTGCGCGATGTGATATTGAAATTCGTCCCTGAAATGCTTAAGCATTCCTCTGACCGGCATCGCCGCGGCGTCTCCAAGGGCACAAATGGTGCGTCCCATAATATTTTCTGCCACGTTGTCCAGCAACGCTAAATCGCTCTCACGGCCTTCGCCCTTTTCTATTCTGTCAACCACCCTCCAAAGCCAACCCGTGCCCTCACGACAGGGCGTACATTGACCACAGGATTCATGCATATAAAAATAAGACAGTCTCAGCAAAGTCTTTACCATGCACCGAGTTTCATCGAGAACAATTACAGCACCAGACCCTAGCATGGACCCCGCCTTGGCAATGCTGTCATAGTCCATCGTGATGTCCATCATGATGTTTGCCGGCAAAATTGGAGCGGAAGAGCCCCCTGGAATGACGGCTTTTAGAGCTCGCCCGCCCTTTACTCCACCAGCAAGTTCTAAAAGCACTGAGAAGGGCGTACCCATTGGAATTTCGTAGTTTCCGGGGCGCTCCACGTCGCCGCTAATTGAATATATCTTGGTGCCTCCGTTGTTGGGTTTCCCGCACTGTAAGTAGGCCTGACCGCCGTTACGGATGATCCAAGGTACAGCAGCAAAGGTTTCTGTGTTGTTGATGGTGGTTGGTTTGCCGTACAAACCGTAACTGGCTGGGAAAGGTGGCTTAAAGCGTGGCTGCCCTTTTTTTCCCTCAAGGGATTCAAGAAGAGCAGTCTCCTCGCCGCAAATATAAGCGCCAAAACCGTGCGTTGCATGTAACTGAAAAGAAAAAGTGCTTCCCAAGATCTGAGTCCCTAGGTAGCCAGCGGCTCTGGCCTCCTCGAGAGCGATTTGAAATCGCTCATAGGTCTCAAATATTTCTCCATGGATGTAGTTGTACCCCACACTAATTCCCATTGCATAAGCCGCTATCGCCATACCCTCAATAACGATATGGGGATTAAATTGCATGATGTCACGGTCTTTAAAAGTACCAGGTTCACCTTCATCTGAATTACAGACGAGATATTTTTGACCAGGAAACTGCCTAGGCATAAAGCTCCATTTGAGGCCCGTCGGAAACCCAGCTCCGCCCCGTCCCCTCAGCCCTGACTCTTTAACCGTAGCAATCACTTGGTCCTGGGTCAGCCCCTCTCCCCCGTCTTTACCTAAGATTTTGCGCAACGCCTGATAGCCCCCTCGCGCCTCATAGTCTTTAACCGACCAATTGGTTCCGTTCAAGCCGTCTAGTATTTGTGGCTTGATGTGACGACCATGAAAAGAAGTTTCTACTCCTGTGGCCTTGAACTGGGAAAGCAACTTGTTTAAATCGGTGTTCATGCCTGATCTCCTTTAACTGCGACATGTTTGAGTCCATCGATAAGCTGATCGATCTTCTCCATACTCATGAAGCTACACATATTGCGGTCATTTACCAATAAAACAGGCGCATCTGCACAGGCCCCCATACACTCCCCTGGTTGCAACGTAAAGAGTCCGTCTTTAGTCGTTTCACCCACAGCGGCGTCTAATTTTTTGCACAAGTACTCTAATGCATTTAGCCCACCCCTTAATTGGCAGGGTAAATTTGTGCAAACATTGATCTTAAATTTTCCCAGTGGCTCCAAGTTGTACATGTTGTAAAAAGTACTTACCTCATGCACTGCCATTGGAGACATATCCAAATATTTGGATAGAAATAGTTCGTCACTTGCATCTACAAATCCGTTGATTTGTTGAACAATCGACAAACAAGCCATCACAGCTGATTGTTTTTGCTCATTCGGATACTTAGCAACTTCAACGGCAAATCTAGCCAAGACTTCTTTTGAGAACTCACTGGGTACGGGCTCAAGAGATTTCAGATCAAGTCCTTTTTTTTCTGTTGTACTCACCGGTCTATCTCCCCAAATACGATATCCATTGTCCCGATGACAGCAACTGTGTCAGCAATCATATGCCCCTTTGCCATTTCATCCATTGCTGCCAAATGGGGAAACCCTGGAGCACGTATTTTTAGTCTGTAGGGCTTGTTAGCCCCATCGCTTACGATATAAATACCAAACTCTCCCTTGGGATGCTCAACGGCGGCATAAGCCTCGCCCTCTGGGACGTGAAAACCTTCGGTGAAGAGTTTAAAGTGGTGGATTAGCTCCTCCATGTGAGCTTTCATGTCTTCTCTGTGTGGTGCAGCAATTTTGTGGTTGTCCGTTATCACTGGACCGGGATTGTTTTTAAGCCATGATACGCACTGCTGAATAATTTTGTTAGATTGACGCATCTCCTCAATGCGAACCAAATATCGGTCGTAACAATCTCCCGTTTTCCCAACAGGGATATCAAAGTCAAGCTCTGCGTACACATCGTAGGGTTGAAACTTCCTCAAATCCCAAGCTACGCCCGAGCCCCTGAGCATGGCTCCTGTAAAACCTAGGCTCTTGGCCCTCTCAGGGCTCACCACACCAATGCCAACAGTGCGTTGTTTCCAGATGCGGTTGTTGGTCAAAAGCGTTTCGTACTCATCCACAAATGCTGGAAACCGTTGTGTAAAGTCTTCAATAAAGTCCAGTAATGAGCCTTCACGGTTTGAATTCAGCTTCTCCATTGCCCTTGCATTTTTAATCTTACTGACTTTGTACTGTGGCATGTGATTAGGCAAATCACGGTATACCCCGCCAGGCCTGAAGTAAGCTGCGTGCATACGGGCACCAGATACCGCCTCATACATGTCAAAAAGGTCTTCACGTTCTCTAAAACAATAAATCAAAATATTCATTGCGCCACAATCAAACCCGTGACAACCCAGCCAGAGCAAATGATTCAAAAGTCGTGTGATCTCAGCAAACATCACCCTGATGTACTGCGCGCGTTTAGGTACCTCTAAGCCAAGTAACTTCTCAATCGCCAAACAATAAGCATGCTCATTACTCATCATTGAGACGTAGTCCAAACGGTCCATGTAAGGAAGAGACTGTATGTAAGTTTTATTTTCAGCAAGTTTCTCTGTTGCACGGTGCAAAAGACCAATGTGTGGGTCAGCACGTTGTACGACCTCCCCGTCAAGCTCCAGCACAAGCCTTAACACCCCGTGGGCTGCAGGGTGCTGGGGGCCAAGATTGAGGGTGTAGTTTTTAATGTCAGGCATGGTGTTCGGTGTGTTAACTTTGCGCCGTGGAGGTCTCAGCAAATAAAGTGAAGTATCTTCTTACTTCTTAATGCATTCCCCCGTAGTTCTCTTCACGAATGATTCGCGGCGTTACCTCTCTAGGCTCAATTGTCACGGGCTGATAAATCACGCGCTTTTGCTCAGCGTCGTAGCGCATCTCAACGTGACCGGACAAGGGGAAATCTTTTCTAAAGGGATGTCCAATGAAGCCGTAATCCGTCAACAACCTACGTAGATCCTCGTGTCCCTCGAAAATAACGCCGTAAAGGTCAAAAGCCTCTCGCTCGTACCAATTTGCAGAGCTCCAGACCGAGTTAACGGAAGCTATCCTTGGCAAATCAGAAGAGGTTGCAAAAACTCGAACTCGCAGTCTGAAATTGTGAACGATTGATAAAAGATGAATAACGACAGCAAATCTAGGGGCCTCACTAAAAGCACTGTGCGCACCGTCTTTGTAAGTCGAGTAATCCACCGCACAAAGGTCAACCAATTGCTCAAATGCAAGCCTTGGTTCAGCGCAGAGTAGACGGCATACATCTAAATAATCTACCGCTTCTACGGTTAGTGTCAACTCACCCAGAGCACTTACAAGTGATTTGATTTTGTCACCCAACACTTCTTTCAGTGTTTGATTCAAAGTATCTAAAGACAGACTCATGTTAAATCCCTTTAGACTTATCTAGCAATGGTGTTTTCGCGGCGGATTTTGGTCTGCAACTGCATAATTCCGTATAAAAGGGCCTCTGCAGTGGGTGGACAACCAGGTACATACACATCCACCGGGACAATCCGGTCACAACCTCTTACAACGGAGTAGCTGTAGTGGTAGTAGCCTCCTCCATTTGCGCATGAACCCATGGATAAGACCCAGCGGGGCTCAGACATCTGATCATAGACTTTTCGCAGAGCAGGGGCCATCTTGTTACAGAGCGTTCCAGCAACTATCATTAAATCTGACTGTCTCGGGCTTGGTCGAAAAAGCATTCCAAAACGGTCAATATCGTACCTTGAAGCACCAGCGTGCATCATCTCAACTGCGCAACACGCCAAGCCAAAAGTCATGGGCCACAATGAGCCAGTTTTAGCCCAGTTAACTACTGAGTCATAAGAAGTGGTAATGAAGCCTTCTTTAAATACACCGTCTAGTGACATGATTTATTCCCAGTCAAGGGCCCCTTTTTTCCACTCATAAGCAAATCCAACCACCAAAATACCTAAAAAAATCATCATCGAGATATAGCCAATCATTCCTATTTCTTTTAAAGCTATTGCCCAAGGAAATAAAAAGGCGATTTCTAAATCAAATAATATAAAAAGAATGGCAACTAAGTAGTACCGAACGTCAAACTGCATCCTTGCGTCCTCGAAAGCCTCGAATCCACACTCATAAGGCGAGTTTTTTTCATCATCAGGCTTGTTCGGGCCCAGTAAGTGACCTAGAACCTGCGGTGCAACACCAACAAGTAGGCCTATTAATATGAACAAAAGGACAGGTAGATATTGAGCTAAATTCATTCCGATTCCACAAAATTATTGTGTCTCAGCTTTTTGTACATTTACATAACCTTGGTGCCGTCGGCGAGACTCGAACTCGCACAGCTTTCGCCACTACCCCCTCAAGATAGCGTGTCTACCAATTTCACCACGACGGCAAGAAACTTTTGTGAAAAAACAGTTAAATTGACTGCTCTTTCACGTTAGCCTAAGAGTTTACCCCAAATGCTTATAGATGCTTAATCAAAATTAAATTTACCAGCCTAAACCCCTTACTTTGTAGGTATCTTAGCTGAACCCTCACTGGTCCCTGGAGTAGGTACCGTGCTGCTGGGGACGGAAGTGTCGTTTTTAGCGCCTGGGGCGGCGCCAGGAATTTGATTGCTTATGTCATTATTTGAAGGAGTGGCTTTTATAGGCACGCTTGCGCCCTCCAGCACGCTGCCGGTTCGTGCGGCTTGGGGCTGACCAAAGAAGGCAAGTCCAAGAGTGGAAGCAAAGAAAACTGCTGCCAACACGGCCGTAGTTCGAGACAGAAAGTTGGCCCCTCCTGTAGCTCCAAAAAGGCTTCCCGAGCTCCCGCTCCCAAATGCAGCGCCCATATCAGCGCCTTTACCGTGCTGTAACAAAATCAAACCTATCATCGCCAACGCTGACAAGATTTGAATCAAAATAATAATGTTTATAACCCAATTCATTTTTTTACTCCGAGATAACTCTCATTTAACTAAGGTCCTTTGCTTTTTTGCAAAAACCAGGAAATCTGACCCATCATGTCCTAAGCCGAGGCAATGATAGATAAAAAATCTATCGCCTTAAGCGAGGCCCCACCCACCAAACCGCCGTCAATATCTCTTTGGGAGAGAAGCATTTTCGCATTTGTAGGATTCATGCTGCCACCATACAAAATGCGCACCCTCCTCCCGTTTTCAGTCCCTGCTGCGTCCAATTGGGCCCTCAAAACAGCGTGCACTGACTGCGCCTGCTCAGGTGTAGCGGTAAGCCCTGATCCAATGGCCCAAACAGGCTCGTAGGCGACCACGATCTCATTGATACAGTGCCCATTTAGATGGATCACAGCCGCAAGCTGCCTGCGAACCACTGCCTCTGTCATACCAGATTGTCGCTCCTGCGCTGTCTCCCCAACGCACACAATCGGAGTTATTCCAGCTCCAAGTGCACGCTGAGCTTTAATCGCTACTAGTTGATCTGTTTCATGGTGAAACTGCCTGCGCTCTGAGTGTCCAACAATCGCGTAAGAGACTCCAAATTCTTTCAACATTGAAGCAGATATCTCACCCGTGTAAGCACCAAGCTCATGGGCGGATACATCTTGAGCTCCAAGTTGAATGAAACCGCGTTTGCGGTCCTGGATTTGATCACTGATTTGAGTGTTAACTTGTTGCAAATAAACACTTGGAATACACACAGCTATGTCACATGCATCTGGGCGCAAATCCGCCTTCAGCAATTGAGCCATTAGGTGGAAATTGGACTGGGCAGAGCCATTCATTTTCCAATTCCCTACTATGAGTTTTTTCCCGTTTGTCATTGCTCTGATTAACACTCTGGTTGTGAATAACTATAAATGTGACCATTAATCCGGCGTAATTAATGAAAAAAGGATTTATCTCGTTTCAATACTACGCTGAAGCAATATGCCTGCATTAAAAGTCTCTATCCATTCTAGATATATTACCCCTCGTGGTTGCCAGAGACTTGGTTGTGCGGCGCTGGGGCACCTCCCCCTTGCTCGGGATGGTGGTCACCGTGGGAGCCGTGTCCATGAGAGTCGTGTCCCTGTGATTCGGCTTGCGGATGTGCTGGCGGCGTTGGTGCACGCTCAGACAAAGCCTTCATGGACAACTTCACGCGCCCTTTTTCATCGGTTTCCATGACCTTTACTCGAACGATTTGGCCCTCAGCAAGGACATCGCTGACCTTTGCAATCCGCTCATGACTAATTTGACTGATGTGCAACAAACCGTCTTTCCCGGGCAATAAATTAATCAACGCACCAAAGTCTAGTATTTTGGTTACGGGTCCTTCGTAAATTTTGCCGATTTCAACTTCTGCGGTTATCTCCTCAATTCGGCGCTTAGCCTCCTCAGCTTTTGAGCCCTCGCTTGATGCAATTGTGATGACTCCGTCCTCAGAGATATCAATCTGGGTGCCCGTCTCCTCGGTCAATGCACGAATCGTCGCACCCCCTTTACCAATCACGTCTCTGATTTTGTCGGGATTGATTTTCATGGTGTATAAACGTGGCGCAAAATTACTAATTTCAGTATTTGCGGAACCCATCGTTTCTTGCATGATCCCTAGGATGTGAAGACGTGCCTCTTTAGCCTGAGCTAGGGCCACTTGCATAATCTCTTGGGTGATGCCTTGGATTTTGATGTCCATTTGCAAGGCTGTAATTCCGTTAGGGGTTCCAGCAACTTTAAAGTCCATATCGCCTAAGTGATCCTCATCTCCTAGGATGTCCGTCAAAACAGCGAAACGATTCTCCTCCTTGATCAAACCCATAGCGATACCTGCGACATGGGCCTTCATCGGCACACCTGCATCCATTAAAGCCAAGCATCCACCGCACACAGAGGCCATTGAAGAAGAGCCATTGGATTCAGTGATCTCAGAGACCACGCGAACTGTGTAAGGAAACTCCTCTTTGGAGGGCAAACAAGCAACCAAAGCGCGCTTGGCCAAACGACCGTGACCTACCTCACGCCGTTTTGTGCTCCCCATGCGACCCACCTCGCCCGTTGCAAACGGGGGCATGTTGTAGTGAAACATGAATCTGTCTTCAAATTCACCGGCTAAAGCATCAATTCGTTGGGCATCACGGTCTGTGCCTAGTGTGGAGATAACCAAGGCCTGTGTCTCGCCTCTGGTAAAAAGTGCAGATCCGTGAGTGCGGGGTAATACGCCTGTGCGAATCTCAATGGGACGAACCGTTCTTGTGTCACGTCCGTCTATACGCGGCTCACCAGAGAGGATTTGTCCGCGCACAATACGGGCTTCAATTTCAAATAAGAGATTATCTAGTTTGGTTGAGTCAAACTCTACACCTGCGTGAGCAAGCGCAACTCTCACTGCCTCATAGGCTTCACGACAAGCCTGAGTTCTTGCTTGTTTGTTTCTGAGCTGATACGCTGCATTTAAAGGCTCTTGTGCAAGCGCTTTCACCTTGCCCTCAAACTCCTCATCTCTAGGGGGAGCGGACCACTCCCAAACAGGCTTTCCAGCTTCCTTCACCAACTCGTGAATAGCCTCTATAACAGTCTTCCCGTGTTGGTGACCGAACATCACGGCCCCAAGCATTATTTCCTCAGACAATTGTTTTGCCTCCGACTCAACCATGAGTACAGCCGCTTCAGTTCCAGCAACGACAAGCTCCATTGAGCTGTCTTTGCGCAAAGTCTGGCCTGGGTTGAGAACGTACTCTCCGTTGATGTAGCCTACGCGTGCGGCACCAATAGGACCACTGAACGGGACCCCAGAGATGGACAAAGCTGCGGAGGCGCCAATCATGGCTGCGATGTCAGCATCCACCTCAGGATTGAGTGACATGGTGTGTATGACCACATGGACTTCGTTGTAAAAACCCTCTGGAAATAAGGGACGAATCGGCCGGTCTATTAGACGACTCGTTAAAGTCTCAAGCTCGCTTGGCTTGGCTTCGCGTTTGAAAAAACTACCTGGGATCTTTCCAGCTGCGTAGGTTTTCTCGATGTAGTCGACTGTTAACGGAAAAAAGTCCTGGCCAGGCTTAGATGATTTAGATGCAACCACAGTTGCCAAAACCACTGTTCCCTCGATATCGACCAATACTGCACCAGAGGCTTGGCGTGCAATTTCCCCTGTCTCCATGGTGACCTTGTGTTGGCCCCATTGAAAAGATTTCGTAACTTTGTTGAAAAGTGACATATGTATTTCTCCAATTTTTATACATGAAGGGCTAATGGGCCGCCCTTAAAAAGCCTGGAGAAGAAAAGAATTATCAGAACACGATGCCATTCCAAAAAACTTACAAATCTAGAAGCGACCTGTAAAAGACAATAATTTTTTGGAATGACACAGCTTCAGCCCCGCTTAACTCTTGGCTACTCCACAAAAAACAAAAAGACCTCTTAAATACAAAACGCCTGAGCTAATCATTAACTCAGGCGTTTGTGTAGAAAGCATATTCAAAAATTTGTACTCTTATGCCAAAAAATTTACTTACGCAAACCTAATTTTGCAATCAACTGTGTGTAACGATCTGCGTCCCTAGATTTCAAATAATCTAACAACTTACGACGGCGACTCACCATACGAAGCAAACCCCTGCGACCATGGTGATCTTTTGCATGAGTTTTAAAATGGGGTGTCAGCTCGTTGATTCGAGCGGTGAGGAGAGCGACCTGAACCTCAGGACTCCCAGTATCATTTGCACTGCGTGCATTAGCCTTAACGACTTCCGACGTTTGTAGAATATTCATTTTATTTCCAAAAAGTTTTACATGCGCCAACAGCCGGAAATGCCAGATGGCGTGATTTGTTTACCTCACAAACCTCTAGCGAGGTCCTGCGAAGTAAGCCCTAAATTATAACTTACCCTGCGCCTTTTGCCCTTAACTAACCAAGTTGAAAACACAAGACGGAGAATACTGCATTTTAATACATAAAAAGTATTACTTATTATTTATTAACTACTATTTTTAGTTATTTTTTTGATTCTACATTGAGCCATTTCTCCAATCTTTGAAGACCTTGAGTTAGCCGCATTGGGTCCTTAGAGGCAAAACACCAGCGAAACCACTCACTTGACTCCTCAGAAAATGCCTCACCAGGAGCTATTCCTAAGCCCACTTGTTGGACCAGTTTTTTGGATACCGCTAAAGAACTGCTGTGTCCGTTCATTCTAAAGAAAGCATACATTCCCCCTCGCGGAGCGCTCAGCTCTATGCCTTGTATTTCTTTGAGGCCGTTACAAAGGGTATCGCGGCAAAACTTTAAATGGGACACAACCCTAGGAGTCACTTCGCTAGCTCGTTCAAGAGCGACAACACCGGCTCTTTGCGTGAAAAGACTTGCGCACGATGTATTGAATTCAATCAATTTACCAATTGAACTTAAGATTTTGGCGGGTGCCACCATCCACCCTAAACGCCAACCCGTCATCAAAAAGCTTTTAGAAAAGCTGTGAACCACGATTAAAGAGTCATCCGCTTGACCTATGTCTAAAAAACTAGGTGCACACCCATTCATTGTTTTTTCAAAATACAAGTTCTCATAGACTTCGTCTGCTAAGACCCAAATTCCCACCTCCCTGCAATGCTCAAGTATCGTCATTTGTTCATGCCGAGTCAGGGTCCAGCCCGTTGGATTGTTGGGAGAGTTGAGGATCAATATCCTCACTGTGGGCTTTAACGCACCCAAAAGGGACTCCATATTTAACTCCCATGAACCGCCCACTGGAACCAGTGGCACAGGAGTCAACTTGGCGCCCATGATCAAAGCTTGTGCACATAGATTGGGCCACATGGGCGTCACCACTACGACCTCATCACCTGGAGAAATCAATGCTTGAGAGGCGATCATCAAGGCGTTCACACCGCCTGAGGTCACAGCAATTCGGTCCACACCTATTTGAGTGGGCCCATGACGGCGGCTCATCTCATTTGCGATGGATTGCCTCAGCTCAGGCAGTCCCAAATTATGGGTGTAAAAAGTCTCACCTCGCTCCAAAGACTCCACCGCAGCTCGGCGAATAAACTCAGGCGTAACCTCATCACTCTCGCCAAACCAAAACGCTAGAACATCGCTCCTGCCCATGGCCTCGTTGGCTACTTCTCGTATTTTCGACTCCTCAAGGCTTTGTATAAGTGGGCGCATCTTTAGTGAAATTATGGAGATTAAATTATGGAGATTTTGTTATGGATAACAAGTTGTGGAGTCGGTATATTTTTATAGGATTCTAATTTTAGAAAATCGGGAAAATGAGGCATTTAATATAAATTTCAAGACCCTGAGATTTAAAATAAACTTCGGCCCAAGAGCTTGAAAATAGGGGTCCATATACCCACTTAATAGTCATACATCAAAGGCTTAGAGCCTAGTTAGGTATATTGATTTAAATCAAAAATTTAAATTAATTCGGATCATCTTTATTATTTTACTGTCCAAGTTGAAAGGAAATTCAAATGTTTATTTCTACCATTTCTGCACCCTCTTACCCCAAGAATAACTTAGTATCGTTTGAGCGATTTATTGATGGGGTCATGAAGTCCTCACAAAAGCCCAAATTTGAACAAGACGCAAGCCAATACAAGATGGAAATAGATATTCCTGGCGTCTCCAAAGATCAAGTTAACATCTCGATTGAGGGGCATATTGTCCGCTTTAAAACAACCGAGCAAGCTAAGCGCAACTACAGCGAGGGATACGAACTGCCAGGGGAGGTTGACCCAAGCACCAGCACCGCAAAACTAGAAGACGGAGTACTTTACTTAACTTTAGCGAAGAAGGTACAACTGAGCAAGGCAAGCTCTTTACCCGTATTGTGAAACCAGCCTACGAGATAATTTGATCCAGTGGCCAACGCGGGTTGACTTCAAAGGAGTAGTTCTTTGATGGAAACTCGCGTTGGGTCTGTATTCTCATTGCACCAGCCATTGCAATCATAGCGCCGTTGTCAGTGCAAAACTCTAATTCAGGGTAGTGAACTCTGACCCCTATTTTCTTGCACTCCGCGTTTAAAGTTTCTCTCAATGCTTTATTGGCGCCTACCCCCCCGGCTACGACCAAACAAGACAAGGCTGTCTGCTCTAAAGCTTTTAAAGATTTTCTAACCAACACATCAACAATCGCAGCTTGTGTGGATGCGGCAATATTTGCGCGCTCGTTAAACAGTTGATCTTCAAGTTTTCTGCACTGTGTCAGGACTGCTGTTTTTAAACCTGCAAATGAAAAATTCAAGTCCTTGCTGTGCAAAAGGGGTCTCGGAAAATCATACGCTTTAGGGTCTCCGAGCTGGGCCAACTCAGAAAGCGCTCTACCCCCCGGATAGTCGATACCCAGTAATTTTGCAGATTTATCAAAAGCCTCACCTGCTGCGTCATCAATGGATTCCCCCAGTAGCTCATATTGCCCTACACCCAACACTTTCATCAGTTGAGTGTGTCCACCGGAAACCAAAAGAGCAACAAACGGGAAGGAAGGTGGGTCCGAGCTTAAAAAGGGTGAGAGTAAATGTCCTTCCAAGTGATGTATCCCCATCACTGGCTTGTCTAAGGCAGCCCCCAAGGCACATGCGACACCCGCTCCGACGAGCAGTGCACCTGCCAAACCAGGGCCTTTTGTAAAAGCAATGACGTCAATTTCATTGAACTTTTTTTCTGCCTGCCGCATCACAGATACCGCCAGGGGTAACACACGTTGAATGTGATCTCTGCTGGCCAACTCAGGCACAACACCGCCGTAGGGAATGTGCAAGTTAATTTGGGAATGAAGCGCTTGTGAAAGCAGTGCGGGCCAACTCTCCTGTGTTGAGTTGGCTCCTGCTTTGACCTCCTTTATTTCTACTAAGGCGACTCCCGTTTCATCACAAGACGACTCAATTCCCAGTACCAGCACACTCAACCTTTGGCGGGTAGTTTATGAATTGCTCTTTAAGGCTTTTTTTCAAAATCCATGCGAGCCAAGGCTGACCGAAACTTGTTTGACCTCTGTGTAGCTGTTTAAGATGCCCTCGAGTGAAAACTCTCGACCAGCTCCGCTTTGTTTCATTCCCCCATAAGAGTGACCGATTGCTTGACCGCCTCCTTGGTTGACCAAGACCCAACCTGCCTGCAGCTCATGGGCCATTCTTAGGGCTGGTGCACCAGCTCTTGACCAGACAAACGCAGCCAAACCATACTCAGTTGAGTTGGCCTGCCTGATCACATCTGCCTCGCTGGACCAAGTTGATACCGAGAGCACAGGCCCAAAGACCTCTTCATGCGTCATTCTTGTGGTTTCGGGTAGATTTAAGAAGATTGTGGGTTCAAAGAAATAACCCTCCGACATTGGGCCAGTCTCACTTGGAAGTCCACCCAAGATTAGCGCATTGGGGTGAGCCTGCATGGCCTCTTTTACGTAAGAGCAAACGCGGTTGAACTGTTTTAAATTGACCAAGCTGCCAGCGTCTGTTTTTTCTTCTAGGGCATTGCCAATTTGAAATTTCTTTAGCTTAGCAACTAATTTTTCCAAAAACTTATCGGCAATGGATTCATGCACATAAACCCTTGATCCGGCTGTACAAGATTGGCCTTGCCTGGAAAATCTCATCGCAGTTATGACACCGTCTGTGGTGAAATCTAGATCCACATCGGGGAAGACAATTTGTGGGCTCTTTCCGCCTAATTCCAATGAAACTGCGGCGATCCTTTGGCTCGCACTTGCCAAGATAGATCTTCCAACCGCAGTTGACCCAGTGAAAGAGACTTTTGGGACATCTGGGTGCTCGGCTAGGGGGGCACCGCACTCTAATCCGTATCCAGTGATCACGTTCAAAACGCCAGCTGGCAAAAACTCATTACAAATTCGCCCCATCTCCAACACGGCTAAAGGAGCGTCCTCAGCAGTCTTAAGCACCACTGTATTGCCGGTCATGATGGCTGGAGCAATTTTTAATGCCGCCAACATGAGTGGCGCATTCCAAGGAACAATGGCACCCACCACACCGTAGGGCTCGCGCCGGGTGTAGTCCAGGTTTTCGACATTGAGAAACATCGTGTTGCCCTTTATCTCACGGGCAATACCGGCTACGTACCTAAATACCTCAATAACAATGTTAACTTCTCCACGGCTTTGAGTTCGAAGGGCATTGCCGTTCTCCGTGCTGATTAGACGTGCAAGCTCTTCTCGTTTTTGCTCTAACGCATCTGTAATGGCGTAAAGCATTTTTCCGCGATCAGGGGCTGAGGTGCGAGACCACGTGGAGAACGCTGTCTTAGCAACTTTAACGGCTATATCAACGTCCTCTTTTCTCGCTCTAGGAACTTGAGCAAATACAGTTTTGATAGAGGGGTTCTCAATATCAATCCACTCGCCTGCTACGCTGTCTACGCCTTTGCCGTTAATGATCATTTGAACGCGGTTCATATTGCTGTCATCCTTTTTAAAAAATATTTCTCTATTCATCCCATTCTAAATTAAACGCTTAAATATTCTTTTAATATTTTTTGGTTCTTGTTTAATTCTTTCATACTTGAGGCGTGCTTGATCTGTCCCTTCTCCAGTATATAGGCGCGGTCACAGACCCAGCTGGCAAAATGTAGGTTTTGCTCTGACAACAAAATACTTACGCCCTGAGCTTTGAGCTTCAAAATCGTTTCCCCCATTTGCTCTACGACAACGGGTGCAATTCCTTCGGACGGCTCATCCAGCAGTAAAACCATAGGGTTTCCCATTAAAGTTCTGGCTACGCTGAGCATCTGCTGCTCGCCCCCACTCATTTGAGAGCCCAAACGATTGGGCATATTTCCCAGATTTGGGAATAATGAAAAAATAGCATCCTCTGTCCAAAAAGGTACCGGGTCTCTCCTTGGAGACAAACGAGCCGCTTGGCGGGCGACGTTTAAGTTTTCTAGCACCGTGAGATCAGAAAAAATTCTTCTATCCTGCGGCACAAATCCGACTCCTTTACGGCTAATTTGAAAGGGCTCTAAATTACCGATATTTTCGCCTAAGAAAAATATTTCTCCAGTTCGTTTAGCCATCAACCCCATCAAAGAGCGAAGCGTTGTGGATTTACCTGCACCGTTTCTGCCCATTAAAGCAACCACCTCTCCAGGAGAGATAGTAAGATTGACGTCAAATAATATGTGCGCCGCTCCGTACCAAGCGTTTAAATTTTTACACTCAAGCAATGCTGGGTGAGGGTTTAAAGGCTGCGTGGGCTCGTTCGGGGTAGTGTATTTATTCATTCAATGCGTTTAAAGAAATGTTTTACCACCACCAAAATAAACCTCTTGAACGCTGCGGTTAGCCCTAACGTCTTCGGCATTGCCTTGAGCGATCAACTGGCCCCTAGCCATCACGATGATACGGTCGGCGTATCCAAATACAACATCCATACTGTGTTCGGTAAACAAAACAGATAGGGGTGCTTTATGGATTTTTTTTCGTTCCTGAACTAAGTCACGTACCAACGCCATCAAGTT
>Ga0164297_10001080_pt1 | contig 30232 bp, 28 predicted proteins | sample GEODES058metaG_FD_113539 | JGI IMG/M metagenome (GOLD analysis project Ga0164297, IMG submission 113539) | Dystrophic lake water microbial communities from Trout Bog Lake, Wisconsin, USA - GEODES058 metaG | ecosystem: Environmental > Aquatic > Freshwater > Lake | place: USA: Trout Bog Lake... | reverse complement strand
GGGAAGCCGCTTTCCTGGCTATCCAAGTCCAATGCATCGATCCATTCGTTGATGTGATTAAAGATGTGGTCGGCATATTCGGCGAGCTCAGCCTGGCTATAAGTCGTCTCATCTGGTGGTAAACCTTGCTCGTCATCGGGCCAAAGGATCCGTCCGTGCCAACAATGCTTTTCCCATGGGGTCAAAGAATCGCAATTGGGCATCATATAAAAGTGTGTGTAAAACAGCCCGTGATAGGCAATTCTCCAGAACGTTCTAGGGTGAACTCCACTGGACCAAAGTTCATCTGGGCATAGCTCGATGCATTCTTTCATCATCAGAACTCCAGCCCGGAACTGTCCCTTCAACGCTTCTTTAACACTCATATTTCATCACTGAGTCAGGCTCTGCTGGCCTTACGGAGTTCCCGCTCTGCCTCCTTATTATAGCGATAGCGGTCTGGCCAAATTGAGAGAGCAATGAGACCAAAAATAGAGGCAAGCCCAAGTAGACCCATGAGGGGAGGTAGCCCTTTACTCTTTGCATAATCCACACATGCAAAGACGAACATCAGGGCTCCCAATGGCATAAACAGCAGGACGATCAAACCTGAACCAGATTGGCCCCATTTATGTTGTAACTGCGTCATGATGATCGGAGCCATCATCACAATACCGATGCCCATCTTGGTGTAACAAGATTTGAGGAAAGCAGCTTTCAATTCAATCGATCCAACCTCGCATTCCGTTCCAAAGCCAAATGGCGAAAACCTAAAGCGAGGTTTATCCTGGGACGAACTATCTGTAAGTTCTTTCATGCAGTCGCATTCTACAACGAGGCTCTTTCACTTCATCCGTTTCTGACGTGGCACACCCATCAAGAAGATATAGTCAGAGCATAAGATCGCATTCGGTGGCCCAGTAAAAATTGCAGTAAATCGGCCTGCCTTAGGTTCAAAAGAGCCATCTTTATAGAATCTTTATGCGTTAGATCCTAACACCTTCTTTACAATGTGGCATCCGTATTGACGCGGTTAGCGATCCAATGGGCTGCCAAGTAGCAGTCTGTTGGGTTGTTCCAGGGCTCGACGTTGACATCCTGGTCTAGTTAAACACCAGGAGGATGCATGAATCGCCCATTCCTTAAGGGGTCGAAAAAGCTCAGTTTATTTGTGGCAGCTTTTGCCACATTTTTTGTTTGTTATATCAGCGCGACGAGCGCACATGCTCAGGATCCAAAACCGTCTAGTCCGGCTACGACCCCATCTGCAACAGCCCCAGCGACTGCACCGCCAGCAGCGCCTGCTGCTGCGGATACAGCCGCCGCGCCCGCCGCAACTCCAGCACCGTCAAAACCAGATCCCACAGGATCGACCATGGGATTGGGTCTGAGTACGAGCAATCCGCCCGTTGACAACGGAACTCCAGCCGGCTTGAATGCCTGGTCGGCAGATGACGTCAAGCGGTGGAGTAAGGATCCCAAGGCTCCTGTTAACACGGGAGATTTCCTGAAATCGTTAGATGCAGCAGGCCAAAACGCGGTCGCTCTCAACATTGTTTGGACCTTGCTCACAGGCTATCTCGTTATGTTCATGCAAGCCGGTTTCGCGATGGTCGAAACGGGTTTCTGCCGTAAACGGAATGCCGCCCACGTCATGATGCTTAACCTCATGGTCTATGCCATGGGCTTGCTTGGTTGGTGGGCATTCGGGTTCGGTCTCATGTTTGGAAACATGGGAGCTCTATCCACGTTTGGTGGCACTGGGTTACTTGCACAACCCAATCTGTTCCATCCTCAGATCCTAGGACATGATTTCGGGATTTGGGGTAATCACGGCTTCTTCTTGAATCCATCGGTATACGATGTTGGCGTTTATACGCTGTTTCTCTTCCAGATGGTCTTCATGGACACAGCTGCGACCATCCCGACTGGAGCAATGGCGGAAAGATGGTCTTTCCCATCATTTCTGCTTTATGGGCTCGTGATTTCCATCGTGATTTATCCGTTTTACGGAAGCATGATGTGGGGTGGTGGTGGACTCTCACAACTCGGAGTGAACTTCCACCTAGGTCATGGAGCAGTCGACTGGGCAGGTTCCAGTGTTATCCACGCAGTGGGTGGATTTGTCGGATTAGCCGGCGCTAAAGTTATTGGCCCAAGGCGTGGCAAGTTTGGCCCAGATGGAAAACCCAATGCCATTCCTGGTCACAACATACCAATGGCGTTCATTGGATCGTTTATTCTTGCTTTTGGTTGGTTCGGATTCAATCCGGGTTCCAGTTTGGCCGCAAGTGGTGGGAACATGCGTGTTGCCATGATTGCGGTCGTCACGATGTTGGCTTCGGCTTCCGGTGCAGCAGTAGCTTGTATCTACATGAAGCTTAAGACCGGCAAGTTCGATCCGGGTATGACGATCAACGGCTTTTTGGCTGGTTTGGTTGCTATCACGGCTCCATCTGGATTCGTCGATGCAACCAGTGCCGTAATTATTGGCGCCATTGGAGCCCTTGTATGTATCTTCGCCTGTTCCTTCGTTGAGAATAAGCTGAAGATTGACGACCCGGTTGGAGCATTCGGTGTTCACGGTGCAGCTGGTATTTGGGGCTTAATCTCAGTCGGCATTTTTGCTGACGGTAGCTTTGGAACTGGCTATAACGGAACTGGTGCTACCGAATACGTCGTTGGCTCATTGCACACAGGTGTGAACAATGTCCCCTTGATGGGCGTCACTGGAGCGCTCCATGGAGACTGGGGTCAGCTCATTGCCAACCTCATTGCAGCGGTTGTCTGTATGGCTTGGGCTTTCGGCTTCGCCTACGTCTATTTCTCGATTCAAAAGAAGATCTTCCCGCTTCGATCACCAGCGGCAGATTCTCCAGAAGAGGATCTGGATCAAGAGGAGTTTGGCACCCTGGCCTATGTAAACAACTAGGCCTCCAATCGTTGGGCGAACATCTGGAACGGTGTTCGCCCAACTTAGAGGTAACGCATGACAAAGGTAGAAGCATATATTCGGTTGCACGTTCTCAAGCAAGTTCAATCTGCCCTTGAGGAATTGCACATTTCAGGTTTAACTGTCACTGAAGTTCGTGGGATGGGGCACTCAAAGGCAATCACCCACACTTTCAGAGGAAGCCAGTACGACACGGTCCTCAATCCCAGGTTAAAGATTGAGGCATTGGTGCACGATGAGGAAGCCGACGCAGTGGTAGATGCCATTCTTGAGGCTGCCAGTACCGGCGAAGTGGGGGATGGCAAGATCATCACGTACAAGGTCGATCAGGTCGTTCGTATTCGAACAGGTGAACGGGGCGACACCGCACTGAAATAGTCCAGATATTCCAACCGCCTCAAAAGGGATGCCTCGTATGTCCCTTATGGACTTTTGAGACAAAAGGTCATGAGGATTCGGTTGGAATAGGGAGGCACATTGTGTGCCCTTTCGCTCCGCCTTCACTAAAACTTCTGCGAGCTTTGCGACGCCTTTGCTCGCAGTCTGTAAGTTCAGGTTCAAATTGCGGCGTTCTGCCACAATTTGAACCTTTCTTGTTATGCCCACTCATGGGCATACTTATGACTCAACCTTTCAAAATTGGGACTTCCAACTTCTGGTGCTACTTAGTAGGAGGCTCCAAAAACCTTAGAACGAACTAGGGAAAGGTCACCCAGGGCTGAGTCGGCATATCTCTCAAAAAGGGCTTAACAGCAGAGTAATTTGGATTCCTGGCCAAGAATCGTTTTGCATCAAATGGAGTGCCATCCGAGATTCCCATTCGTGCCCAGAACTGCATGCTGGTAACTTGAGTTGAGTCAACCACTTTGGTATTAACCGCTCCCGAAAAATCGGAAACTCCACAAAGGGTATTTCCAGTAGCGCCTTGGATGCCCAGATATTCATCGTAGGTGTCCGCAAGGAAAATTTTGCCCATGCCAGCATCGACTTTGCCCTTGTTTTTCGTAAGCAGGGAATTCCATCTCACCCTGCGCCGCTCACAGCCATTTTCCTTGGGATCAGCATTCCAACCACCAGGGACTTCCTCAGCAATCAGTTTGGGACTTTCAGGGAAGTTGCTGCCGGCATAGTAGCCATCTTTGGTGGAAACAAAATTGACGTTCTTAAGACCCAGCTCCAGCTTGGCGATTTCATTGGTTTTGGTGTCGCCCATCAACCAAGTATTGGCGTATCCGCCGTTGTTTCCCGTGGTAAAGATCGTTTTCATCTCCTCTAGGCTGGAGCCGTATTGGATCGCTTTTCGCATTCTTGCAAATTCAGGTACGCCCTTTGGATCGAAACCAGCAAAGCCAGAAATTGTGGTCTCGCAAAGTGTCATTCCTGCCGAGTTGATCGCGAAATCGCTCCCACTGTGGATGAACCCACAGAATGCATCCATCATCACGCGGTTTCCCTTTTGCGGAGTGATGTCGAGAATGACATTACACCGCTGTCCCATCAGATAATCCCACCAGAGGTTATGTCCCATAACGATCTTTCCGTCGGCGGTGGTGCTACCGGTGGCGATGAAGGCACTGCAGGATTCTCGAGTGGTTCCTTTGATCGTTGCCCCATGAGCTTGTAAGTAGGGAATGTAGTAGTCCTTTAACTCGATATTGGCGTTATAGGCGAGGACGTCCCATTGGTCTTCGTCGAATCCTTTCGCCTGTAATGCCTCGGCTTGACCCAGAATCTCATCCTTGTATTCTTGATCCAGCTTGTCCCAGAACAGTTCCTTTGCAGTCTTACGGAACCAGTTCCAATCGTAGGGGGCATTGAAGCTGAGACGCTGGGCTTTTTGAGCATCATCAATCTCTTTGGCGGCCAAAGATCCGTACTGGAACCCAATATCGCGAGGAGTGCCCTTGAGTTGAAGGTAAATCCATCCCGACTTGTCCATTCTCTTGGCTTGGGCAAGTCTTGGATCGGTCTGATTTGGGGCAAGCAAGGCAAGGACGATGCAAAGGAGGCTGGTCACGCTACTATATTAGTCGGAACAAGACAAGCACTATTGGCTTGAAAGAGATTGATCTTTAAAGTTCGCCTCAATCAGCCAACTTTTAGCGGTTTTGGGTGCCAAAATCAGACCAATCCCGTGGCCGTCAATCGCCTTGAAAATCTGAGAACCTTACGTCTCGCGAATGTAGATGGCTCGCTTGCGACCGCATTCGGAACCTTGGTGACGGGTGCTTTTCTGGTTGGCTTTGTTCAGCGACTGGGTGGATCAGATCTTTGGATCGGAATCTTGACCGCTATCCCCAATTTGGTTGGAATTCTTCAGATTCCCGGAGCGATTTGGGGCAGGAGTTTCCCTTCATATAAGCGCTATGTCCGACCCGGTGGACTGATCTGGCGTGTGATGTACGTGCCGCTGATTTTCCTGCCATTCCTGGCGATCCCGAATGCGGCAAAACTGACGCTGCTGACAACCTGTGTACTGATTGCATCAGTGTCAAGCATGATGGTCAACCCCATTTATAATGACTGGTTGGCTGAGATGGTGCCGTCCAACTCGATCGGATTCTATTTCAGTCGTCGCAATGCAATCTTGACGGCAGTTGGAGCAATTGTTGCGATTGTTGGTGCGTTTGTTTTGGACCAAATTCGGTCAAAGGGAAGTCCAGACCTAGCGTTCTCCGTTATCTATAGTTCCGGGATATTCTTTGCTTGCCTCAGCTTCTTTGCTTTCAATCGGATGCAGGACATTCCCCGCGAGAATCCGATCCGACAAAGCCTAAAGGAAGGAATCAAAGCGATTGGGGCTCCCTTTGGAGACAAACAGTTTCGCGGCGTTCTATTGTTCTTGGGGATGGCCACTGTTGGACAGACCTTTGCAGGCAACTTCTACTTTGCGTATGGCCGAGAAACTCTTTCTCTAAGTTTCGTGGTTTTGGTTGGAGCTTCAACTGTTCAGGCAGTGGGGCAAGTGGTCAGTGCCAAATTCTGGGGTTTTCTCAGTGACAAGTATGGAAACAAGCCAGCGCTGATTCTAGCTGGATTGGGCTTGGCCCTTTGTCCGATCCCTTGGGTGCTTTGTATTCCTGGACGAACCACATTTAACGAGACCCTACTGCTAACAACGCACTTCTTCATGGGGATCGTTTGGAGTGGTGTTAATATCTGCCAGTTCAACATCATGTTGACGACGGCCAACGCCAAGGATCGAGCCAACTACATCGGCTCTGGCATGACGGTCGGCGCCATTATGGGAGGCATTTCACCCTTACTCGGAGCCGTGTTAATGGCTGCTCTAAGGTCCCATGAAGCAGCAGAGATTGCCTACAAGACGGTGTTCTTGGTCGGTGCAAGTCTTCGAGTTGTTACCGTGTTTGTCCTGTTTCGGGTTCAAGAAGAAGGGGCAAGCGCTGTCAAGACAACCTGGCGTGATCTCCGAACCATTACTCCTCGTGGTTTCAAGGCAATGCGGGAACTCAGCCGGACTGCGGATGCGACTGTTCGGGAACAAGCAATCGAAACAGTTGGAGCGGCTGGAACATCCCTAGCCTCGGATGAGATCATCAAGGCTCTGCATGATCCATTGCCCAGGGTCAGGCGACAGGCAGCTACTGCACTTGCTCGATTACGTGATGCTCGGGCTGCTAGTGAACTGATCCACCAAATTGAGGACCACCCAGATCTACTGGAAGAGGAAACGATTTGGGCTTTGGGGATCATCGGCGATCCGGCTGCAATACCCCCTCTGATTAAGACATTGGTTAGTCCTCGTCCCCTGCTGCGTCGTGCCGCGGCCAATGCTTTAGGGCGACTGGGAAGTGTTGGGAATGCAGATGTAACTGGAGCCCTCAATCAGGCGGCAGGTGATCCTCATGATCCAGATCTCCGACGTGCGGCTCTACAGGCGTTGCGACTTGTCGGCTCACAGGACTCGGCTGTCGTCATCTGTGCTGCGCTACACGATCCTTTGCCAAGTGTTCGCATAGCTGCTGCGGAAGCAGTTGCTGAGCTTCGAATTGTCAGTGCAGCAGAAGATCTCCGTTCGGTTGTCAAGCAATATCGAGATGAGGCATCCAGTGAATGCGCTTATGCACTTGGGACGATTGGACAACCGAGCGATCTCCCCTTGATCCTTTCTGAGGCTGCCACTTGCGAATCGATCATCACTCGGCGCCGGTGTCTTTTGGGGGTGGCATGTTTGTTGGGTGTCGAGCAGGAGGCCTATCGTCTTTTGCTCCGCGATGGAATGGATAGAGATACTGCTTTGGTAGAGATATTGAAGTCGGCAACCAAGAAATACCCACGCGTCCGAGTAGCTCTCGAGCGCTATGCTGCTGGAAATGAGAGCGGGGCTTTGGATGCAATTGCAAAAGCAGTCGACGCAGATTGGACCAAACATTTGGCAGCTCAGCCGTCCGAAGAGCTTTTTCTGGTCGCAGCTTGCGCTATCGCTAAGAACTGAGCTAGGAACCCAGCATTGAGCTGAACAGAGCGTCGAAAACTATAGGAGCGCCACCATTCCCCAGAATTCTTCGGTGAGCTTCAATCACCAAATGTGTCCAGCGGGGATTCATGCCTGGTTCACGAGCACAAAAGATCGCAAGGGCATCAAGCGCATCCGCGTTTGCGGTACGAACGCTTGAATCTTTCGATTCCTTAAAGAGCTCAGCTATTTGTTGAAATTCTTCGGCCGCCACCAGGGCTTCACTTTTTTTCCTGTGCGGAAGTCTCCGTGCAAATGATGCCAATCTTTCGTAGGCATCCTGTTTTTTGGCCATTTGCTGAAGGCGTCCCGGGGCTCCTTCGGCAAAACGGATCTGATCGGCGGTCGCAGAAGGGAATGAAGTTCGGATTTCCTCTTCAGTAGGGCTCTCGCATGCTATAGCCAGACAACGTGAAATGATAGTGGGCAGCAGACTTCCCACAGAGTCAGTAACCAAGATTAACTTGGCATGAGGATGAGGCTCTTCTAACGTCTTGAGAAGGGCATTGGCGGCTGAACCGTTCATGCGCTCGGCATCATGAAATATCGCGACCTTATGTCGAGAATATAGCGGTGGAGTCCTAAAGAACGGTAGCAACTGCGTAGGAGGATCATCCGGTTTGAGCTGATCTGGCGGAGTGATAGCACTGAGTCGAATGATTCGACTGGAGCCCACGGGCACAATATGCAAAATATCAGGACTGCTTCCCCTTGCGTAGGCGACACAAGATCGGCAGGTACCGTCAGCTCCTTCAGCTGTGGGATTGTTACAAAGCCATAGTCCAGAAATGAGGTCGGCGATTACGGATTTACCGCTACCCTTGGCGCCGTAAATTAGAAGCGCATGGATGCCCCGATCATCTTCAGAAAGGCGCTGGATAACCTTCTTCGCTCCGCCCAATCCGACGAGCGAATCAAGCCTAGAAACGGTGGAACTGCTCAACATTCATCACAAACATCACAGCTCCACCGACTGGAACTTTAACCGGACTAGGGATAAATGCTCCAGGAGGTGCGGCTTCAAACGGCATTACATTGACGAGTTGTTCCCGACTCTGAGAATTCTGAGCAATGACCTTCTGAAGCGTTGGCAATTCGGTTTCTTCAACACCGATGAGATAGGTCGTATTGCCTTCTCGAAGGAAACCGCCGGTCGAGCCTATGACCGTAAACTTGAAACCAGCCTTGACGAGTTCGTCGGTGACACGATTCTTGTCTCGGTTATGGACGATGCAAACGGCAAGCTTCACAGTCTTTATTATAGGTTACAGTGGACCCAAATCTCGTGATTCTGTTTTTGAGGTGGGAGTCAAGATGGTCCTAACTTTGAGAATAGAGCAAATATTGGGCTCGGATCGGCAAGAACGCGTCCTGTTCAGAACGGAACCGAGCTTCAATTTCGCTCAATGCTAATTGTGCTTCGATTGCTTCTCTGAGCCACTCATTTCCATTCAGGATATCGATCGGAAGCAAATTGTATTCGTACTCATAAGGTGGAGAGTTCCAGCTGAAGTCACTAGGCGCCAAGCTCAACACGTCTTGAAGGAGTGCAACGGTGACAGAAACTGAACTAAAGATGTTTCGATCTAGAACATGGATGAAGACACCTTCGCACAAGCGTTTTCCGTGCTTGTTGAATGTCGGTTCGAACTGGAGTGCTCGGAAATAGACTCCAGGTAAGTTTCGAGCATTCAAGCGGTCAGCGAGTTTCCAACCATCCAAGTACGATGCCCCGATGATTTCAAACGGACGAGTTGTTCCTCGGCCCTCACTCAAATTCGTGCCTTCGATCAGGCAACCTCCAGGATAGACGACCGCCGTGTCTACGGTTGGCATGTTCGGACTAGGGATTGCCCAGGGTGCCTTGTTCTCGTCTTGATAGGATGTTCGATCCCAACCTTCCATGAGGACGTTGACCAAATCTGCTTTGGGAAAATAAGTTCCCCTTAGATATTCGGCAATTTCGCTCATCGTCATCCCATGCCGCATTGGTAATGGGTAGAGGCCCACAAAGCTGGCAAAAGATGGATCAAGAACTGTCCCATCGACAGTAACTCCATTGATGGGATTGGGGCGATCCAATACGATAACTGGAATCCCCAACGCTTCACAGGCTTTTAGGCATAGCGCCATTGTCCAAATGAAGGTGTAGTAGCGGGAACCAACATCTTGAAGGTCTACGACCAGACAGTCGAGTCCTTCAAGCATATCGGGAGTAGGCTCTCTATGCTCTCCGTAAAGGCTATAAAGCCGGAAGGGAAGCGGCCTGATATCGCCTGATTCCCACTCTATCATGTTGTCTTGGGTGTGGCCATAGAGGCCGTGCTGAGGTCCAAATACTGTCTTAAGATGGAATACACCAAGAGCGTCCTGCTCCCGAAATATCTCCAAGACGTGTCGGAAGTTTGATGCCACCGAAGCCTGATTGCAAACAAGCCCAACTGTCTTGCCGCGAAGCGGCAGAAAGCTCTGGCCGATCAACTGATCCAAGCCGATCTTAACACTCATTAACCGGCAGATTACCCCTCTCAATATCGAGGCAAAGGGAGTCTATGTACATTTGGATTTGCTAAGTTAATTGGTATCAACCAGCAATTCAAATGGGCGAGTTTCCATAATATGAAGAAGGAGTGATCGACAACATCCCCGTCCACCCGGACTGTTGAGAACTCTTCGCCCTTGAGGCAAGATAACAAACTATGTATCAGGCACCGCTTCCGCGAGAATACGCGGATCTTACTCCTGATGCGGCAGATGCACGCATCCAGGCAGCTAAACAGAAGTTGGGTTCACGTTTGGTGATCCTGGGGCATCACTATCAGCGCGACGAGATCATCCGTCATGCAGATTTTCGGGGAGACAGCTACAAGCTCGCCAAGGATGCAACTAATTGTCCTGATGCCGATTTCATCGTCTTCTGTGGGGTTCACTTCATGGCTGAGAGTGCGGATATTTTGACTTCAGACCATCAACAAGTCATTCTCCCGAATTTGGCTGCAGGATGTTCTATGGCAGATATGGCAAACGCATTCCAGATACGAAACTGTTGGCGTGACCTAGAGAAAGTTTTGGGGCATTCGATGAGTGTCATTCCAGTGACTTACATCAACTCAGCTGCGACCTTGAAGGCATTTGTAGGAGAGCGAGGTGGCACCGTCTGTACTTCGACCAACGCTCCGACAGCTGTCCGGTGGGCATTGGAACAGGGTGAAAAGGTTCTCTTCTTCCCTGATCAGCATTTAGGTCGTAATACGGGAGTCTTGCTGGGCTACGATGCTGAGGCTGATATGTGCGTTTGGGATCCGTTCAAGCCTCTGGGCGGTAATACACCGGAAAAAATTCTGTCGAGCAAGTTCATTCTCTGGAAGGGCCATTGTTCCGTCCATCAAAGATTCACGCCCGAATTAGTTCACAAGGCCAGAGAAGAACACCCGGGAGTACAAGTCCTGGTTCATCCCGAGTGCCCGCTCGAAACGGTGAACTTGAGTGACTTCAACGGATCAACCGAGAAGATCATCAAGGTGATTCAGGAAGCGCCCAGTGGCTCCACGTGGGCGGTGGGTACCGAGATCAACCTTGTGAATCGATTGGCACAAGAACATCCGGACAAAACGGTTTTTTGCCTGGACCCTCAGATTTGTCCCTGTTCAACCATGTATCGAATTCACCCCAGCTTCCTGTGTTGGGTTCTCGAGAGGTTGGTTGAAGGTGAGGTTGTGAATGTGGTTAAGGTGCCTGAATCGACCAAGCATTATGCTTCGGTCGCGTTAAAAAGGATGTTAACGGTGTGCGCCTAGAGACCGCCAGTTGCACCGTGGAATAGGTCTCGCAATTCGTTTAGTGAGATGTCACTGCTGAAAACCTGTTTGTAGGCGGCATCGATCAAGTCAAAGATCTCAACCAGGGCTTGTAAACGGCATCGAAGGGACTGGACTGCTTCATCAGGGTCATTTTCTGGAAGCTTTGTAATGACTTCACGGATCGCATCGTTGGTCGGGTCAATCTCTCGACGCTTGCGCTCTTTGACAATCCGAACGAACATCTGAAAGGGATCCGTTTCGCTGATATACGTGTCTTTACGATCGCCTGGTTGACGAAAACGCCGTACCACCCCCCAATCCATCAGCTCTCGAAGGTTCATGCTCGCGTTCCCCCGGCTGATCTGGAGGCGATCCATGATCTCGTTGACCTCTAATGGAACACCGCTGACGAACAACAGCGCATGAATCTGCGCCATTGTTCGATTGATCCCCCAACTACTACTCATTCGACCCCATTCTAAAATGAACTGGTCTTGAGCACGTTGAAGATTGGACCGAGGTTCTAACTCGGGCTTGGGACAGGCATCTTCTGTGACGTCTATGGTTGTGTCATCCATTTACGACCTATGAATGCCGCACCGTTGCTGGCATCGGACGAGATTGATCTAGTTGGATTCCTTACCAAGATTACTTTTCGGCAATCTTTTGAGCTTCGACGGCATTCTTCTGAATGAAGTCCTTCCAATTAGCAGGAACGTCGGTGTCGACGAAGATCGCATTGACAGGGCACTCTGGCTCGCAAAGACCACAGTCGATACACTCGTCAGGATTGATGAAAACTTGGTCGTCGCCTTCGTAGATGCAGTCCACGGGGCAAACAGTCATGCAGGACTTATCCTTGACTCCGATGCAGGGTTCAGTTACAACGTACGGCACACTGTCTATTGTCCCGATTCCCAGCGATTCCTGCCAGTGTATAGGGCAGAACAGGTTGATGTACCGCAGGATTCGTCGGTTTACTTTCGAATGGCGGGTGGTATTGTGCTCCCATCATCTATGCAAAGGGGAGAGAACCGGCAGCGCTGCCGTGTTCTCTCCCCTTTGCCTATTGGCGGCAGCAATTTCTAGCTTATTGCCGTTTCGCCGCGCTCGTTTGTCCGAATGCGGACAGCCTGCTCGGCTTTGAATACGAGGATCTTGCCGTCTCCAACTTCACCAGTAGTAGCCGCAGCTTGAATAGCGCTGATGGCTTCCTCCAGCTGGGCGTCGGTTACGTAGACCTCGATTCTGGTACGAAGCTCAAGCCCCGAGTGATACTGTGAACCTCGGAATGTGTGGGTCGGAGCACTCTGATTTCCAGCTCCTCGGCATTCACTGACCGTTATGCCGATGATTTCGTGCTCTTTGAGTGACTCCCTCACCGCCTCCAGGCGATGAGGGCGAATGATTGCTTCGATCTTGTACATGGTTGATTCAGTACTCCTTTAATATGCCGTTTGGGGCGGGTATGCCTCAATACCGTGCTCGAAGACGTCCAAGCCGCCCTGACCGAGCTCGCCAGCTTCTTCGACTCGGAGGTTGTATGGATGAGGCAGCTTTCGAATAACCCACATCATAACGAATGCAACGACAAATGTGCCGACGGTGATGATCACGTTGCCAATTACCTGGGCTTTGAGAACATCCATGCCTCCTCCGTAGAAGAGACCTTTTACCAACTGACTGGCCGAGTTATCTGGACCGGTAGGACCAGTTGCACCGTATTGTCCGGTTGCAAAGAGTCCGAGAGACCATGTTCCCCAAATGCCACAGAAACCATGTACTGAAACAGCACCGACCGGGTCATCAATTCGGCACCATTCAAGGAAGTTGACACCAATGTATACCAATACACCGGCAACCAAGCCGATCAGAATCGAACCCAGAGGACTCACCCAATAGCAAGGGCAAGTAATTGCGACGAGGCCAGCAAGCATGCCATTGACCGAGAAGCCCAAGTCAAATTTGCCTTTGGTGTTGCCAAAGAGGAAGGCAACGATCATGGCCATCATGCCACCAGCGCAGGCCGCCAATGTTGTGTTGGCAGAGATTCGCCCAATACCTTGCATATCCATTGCGGATAATGAGCTTCCTGGGTTAAACCCGTACCAGCCGAACCATAGAATGAAGCCACCAACAGCAGCGATGGTTAGATTATGGGGAGGTGGCATTCCACCGCGAGCCTTATCGTCCCGAGCGAAGATTCTGCCCAATCGCGGCCCAAGCACCATCGAGCCAGCCAAGGAAACCGCACCACCAATCGTGTGAACGACAGTTGAACCAGCAAAATCACGGAAGCCTTGACCAAGCGTCGGCAAGAAGTTCTTGTCGGTACCCATCGTAGCAAGGAAGCCGTCTGGCCCCCAAGCCCAGTGACCGATGATGGGATAGATGAATCCAGTGACACCGATACTGTACAGGATGTCGCCCCGGAAACCGGTTCGACCAATCATCGCTCCCGACGTTACAGTAGAGCATGTGTCCGCAAAAGCAAACTGGAAGATCCAGTGAGCGAGAATCGGAATTCCGGTCGCCTCATAGGTATCGGGTGCGCCGTTCAGGAAGAACCAGTGGGTTCCAACGAATCCGTTGCCATGGGAGAACATGAACGCATATCCGATCGCCCAGAAAAGAAAACCGCAAAGGCACGTATCGAAAATACATTCCATCAGGACGTTGACCGTCTCTTTCTGGCGGGCAAATCCAGCTTCCAAGAGAACAAATCCAGCCTGCATTCCAAAGACCAAGAACGCAGCGACCAATGTCCATGCGGTGTTGATCGAGTTCATGATCGTCGTCTCATGAGCCGTGAATGTATCGGCAGCATGGGCGGGTTCCATAAACCCGGTGAAGAGTTTGATGACAAAGGCCATGATTGCCAAGGCGATCATCTTGCCGGAAAGTACGGTGGCGAAGAGTTTGATCTTTTCAGCCTTGGAAAGTTCTCGTTTCGGAGTCGCACGATAATTGCGCTCCTTGTACGAGAGGAGAGTGCGAATCGCGTTCATAGGTTCACCTCGTTGATGGTCGAATGCCGGTTGGCGATGACGGCATGGTCACCAAAACTGGTGCATGCAATGACCCTGTCATAGGATCGAGAGAGACATTTTTGACGGTCAGATAAGGCACAAAATGCCGAGTAAATGCAATTAAAAGGAAGCAGAAAATCGGAGGATGTCAACAGACAAAACCTCCAAAGCCACAGCAAAGAGAAGTGGCATTATAATCCCTGCCAAATGGGGCAGGACAAACAAACAAACTAGGATTAAGGCGAAGCCTCTCCACTGGTCCCTCCGGATCGAGATAGATTTGGCCGCGCCCTTGCGGTTGGGGCACATTTTATGGGATGTCTGCGGAAAATGCCAAGTGGAATTTTTACTTTTTTCTTATGGCGGTTCAGATTGGTCTGAAAATTGAATTCAAATTAGGTCAACTCTGCATCAAGAACACTCTATATGGGGTCGAAAATTTGGCAAGCTCCATTCTCTTGGGGCTGAGAACCTATAAGGAATTCATCTAGACGGTACGACAATTGGGATTCATCAACTAACCGATTTGAACCTAATACAAATGCAATCGCGCGCACGTCTGGCATGATTTTCTGAATATTTTCTTTAGTTGGTTGGAATTGTCAGAAATCAAGCAAGACAAGTACTGAATGGATGAGCATTTGGCAAGAATGCCGACTTAGCCTTATAATCCCTTCCATTCTCAGGTCATCTGAGATTGTTGCTATGAAAAACTACAATTATTCCAAGCTTGTGCGATCGATGATGCTCGCCAGTTTCGTCGGTGTATCGATAACTGCGCACGCAGCGGACGATCTTCAGGGTTGGACATTCGGTGGCCACCTTGACTTTTACTACCTCTACGATTTTGGTAAGCCTGACATGGTCAACGGCACGAATATGCGCCAGTTTGACGTCAAGAACAATCAATTCGGTTTTGCCGCGCTTGAACTTGATGTAACGCGAAAAGCCACCGACAAGAATCCATTCGGTATCACAGCAAACCTTTTGTTTGGAAAGAACGCTGACATCATCAACTTTAACGAGCCTGGTGGTCCTCAGTCAGCAAAAGAGATTCAGCAGCTGTTTGTGACGTACGCGTTGCCAAAATACAATTCCACCGTTGACTTTGGAAAGTTTTCGAGTTGGATTGGATATGAAAGTGTCGATAGCTCAGCAAACGACAACTACTCGCGCTCATTCTTGTATACGCTCGGACAGCCGGTCTATCATGCTGGTTTGCGACTCAATACGACATGTACCAAGACAGTGTCAGCCAATCTTTACTTGGTAAATGGTTGGAATGAACTCGAAGATTCCAACGGTGGAAAGAGTTATGGTGCAACGGTCGCATTTACTCCCAGTGAAGCTACTTCGGTCACAGCCAACTATTATGGCGGTCAAGAAGGTAGCGCAAATGGCAGTGGCATTGGTTTTACCAGTGCTGGTGCTAGAGGGGTAAACACAGGGGATCTAATCGTTACCCACCAGCTGAATAAAAATATCAAGCTGGCATTGAATGCCGACTACACCGATGCCAAAGGATTTGATGGTACGGCTGGAGGACACTGGAGCGGCATTGCTGCTTATGTCAAAGTTGGTTTGACTGACAAGCTTTCAGGCGCTCTGAGAGCGGAAACATTTAACGACACCGACGGACTTCGCGGGACAGGAAATTCTGCACGGTACAACTCTCTGACCGGCAACCTTGACTACGCACTCACGAAGGACTCGCTTTTCCGGCTTGAACTTCGCTATGACAAGTCCAATATCAAGGCATTTAACTCTGATAACGGTGGAACCTCAGACAACCGAACGACACTCTCGTTCTCTCATGTTCTGAAGTTCTAGTTTCTGTTGCCAGAGATTGGTTGCTTTGGGGGTCGCTTAGAGCGGCCCCTTTTTGCGTTTGGAGGGGTTAAATCGTCACGAGCTAGTGATTCTCATCAGAAACGCATCATGCAGATGTTGTTCAGAGAGGTTAAAATAGCTCTCATGATCACGCTAACCGAACGTGCAGTAGTAGAGCTTCGAGACTTGATGAAGCAAGAACAGACTGAGGCAGCCCTTCGAGTTTGGGTTGCAGGTGGTGGTTGCTCTGGCCTTTCTTATGGGATGGCATTGGACGACGGCTCTCCAGAAGAGGGAGACAGTGTTTTTGAGCAGGACGGCATACGTTTGTTTATCGATCCCCTGAGCCTGAGCTATATGAGTGGTTCTTCTGTGGATTATGTCGAAGAGGCACTCGGCGGTGGATTTAAGATCGAGAATCCCAACGCAACTTCGAGTTGTGGCTGCGGCTCCTCCTTTAAAGCCGAAGGTGAAGGCGGAGGCTGTGGGAGCGGTGGCGGATGTGGCTGCGGAGGCGGCGGCTGTGGTTGCGGCGGTCACTGATCGAAGTTAACTTCTGTGAAAGAGTGGGCCAGTTCAAATGAATTGGCCCACTCTTTTAGGTTAGAAGAATTACTTTTTCTTGATTAGCAGATAGTCTAATCCGAACATGTGATTCGTGAGGGCATCTTTGTTATGTCCCGTGCATTCCACTTCGAGCTTCACGGTCCCCTTCGTAAGCTTGAAGACTCCGAGAGTCGATTTACGCCATTCAATGCCGGAGATGTAGAAGTCAATGGGATCAATAGCCTGGCCATTTAGTGCCATTTTATGGATTCCATAGTCTCTGGCATGGCAGAAATTGCCAATGACTTCAAATGTGCCGTCTTCTGGAACTGGAACCTCAATGATGAGCTTATCTCCAATTGCACAGTCTTTCCACCAGAGCTGCTTGCCTCCAGAGATCTGCCAGAAGCCGTCTTGAACCTCATAGGTTCCACCGGTACTGGAAAGCACTTTTAGATTTTCACCTTCGATGGCGCCTTCAACCGGCTTTGTCGGTTCAATGACCGGAGGAAGTAGGAGACTCTCTTCGACCGATGCGGCAGGGGTTCCACCCGGCTTGCTGTACCAATAAGCGGTGTGAACGAACGTTGCAATGCAATCGGCCCAGTGCCACATCTCAAGCGTGAACTTGAGGGAAGTCGAATAGGAAATAGGGTCAAATATCTGCCATCGATTCAGACTGGTGTGCCCCATGCTTCCAGGGCCATCGCACCGGGTCTGCGCGTGATAGGGCCTGGTGAAGAGTTCTGAACTCCCCCAAGCATAGCCATAATAATCCTCGGTACCGGTCCCAAAGGTGCTTGGGAAGGCTTCACCATCAACCCATGCCTTCTCGTCTCCTTCACCCCACCATTCGGGTGCCGGGTTCGCAACGTGTAAGTTCGTTCCCACGAAGAAACCTTCACCTTGAACGTCCAAAAAGGTCATGTCATGGAACGGGCGAGTATGACTCTTTTCACCCAGCCACTGAGCGTGGAAATGGTAAGTGTTTACACTCCAAGGGAACGGCTTATAAGCAGCCTTAACCGTTAGTGGAACATCTGGTCCAAGATTTCGAACTGTAATAACCGAACTCTTTTCAAATGGCATCACAAATCTACAAGTCATCGTGCCGTCTGCCATGACGGTCATTGGTAAATTCTCGTACGGATTTAGGCTGGGTGCAGATCCAAAGAAGTCTCCGAGCGGTGCTTGAATACATGTCTCACCGTCAAACTGAACGGTTAAAATGAGATTCCTTAGGATATTGTGGGCTTGCTTGGGATCGTCCCATTTCATGGACTTTGCCTCTTCGGCACTTGGGACGGGAACCTTCACCTGAAGCACCCGGATCGCCGAACTAATCATAGGCTGATAGCTTGAGGTAATTGCGGTTCCATGCTTGATCGTCGTATCGATTAGAAGCTTGGCTGAAGGGTCAGTCTTTGGATTCACCAATTCATCTGCAATCTTCGACGTTAACTTCTCTTGACTGTCAATTTGATCCCAATCAAAGGTTTTGACCTTCGTTCCGGCTTCATAGGTGCGATATCCAACGTGGTAATACAGATTGGTCGGGGACCCGCCATTCGTCGTATCGGTCGTGATCTTAAGACTTTTGGCGTAAGGGAACGGGAAGTATAAATCTGCACCTGATGAGGCGGAGTAAGAGAAGGGCCTTGGCAACAAGCGCATTCGGCCAGTCAAGAATTCGCTCATGTTGACTTTGATGCGAGGCTCCTTTTCGCCATCAAAGTACATGTTCAGTGTTCCGCTCGGGTTGGCTGACCAAACTCGCACCACCGCCCCAGGGCCTTTCAAATCGGCCATCACGTATTCTTTGCCGTGAGGGCCATCTTCGATGCGAACATACTGACCAGCATCTCCATTGGCAAATGGGTCACTGTTGGGGCCAGGATCAGAGCGACGGTCATAGCTACTCGCTTGCGCCATCTTGAAATAGGGAGATGGTCGATGGGTGAGGAACGTCATGTCGGTCATCTGGGGAAGGAGTGACTTCACACTGACCTCCTGACCGTAGGAGGAAGCACAGAGTGCAACGAACGACGCAATACCGGTGATCTTCATTGATGGGAACCTTGCCTAATGGGTGGACCATACCCCTTTTAGGTCCAGATTCTTACAGCTGAATCCAGATAAGTTTCATCTTTGATAAACCCAATGAGGGTACCGTTGGAGAGCAAATCCGTTAGACTGGATGCGAACAGCCTTGGTGCATTCGAACGTTCAACGATGACTTCTTTCTTTGCTTCAAAACGCCAATGGCTTCCCTTGATCCAGAAATATCAGGGATTGGTTGGACTGGTTCTGCTACTGATCGTGGCGCTTTGGAAATCTCCCCATACCGACCAAGTTGGGGCGTTGTTCCATTCGACGTTTTACACAGTTCCAAATCTGAGCAATATTCTTAGCCAGTTGGCTGTGCCGGGAATCCTGGCGATCGGAGCGACTTTTGTCATTCTGGTTGGAGGCATTGACCTGAGCGCCGGTTCACTCCTTGGGCTTTTAAATTGCATCGCTGCGACCTGGTTGGTTCATGGGGCCAATTCTTGGGCAACCATCGCGTATGTGCTTTTGATAGGAACCATTGTTGGTGCAATCTTGGGAGCACTTATTGGCTATACAAAGCTTCAACCGTTTGTTGTAACCCTCGCCGGCATGGTGAGTATTCGTGGCATAGCGTTTGTTTACACCAATAATGCGAATATCTCGGGGCTGCAGGACCAAATCAAAATCTTTGAATCGCCTTGGCTAGGGATTCCCATTGCGGGATGGATTCTGTTTTTGATCACGATTTTGGGAGCATTGGTGTTGTCCAAGACCGTGTTTGGCAGGCGCGTGTATGCTATCGGCGGGAACGTCGAAGCATCTCGTTATGCAGGCGTACCAGTTAACCGAGTTCGTGTTGGTGCGTTCGCCATCAATGGATTTTGTATCGCAGTAGCGGCCATTTTATTTACGGCTCGCAACTCAAACGGTCAGCCCAGTGCCGGCATGGGATACGAATTGGATGCGATTACAGCTGCGGTTGTTGGTGGGACTGCGCTGGTGGGCGGGTACGGTAATGTCTTGGGAACATTTGTTGGGGCACTCTTTATCGTGTGTCTCAATGTGTTCTTGATTTTGGATAGCGTGAGCTATTACATCGGGCAAGGCTGGAAGGGTGTGATTATCCTTTTGGCGGTATATCTACAAAACTTGGGACGGAGGGTTTAGGACGATGAAGTTGGGACTCTTGGCAATGGCTACAGTGGCAGCATTTGCCGTAATTGGATGTGGAAGTGGTGATGGTGGCGGTTCTGGCACCTCAGCAAGCGGCGGTTCGGCAACAAACGGAGCAACTGCTTCGAAAGAGAATCTGCCTTTGGTTGCATTCGCGCAGGCAAACAGCTCTGATCCGTGGCGGCAACAATTTGATGCTGAGGTAAAGGCTGAGGCTGATAAACATAAGTCGGATTTTGCCTTCGAGGAACAACCTGCCGAAGACGACCCGAACAAACAGATCAGCGTGATTGATACGTTCATGGTTCGTCAGCCGAAAGTGTTGCTCGTCAGTCCTGTAACGGTGGCTGTTCAGAGTGCCGTTGAGAAGGCTTTTGACGCCAAAATTCCCGTCATCCTGCTTGATAGAGGTGTTCCAGGGGAGAAATATACGGTTCACATTGGCGGTGATAACGTTGAGATTGGTCGTCAAGCTGGTGAATATATCGCCAAGAGGCTGAACGGAAAGGGAACCGTTCTTATGATTCAGGGGCTAGGCGGAGTCGATGCCGCAAATGACCGAAAGGAAGGCGCTATGGCGTCGTTCAAGAAGTATCCTGGCATTCATGTAATCATGGGTGACGACTGCAAATTCCAGCGTCAGGTCGCTCAGAACTATATGGAGTCTTTCCTCCAGAAGGGCCAAACATTTGATGCGGTTTATGCCCACAATGACGAAATGGCCATAGGTGCTTTTCAGGCCTATGATCACGCTGCGACCAAGCCGAAGGTTAAGCCGATCTTTGTTGGAATTGATGGTTGCCAGCATGAAGTGATCGACATGATCAAGGCCGGTAAGTTGGATGCGACTTTCCGATATCCTGATCCTGGCCCCAAGGGGATTGAAATAGCGGCCGACATCCTAAAGGGGAATATGCCCAAAGACAAGAAGGTTGTTCTTCCGACCGTGCTGGTCACCAAGGATAACGCCGACAAGTATCTGGCTGATAATCCAAATTTGGCCAAGTAATTCCGCTTGCGCAGTAAGGAGAGGATGTTTCGGCTAGGGCTCAAACTTCTAACTTAGAAGAGAGCTCCCCGCCCCCTCTCCTGGCTTCCCAATCTAAGAGCATCCCTAGCCCATTAGGAAAGCGATCTGTTGCATTCTGTTCTTATCCGAACCTGACAACCTGGGATTCAGAAATGGGAAGGCGACTTGCTGTCGGCACATCCACATCTCTAATCACCCCGATCAGCTCGGTTTTTGCCACTCGAATTCGATACCGCGAAGCTAATTCCATAACCCACTCAATGACCGGATCGACTTGGGTGATGTCAGGCAATGTCATATTGAAACTCACCTGAACCAGCTGACGAGATGCCAACGAGAATCCAAGGGATCGAACTCCAAGGAAGCGGGGATCTCCTTCAGCGCGAAGCTGCCGGACCTTCTTGGCCAATAGTCGAGCGATATCAATGGACTCAGTCGCAAGGTCCACATTGAATGCCAAAAGAAAATCTCGAATACCGACAATAGAGACTCCAAGCCTTTCATGCGCCTGGGTGGGGCCATAATCTGGGCTTAGAATCCTGCCTTGCAATCCACCAAATCCCCCTTTGCGGAGGGAGGGAAGGTCTGCCTCGTGTCTCCCTCGTTCAGATCGTTCATAGAGAAAAACAGGAATCTGAAACTGTGTGGCTAGGCGAGAAGAGAAGTCAGCAACCATTTCATTGGCAGCAACGAATTCCTCGGGATTTCTTGTGAGGCAGACGATCGGGCAAACATCCAGAGCTCCGATTCTGGGATGCACACCAACGTGCCGATTCAAGTCAATCGCATCAAAGGCCAACTCACAGAGGTCAAGCAGAGTTTGCGAAAGAACCTCCGGTTCGCCGCTAAACGCAGTTACCGTTCGATTGTGGTCAACATCTCCTTGACAATAGTGAACGTCTAAATCTGGCCGAGCCAATGCGTTCTGAAACTGGTGCAGGAGCGGAGTGTTCCGCCCGAACGACCAATTTGGAACCGCAAGGAGCCGCAATTAGACTCCAAGGAGCGTGAAGCCAGAGTCGATGAAAATAATCTGACCCGTGACTCCCATGCTGAGATCGCTAAGCAAATATACGGCAGAACCAGCGACTTCTTGCTGACCGTACGGTCGCTTAAGAGGGGCTCGCTCGTGAATGCTCTTGATCATATCCGTCAAGCCACTGACTCCACGTCCAGAAACGGTGTTAACGGGGCCTGGTGAGAGTGTATTGACACGAATGCCTTTCTCGCCCAAATCTACCGATAGATAGCGAATGGTTGCTTCCAGAGCGGCCTTGCATACGCCCATGACGTTGTAATTCTTAACTGCACGGGTGCTTCCCACATAGCTCAAGGTTAAGACGCTACCATCCTCGTTCATGAGTGGTTCCAGAACCTGGCAAAGTCGACCAAGAGAGAATGCACTGATTTGCATAGCCGTTTGGAAATCTTCCAAGCGTGTCTCAATAAATCGGCCATTTAGAGCTTCTTTTGGTGCATAGCCGACGCTATGAACGACGAAGTCAATCTTGCCGTACTTTTCGGCAACCTGCTCAGCAAGACGATCGAATTGCGAGTCATCGGCGAAATCGATGGTGAACGTGTCGAACCTCTCTCGTCCCTCGACGAGTTTTTCAACACCATCAAGCAACCTCTCGTTCTGAGCACCGACTCCGACCGTTGCGCCGTGGAGGTTTGCAGCGTCAGCGATTGCCCAACCGATCGAGTTCTTGTTCAGAACGTTAAGTACCAGACCTTTCTTGCCTTCTAAGAGCATGGACCGGTTTTACCATGGATCGGGCCATTTGTGGGTGCTTCGAGACGTAGTTACCGGTCGGATTGCTTGGAAACCGGCTTTTTACTAGTGGATTTGGGCAAGAAAGCCGCGGCTGAGTGGTTCTGAACAAGCCTATGTTTCCGCTACGGTACCCTTATTGATATGTCTCACCGATTCGATATCGGCTTTTTGGGTGGTGGTCAACTTGCTCGTATGTCTATTCAGGCTGCACAAAGAGCCGGGCTTCGATGTCTATCATTAGATGCGGGTGGAGATACTCCTGCATCTCAAATCGCCCCGTCTTTGATCGGGGAGCTCACTGACATCGATAAAATTGCAGAGGTCCTTCGAAGGTGTGACCGAGTCACCTTGGAGAATGAATTTATCAGAGCCGAGCACATTCGGGCCGCGTGTGAATTGGCCAAGGTGTCTGAATCCAAGATCGTTCCCGGAATTGACTCGCTTTACACGATCCAAGACAAACTGCGGCAAAGGAAGGCCCTGATCCAGGCTGGTGTACCTTCGCCCTTAGCCGTTCCATTGACCGGTGATGGGGAAGAAGCGATTGAAAAGATTGGGTTTCCGATGGTACTGAAAGTTCGATTTGGTGGCTACGATGGGAAGGGCACTCGTTACGCGAAGACCTATGAGGATCTGCTCAATCTGAAACCAATTTGGCAAAGCGGCGATTGGCTTGCTGAACAATTTGTTCCCTTTACGCGTGAACTTGCGGTGATGGTATTTATCGACGAGCAGGGTGCTGGATGTTTCCCGACGATGGAAACGATTCAAACCGATCATGTTTGTGATTTGGTCTTTCCCAGTGGCGTTGATGCATCAGACGTCGCAATTGCCGCTATCCGCGCTATCCATGGTCGCGGATTGTATGGCGTGGAAATGTTTGAACTTCCAGATGGAAGTTTCCAAATTAACGAGATTGCACCGCGACCGCATAACACCGGACACTACACCTTAGATTGGGGTGGAGTCAGCCAATTCGAGCAGCACGTTCGACTGGTTATGGGTTGGGAAGTTGCCAAACCAGAAGGGAAACCAGCCTGTATGGCTAACATCCTCGGCAGAGTTCCCAGCGGCTACCATGTTAGTGCTATCCAGGCGGCACTAGAAATCCCAGGCGTCTACTTCCACTGGTATGGGAAAACTGCCGTAAAGGCAGGAAGAAAAATGGGACACCTGAATGCCGTGGGCGACGATTGTGTAAAGAATGCGGTCCAAGCGCGTGACAGATTTTTCCACGCTTGGACCACACCTATTCATTAGCCCTTTGATGCTTTCAGCCGATTGATTGCGCCTTCTGCCGATTCTCGGAAGAACACCAGACTGTTCGTGAGAAACGGCTTCAGGTGATCAATAGCTCCCGCGTCTCCATAGTTGGCCAAGCTGTTGATGGCATTTTGCCGAGCGCCGAAGGACGTCTCGTCAAGAACCTTCAAAAGTGCTTTGTAGACTCTCATCTCACCCGGTTTGTCTTTCAGGCCGCCCAGCATCTGGATTGCCGTTACTCGGGTCGGCTCAGCTGTCGGCTTGGTGAGGCATTCCAAACACTTTTCTCGTGCCTGGTCTGGTTTGTTGCGATTAAGCCATTGAAGGGCAATTTGACGGTATCCATCTCGGAATCCATCCATTTGACTTGCCTTGGCAACGAGAGCCTCATCGCCTGTCATTTCAATTAGAACCCGCATGGCATTCTGGCGAATGATTTCGTTGGGATCGTTCTCTGAGAGGTCTTTGAGACGAGTCAATAGCTCCTCGGTTTTGGGCTGAGATTGGAGCAAGTTGATAGCGGTGTTAGCAACCGACCGATCCGTATCACCCGTCAAAGAAAGCAAGTAAGTCTCGGCACCGGTTGAGAGGCGCCCGATTACTCTTTCTAGCATCCGTTTGGATTTCACAGTCTTCGCGAACTCAAGCCATTCGTCAGCTTTCAGCGATCCCATCATCGTATCCAGGATTCGGGCTTGTTCGCCAGCATTGGGAGCATGCTGGAACAATCGTTCAAGTTCGTCGCTGGAAAACGGGATGTTGTTGGCAATGTTTGCCATCACAAAGCATCGGGGGTCTACCAAGACGGGGTTGTTAGCCATTTGACCAAGGTCGAGGCTTGCTTCAGAGCCAGTTAGATGCAAGGTCTTCTTGATCCAAGCATCTTGGTTCAGACTCCAGACATCCAAGTTCAGATCAAAGTAGGGCTCTGGCTGAGAAACAACAAGTTTTCCGTCCTTGCGAGTCACCGTCAGGTTGGGGGCAGCGGGAGTGTAGAACCACTGCTTCATAAACGGGGTCAAATCTTTTCCTGTTGACTTGGAAATACTTTGGAAGAAAGCTGGAGTGTCGAACGATGTGTATTTCCTTTCGTTCAGGTAGCTGGCGATTGCTTTCCAAAATCGATCCTCACCCAGTTGATCCATGAGCATGAACATACGTGAGGCTCCACCAGCATAGATGAAGCCGTTAAACATCTCCAGAGCGTCCTTGTAGCCCTTGTAGACCACTGGACGGTTAGAGCCTTGATGAGCCGCCAATCCACCTTGGAAACAGCCATAGCGCCCCAAACTGTAGCCTTCGTCGCCATGAATCTCCCGCTCGTAGAAATTTGGTAGGAACGTTGCCCAACCTTCGTTGATCCAAGCATCACTCCAGCCATTACAGGTCACGGTATCGCCAAACCACTGGTGTGCAAGTTCGTGAGCGACCAATCCGGTGGAATCATCCAAGTCATTTACTGACTGGGGATGGAGCGTATTGATGGTTTGAGTGACGGCGGTAATGTTTTCCATCCCACCGAACATGTAGTCGGGGACGCCACTCTGGACGAATTTGGCATACGGATACTTAAAACCGGTGAGCTTGGAATAGAAGTCAATCAGTTTCTCAGTGCCACCAAATGCAGCCGTTCCCCAATCCAAGAGTCCTTCAGGAGTGTAGTAGTTGACGGGCATCGTGCCCCAAAACCCTTTGCCCTCATCCAATTTCCCTGCCACGATGGAGATGAGATAAGTTGCGTGAGGCTGATCCATCTTCCAATGGAAAACTTGACGATCTCCTTTATCAGTGATTGAAACCAACTTGCCGTTGCTGATTGCTTTTTCGCCCTTGGCAACTTCGATAATTCCTTCACTCGTAGCTTTGTCATCTGGATAATCCCATGTGGGTAACCAATAACGATTATCGACCATCTCCCCTTGGGTGTACATGACATTGGTGTGAGCCGGAAATGCTCTCGATCCAGGGATCAAATAGAGGCCTGCTTGAGGACTACCTGTGTAGAACACATGAATCTTGATGGTCTGTCCAGTTTTTGTTCCGGCAGGTAATTTGACCGTGAGCATCTCATTCGCCTGGGAGAATCCGGCTGGTTTTCCATCAACTTCGACTTTTTGTACGGTTAACTTTGCGCAGTCAAACGAGACCGACGATGGATTGGCAAGAACGGTCATTGTGTTGACCACGTCACCATTGAGAATATTTGTCTCCTCGTAGGTCTTCAAATCGACGTGCCACTTGACGTCAACGAGGTCGAAGTTGTGAGGACGGGTCTGAGCAAATGCGGTCGAAGTCGCGACCAGCATTGCGCCAGCCCAAGCGAGGCGTGAAGAGAGCATAGAGACCTATTTTAGGCGATCCCGTCAGGAATTGCTGGATCAGCCTTTCTCGGCCAATTTGACGGCTGCATCGTATGCACGGCGAATGTCAGCCACAAGCAAGGAATAGCCTCCATCGCCCCCTTTGTTCGCCTCACGCAGAATGTACGAAGGGTGCAGCGTTGCAATCGCTGTCTTAGCGTACTCGCAAGGGAAATAGAGTCCTCTTTCCTTGGTGATCAGGAAGTTCTTCTTGATCAAGTTCTTGGCACTCGGTGCACCAACACACAGAATCACCTTTGGTTTGAGGAGTTCAATTTGCGGGACCAACCATTTCCGGCATGCGGTCACTTCCTGTTCGGTTGGAGGTCGATTCTGAGGTTTGCCAGTTGTCCAATCGGCTGCACGACACTTGACGGTGTTGGTGATATAGAGTTGGGAACGTTGCAGGCCTGCCTCGATGATCGCTTTGTCTAGAAGTTGGCCAGCTCGCCCAACAAAAGGACGCCCCAATTTATCTTCATTATCACCAGGGCCTTCGCCTATGAGGACGAGTGGAGATTGAGGATTGCCTTCACCGAATACAACATTGGTTCGACGCTCAGAAAGCGAACATCCGGTACAGATCAGTGCCTCGGACCTTAGCTCCTCAAGCGTCACTGTCGACCACCTGTCTAAGTTTTGCGTAGCTATCGTCTAGAGATTGAGGCATCACCCGAGTGTCTCCGACAGACGTCATAAAGTTTGTGTCGCCGTTCCAGCGAGGCACAACGTGCCAATGAATATGAATGGGAATACCTGCGCCGGCTGCTTTCCCCAGATTCACTCCAAGATTAAAACCATCTGGACGGTAGCATGCTTTGAGCCAAACGACTGACTTGGCCAGAAGTTGATTGATCTCCAGCAGTTCATCGTTGTTGAGCTTCTCGATCTCTCCAACCTGGCGGTAGGGGGCAATGAGAAGGTGACCGTTAGTGTACGGATAGGCGTTGAGCATCACGAAGGCGTGTTCACCTCGGAAAAGAATATGGTTTTTCTCGTCCTCTTGCTCGGAAGGCAGGTCTACGAAAATATCTCCGCCTGATTTCTCTGAAGATGACTTTTCTATATAAGTCATCCGCCAAGGTGCCCAAAGTGTTTCGGCCATGCTCTTGGTTATAGCATGGCCGAATGATTGAACGGACTAGTTCGGATTAGATCGACTTGGCAAGAATAATTGCTTCTGCCACTTCGCGCATAGTTTTGCGAAGGTTCATCGACTGGACTTGAATGCGTCGGTAAGCTTCGGACTCGTTGAGCTTATGTTCGTCCATCAAAATACCTTTGGCTCGGTCTACCAGCTTGCGAGCTTCCAATCGCTCTTGCAGGCTCCCGACTTCCTTATTGAGCTGGATATTCTGTTCGAAGCGGCTCCGTGCAACTTCGATGGATGGGGGTAGATCACCTGGCTTAAATGGCTTTACCAGGTAAGCGAAAACACCCGCACTCTTGGCTCGGTCGACCAATTCCTTATCCGAATAGGCTGTTAGCAAAATGGTAGGAGCGATGTTCTCGTCGGTGATAAACGTGACCGCTTCAATCCCATCCATAACAGGCATCTTGACGTCTAGGATGCAGACGTCTGGATGGGTGGTTCGGGCCAACTCAACTGCTTGCTGACCGTCTCCGGCTTCTGCCACGACCTCATATCCGAGGTTCTCCAGCATCTGTTTGAGGTCCAATCTAATGATCGGATCATCGTCTGCAATTAAAACTTTCATCTTGGCCATGGTGGTTCCTTGGAGCGGGGACCACGTCGTTCACCCAGTCGGCTCCGCTATCCTATAATACCCCGTTAGACGAAAGGGCTCTTGGCAACTCTAAGGATATAGCAAAGCAGTACCAGATTGTGTTGGGCATCAGGTCATTCGTCTGTAGTTGATCCATCGTGCTGTGTTCCGTGGAATACTGTCGCTATGGTTGGCTCATTGGAGAGTCTTTTCGATCAGATATTCGATTACGCAGGGATGTTCCCGCCGGCGCGTCTTTCAATGGACGATACGGTTACAGAATACATGGAGCAGTTCAGGGGACGGCATGTGTCGATGCTTGGGCGATTGGTAGTCCCGTCAATTCGGCTACCTGAATTTGCGGATTACTTGGAAAATACAACCCTTGAGATTGAGATCCCAACCGTTGTGATTGGCCAAGGTTCCAATACCTACGATCAATGGGGCTCCGTGCTGGAAGAAGACGCCAAGCTCATGACGAGCTTTATCAATCGGGTTGGAGACTTGGCGGGAATCTCTGCCTACGAAATCCGTCTACCCAATCACGACCACACGGAACGTTGCCTGAAAGACCTAGGGGCATTTTCCGAAATTGATGTCTTTGTCGAAACACCCATAAGCGATGGTTTGGAAGACAGCATGGCCGCGATCGCGGTTACCGAATGGATTGGAGCAAAGGCCCGTACGGGCGGATTGACTGCGGATGCCTTTCCAACACCTGAACAATTGGCTAGATTCCTTCATTCGGCCATGTCAGTCGATATTCCCTTTAAGTTGACGGCGGGGCTGCATCATCCATTTCCGGTTCGTGATTCGGAAACGGGAGGGAACATGCACGGCTTTGTCAATGTTCTTACCGCGTGCGCATTATCCGTGGGTTACGATCTGAGTCGAAATGAGATGGCTCAAGTATTGAAGGATCGAGAGTCTTCTCATTGGAGGATTCGGAACGACGGATTCGATTGGGGTGACACCTCGATTGGTATGGAGGAGATTGAAGCGGTTAGAGACGTATTTGTAGCAATCGGATCGTGCTCGATTGAAGAGCCAGTTTCCGATCTCCAAGAACTCGGTTGGTTGGTGTAGTACGTATGAGTTTTGTTGTTTCCCCAAAGGCTAAAAGCTGGGTATCCGTTCGTCCGGAAAGTCATTTTCCGATTCAGAATTTGCCGTTCGGGATGGCCGAACTCAGTGAAGACGAAGTGGTTCCCGTCACTCGAATCGGAGACTTTGTTGTTGATCTTTCGGTGTTGATTGAAGAAGGATTTTTAGACTGTGAAGAGCTCTTGGAACACGCCGATTACAGTGAACTCGGGATTGAAGGACTCTCGGAATTACGCAAGCAAATCTACGGTCTGTTACGAGAGGGGAATCCGAATTTAAGAGATAATTCGAAAATCAAAAAGCGCGTGATGGTTCCAGTGGACGACGCGCTAATGGTTCTCCCGATGGAAATTCCGTCCTTTGTCGATTTTTATTCGGGAATCAATCATGCGTCCAACGTGGGCAAAATGTTCCGTCCAGAAATGGCACCCCTCTTGCCCAATTATCGGCACGTTCCAATCGGTTACAACGGTCGGGCATCAAGTGTTATGCCCAGTGATCTGCCTGTTTTTCGACCCAACGGTCAAACTAAACCTACCGACTCCGATAATCCGATTTTTGGGCCAACCCTTGAAATGGACTTTGAATTGGAACTTGGATTCTTTTTGGGGGAAGGGAACGATTTTGGCGATTGGATTACCATCGACGATGCCCGTAGCAAGATATTTGGTTTAGTATTGGTGAACGATTGGTCGGCGCGAGACATACAGCGGTGGGAATATCAACCGCTTGGGCCATTCTTGGCTAAGAGTTTTGCGACATCAATTAGCCCTTGGATCGTCACCCTGGATGCTTTGGAACCTTTCCGGATTCATGGACCCAAACAGGACCCCCAGCCTCTGCCATATCTGAGTACAAAGGAAGCCAACCACTACGACATCAATCTTGAGGTCGCTATTCAGACCGAGCAGATGTCTGAGCCTCAGGTGATCTGCCAGACGAATTCGAAAGAACTGTATTGGAGTTTTGCCCAGCAGCTAGCCCATCAGACCAGCAACGGTACTCCAACAGAGGGCGGTGACCTGTATGCTTCTGGAACGATCAGTGGCACAGAAGAAGGATCTTTTGGCTCATTGTTGGAAGCGACTTGGCGAGGTACGAAACCAATCACGATGAGAGAGACTGGAGAAACACG
>Ga0164297_10001078_pt1 | contig 30261 bp, 41 predicted proteins | sample GEODES058metaG_FD_113539 | JGI IMG/M metagenome (GOLD analysis project Ga0164297, IMG submission 113539) | Dystrophic lake water microbial communities from Trout Bog Lake, Wisconsin, USA - GEODES058 metaG | ecosystem: Environmental > Aquatic > Freshwater > Lake | place: USA: Trout Bog Lake... | reverse complement strand
TCGAGTCTCTCTTGGGGCACCAATTATGGAGAAGAAGCATCAATGGTGATGCAGTGGACTGTAAATCCGCCGCCTTCGGGCACGACTGGTTCGATCCCAGTATTCTCCACCAAATAATGGAAACGTGGCCGAGTCTGGCTTATGGCAACAGTCTTGAAAACTGTCGACGAGAAATCGTCCGTGAGTTCGAATCTCACCGTTTCCGCCAAGTTATACTTGCTGAATAGCTACACTGGAACAACACTGAACTTACCTATTCTGCAGAACGGTGAGAGGTGCCAGGAAGAGTAGGGCTATCGTGGATTCAAGCGCCACAGCGAGTACCAAACAATGTCTCTCTGATGTAATGGCAGCATAGCGGTCTCCAAAACCGTTCGTTGGGGTTCGAGTCCCTAGGGGGACGCCATATAGAGCGAGTGTGGTGAAATAGGTAGACACAACAGACTTAAAATCTGTCGCTCGCAAGGGCATGCCGGTTCGATTCCGGCCATTCGCACCAAGAGGTTGTTATAAGTAAAGTACATGGAGAATTGGCCGAGTTGGTCGAAGGCACCTTCCTGCTAAGAAGGCATCGGGGCTAAAACTCTGATCATTGGTTCGAATCCAATATTCTCCGCCAAACACAAAAAGGAAAACTATGTTAAAACCAGGTAAGACGTTTAATCTAAGCAAGTCAAGTAAACGCATTCTAGCACAATTTGTAGATCCAAATGCTCGTGGACAATGGAAGCGTATGATGATTGATGCAGAACTATCTGCTGCGATTGTTATTAAACCTGAAAAGAGAGACCGTAAGCCCAATAGTGGTCCGACTGGAACTACTGGTAGCCACGCTTACACAACAGCAGTAGAATAAATTCCTGTTCCCTGATAGCTCAGTCGGTAGAGCGACGGACTGTTAATCCGCAGGTCGGTGGTTCGAACCCACCTCGGGGAGCCAAATAATTTGGGGGTGTAGCTCAATTGGTAGAGCAGGACCTTTGCAAGGTCAAGGTCGCGGGTTCGACTCCTGTCACCTCCACCAAATTTTAAGAGAGAGAAGATATGGCAAATAGTCCAATGAATTACAAAAGTGGTCGTCCTCGTCTAGGACCTTTAAATTTAACTCAGTTAAAGGATATGCTAGAAAAATCTAGTCGTCCAAAAGACAAGAGTAAAATCCAGAATCGTATTAAAATACTAGAATCAAGAATTAAGTAATACATTGCCCCTTTAGCTCATCTGGTAGAGCAACTGATTTGTAATCAGTAGGTGGTCTGTTCGAGTCGGACAAGGGGCACCATGTTTCCCGGAACTACTGGCCGTGACCTAAGTAGCGTAATTACAGTAAACGAGAACTGTACGGTGCATTGGATCTACCGCAAGGCCTTCCTTAGAGGCGACTTGAGAAATCACAAAGGCAGAGCACTAACTGTCTAAATGGAAACGTGCGGTACGGATACCAAGCCCAGTCTAGGGTTGTCGGGAGGCAGTGGCTAGACACTTTATTAAAGCATATTTCAATCTGTAAAAAGATCAGGTTTGGTATCCCAGTCACTGCGATAGGCATAGCCCGCATACTTAATACACCTTAATATGTTTTAATAAAGTACATTTAACTTGTCTATAAGACAAGTAGTAAGGACAGGGCACCAGTCGTGAGTACAAAAGCCATAGGTGTACTTTTTAAAATTTGCGGGGTTAGTTTAATGGTAAAACAGCAGATTTCCAATCTTCGGTCGAGAGTTCGATTCTCTCACTCCGCTCCAAGGAGATAGTATGTCAACAAGTGATTTTTTAAAAGCCGCATTAGAAAAGAAAAAACAACAAAATGCAACACCTAGTAAGAAAGATAAGAAGGGTGGAGAAAAAGGCTTACATGGCAATCAAGTAACAACAAACAAACCACAACGCAGGGCCGCAGGTCGCGGTGGATAATTTAAAAGGAAAACAAATGAAAATTCGTGCTAGTCATATTTTAGTCAACAACTTGATGGAGGCGGTTGACCTTAGAAGTAAATTAAGATTCGGAGCTAATTTTGCCGAGTTGGCCAGCCAACACAGTTTATGCCCAAGCAAAGCTAAGGGCGGAGATCTTGGCGAATTTGGTCCAGGTCAAATGGTTAAACCATTTGAAGATGCAGCATTTGCACTTCAGCCAGGTATGATTAGCGAAGTAATTGAAACACAATTTGGCTATCATATTATCCGTAGAGCCGAAGAAGTATAAGATCTATCGCGGGATGGAGAAACAGTAACTCACGAGTCTCATAAGCTCGAGGTCCAGGTGCGATTCCTGGTCCCGCAACCAATTTCGGAGTGTAGCGCAGCCTGGTAGCGCATCTGGTTTGGGACCAGAGGGTCCAAGGTTCGAATCCTTGTACTCCGACCAAAATCTCTTGACAAACAATAAAATATATAGTATAATACTATTTTAAGGAAAACACATGTTAGAAAAAACTGTTACTAGTCGTGGCACTAAAATTGACATTGAAAAATGTGTCGAGTCAGTCGATAATCGTTTTGATCTAGTCCTCATCGCTAGTGCAAGAGCTAGGGAAATCCGTAAGCAACAAGCACACAGTGAAAAGAGAGAACATGTATTTCCAATTGTAACAGCCTTGGAAGATGTTCAATCAGGAAAAGCTACCCGAGAATATTTGAAAAGAGTAAGATAAACTAGGCACAGGTGGCAGAGCGGCCCAATGCACCAGATTGCAAATCTGTAAAACCGGGGGTTCAAATCCCTCCCTGTGCTCCACTTTCAATATATCCTATAAGTTTATCTGCAATAAGTAAATTATTTTCCGGTGATACTCGATTCCACATTTTTGCTTCGTCCCAATTCATCGGATCCTGTAATTTTACTATTTCGTAATTTATTATCCCACTAGTAAAATTAAACCAACTAGGTATGTTTTCTTTAAAAGGACAATGAATAACTGGAATTTTTTTATATGTCAAATACTGGTCGATTTGTATTAATGCCCCCATATATCGATTTCTTTCTAAGTCCCTAGTATAAAAATATTTAACATACTCATCGTAGGCTCTCCTAAATTGATGTCTAGATATAAATTCACGAATTTCATTAGAAGAATCAGTTATCCTATTTGGATAGTACGAAGTAGTATTCAAGTCTTCAACCCATAGACTACCCATATTACCCGGATCAAAATCTCTATCCAAGGTAGGCACAAAAATAGAATTTTTTGGACCATGAAATATTATAGCATAATCTATATTAGATGTTTTCTTTAAAAAATATAATACTCGTTCTTCCGATGAACAAGCTGCCAAATGTAAATTATTATTAGTTAAATTATATTTTTTAAACAAGATATCTACAAAATGCGGTTGCTGGCCAGGTTTTTGTCGTCTGCAAATACTATGTCCAAAAATATGAAGATGCATAGGTAAGTCCTTATTGGTTGAGGGAGTGAGATTCGAACTCACGAACCCATTTCTGGATTACAGTTATCTGCGCAATAAACCACTCTGCCACCCCTCAGGCCGTTCCGGGACTTTCGACTCCTGCAAACGGTATTTTATTTAGTTGACTGAATTTTCCAATGATGCTATAATAAATAACTTTTAAGAATTAAGGAATAATAATGCGTGAATATGAAAGCATACAAGGCGATAATCTTGAAGAATCAGATCAGGCTCAGCTGTTATCTATAAGTTTAAGTGAAGATGCTGTTGCAAGAATTCGTAGTAAAATTCCAAAAGGTCCCGGCCTATTAGAATGTGCTGAATGCGGAGAGGAAATTCCAGAAGCTAGACGATTAGCTATTCCCGGGGTTACAATGTGTATTTTTTGCAAAACGCTACATGAAAGGCGATAACATTATTAAATAGGGCTTCGAGAGCCCTATTTTTTTGACTCAAAAATCTTAGCCATTGCTTTAGTGCGATCGTATAAATACTCTATAATTCAGTAAATGGAGATCGTACATGTCGCTACGCTTTAGAAGAGGAACAGAAGCCCAAAGAACAAGTGCTGGTTTTATACCAGATCAAGGTGAGCCAGTATGGGTTCAGAGTGCTTTAAATACAGATAATCATCCTGCATATAAATTATACATAGGTGACGGTGTAACACCCGGCGGCATAGACATACTTCAGTCTAGTGCAGGATCCGGACTACATTATAATGCTACAACAGGTAAAATTGATCTAGCAATTAATGTAACTAGTGATGCTATCACAGAAGGTAGCACTAACTTATTTTATCATTCCACAAATGCTATAAATGATGCCTATACTGCACTAAACAATGGTTCGCATCCCGGTGTAACATATACATATGATTCTGTGCATCATGTAATTAATACAGCAGTTGCAGGTGTCAGTGGGTTCTATCCAGTTCAAAATGATACAAGTCCGTTATTAGGTGGTAATCTAGGACTTAATGGGCATAATATTACAGGAGCGGGTAATTTAAACTTTACAGGTAATATTAATACTGATACAGGAACAATTACAACTAGCGGAGTTACAATTAGTGGTTCAGTAAGTGCAGGTGGAAATATTGCTGCTACAGGAAGTGTGAGTGCTGCTACCGGTACATTTAATAGTCTAGGTGGTAATTTAGCTCTTGGAAGTTATAATATCAACGGCAGTGGTGGTATTAATATCACCGGATCAATTACAGCATCATCTTTAACTTCAGCAAGTATAAATGGCTCTTTAGGTTCAAATCTTACCCTGAACGGGCATAATATTCTGGGAACTGGTAATGTACAAATAACTGGAAATTTACAGGCCACAGGCACATTAACATTTGGCAGTTTAGGAGGTGATTTAACTGTTAACAATCATAATATAAATGGTGCGACCAATATAACAGCATCTGGCACAATATCTTCTTATATATACACAAGTAACGATCCTATTAATCGGAACGGCTTAATTTTCCAAAGTAATAATCCACTTCCATTCGATATACAAATGATTACCGATGGTACTAGTAATGGTACTCCATCTATAAGATTACTTTCCTCGCAAGGTGATATCGGTTCTCCTAGCAATAATGCTGCAGGTGATCACTTATCAAATATCACTTTCCTAGGCTATTATGGAAGTAATTATTTCTCAGCTGGCGGTATTTTTGCAAAAATAGATCCTACGGCAATTATGACCAATGGTGCGCCTGCAACTAATTTGTCATTTGGTGTAGCTAATAATTCAGGTTCATTTAACATTATGACCTTTAATTATGCTGGAGTTTTAACTACTCCTACTTTGATGGCGGGTGACGGAAGTGCTGTTCATCCTAGCATTGGGTTCACAACTGACAACAGCCAAGACACTGGTTTCTTCCATCCAGCTGATGGCGTTATTGGTTTTACTGTAAATGGTGTCGAAGCAGGGCGTTGGACGCCAACTGGCTTACAGATAGCAGGTGCTACCAAAACTGGGTCGTTTAACGGGTCGGGTAGTTATCCAACACCATCGGCTGGTATGATTATTTTTGATAGTAGCAATAATCATTTCTACGGTTACAACGGCTCTACTTGGAAACAGTTAGACAATTAATAATAACATAGATCATAATCTATTTTATCATTAAACCAAGAATAGTCAATCTCACCAAATAGTCTCATGGTAATACGGGTTCCTTCTGAAGTTGGAACCCAGTGTTTAAAAGAATCATTTAGTAACATAGCATTGCCGGGAATAGAAACATATTCTTGTCGAGATTCATGCCACACATTACAATGAGTATTTCCAGTGTTCGGAATGATGCTTAACCCTAGAGTATGTTTAGTATCAGAATTATCATCCCAGTCAGTATGTTCTATACAAGGTACATTGGGAAAGAATACTATTCGAACCGTTCCTAATTTTGTAAATGGAATTGATTCGATAATATCTCGAGTATAAGGGATATCTATATCATAGTCCCAATCCCAGTTATCGTAATCAACTGATTTAGCTGTTCTAAAATTCACCTCAGTTAACTTCTTTTCACACTTTCTTAAAAATATAGAATATGCCGTTACTTCGGTACCGTTATCTGTAGGGTAAGAAAATTTAATACAATTTTTATGACCTAATAATTTCATCAATTCATCAGTCATCTTTTTATAATCAATATCTAAATTTACAGAGGCTGCTATTAAATTATCAAAGTTAATCATACGGATATTTATTTTCAAATAAGTATATAAACAACAGTTATGGATGGCAAAAACGCATGGATTATCATTTACACGAAAACGGTTGGGTTGTGATATTAGACAACTTTGATTTTAATACAGCAACTCAAGAAGATATTAATAAGATAGCGATATTGTTGAACACACATGGATTGATTTTAGCTAGGAATCAAAATGTAAATTTGGACAGTCAGGTTAGGTTAGCTAAGATGTTTAAAGATCCTAAGCCGTTATTTCCGCCTGGTACATTTGATTATGAACACTGTAGTATCGAAGGTACTGACGGATTAGTATTTCGTATCACCGGAGAAAAAAACGAACATGGCATAGATGGTATTGCTGGTAATACTACTTTAGTTACTTGGCATTTTGATCCGTTCTTCCCCCACTTAGAATGTATATTGTTGATGCTTAACAGTGTCAGAGGATCATCAGGATCACGGACTAGTTTTAATAATAATATGTTTAGCTACCGAGATTTGAGTGATGAATTAAAATCTAAAATAGAAAATTTAGAGATGGTATTAATGCGCTACATTGATTTTGATCATAGTCTTACATACATAGATGATCGCGGGAATGACTGGTTTAAGGGGACCGAAGTAGAAAATTATACTTACAAACTAGTAAGAACGACCCATACTGGAGAAAAACATTTATTTTTTCCGTTCAATCAAATAAGTAGATTTGCTGGAATGACTCGTGAAGAAAGTTATGATTTGCTTGTCGAATTAAGAGAATTTACTACGCAAGAGAAATATTGCTACCACCACGATTGGGAAGATGGCGACATAGTAATATGTGATCAGTTTAAAGGTTTACATAAACGCTGGCCATTTGATAATATAGAATATAGATTGTTATATCGCTCAATTTTTGATTACCCATTAATAAATTACAAAGATGAATTATAAATTACACGACAATGGCTGGACTATCCTAATAGAAGATTTTGATCTTCGAACTGCTACACAGGAAGATATATTACTGATTTCTCGTTTAGTAGCTACCAATACATGCGTAGTCATTAAGGGCCAACAACTAACATTGGAACAAGAGATCTCTGTCTTGCGTATGTTTAAAAATCCAGACCATGATCTACTATTTGAAAAAGATCATCCGGATTTTGTTCACGGCGCTGTGAAAGGGACCGATGGTATGATTTTTAGAGTAACTGGTGAGCTGAACGAATACGGCAAACCTGGTATAGCAGGTGATGATGAAGAATTAGTTTGGCACTGTAATCATCCTCACCGACCCGATAGAGGACCTCTAGTCTGGTTACACGGAGTCAGAGGAACAGAGGGCAGTCGAACTAGCTGGAACAATAATATTTTATCTTACAATGATTTAGATCAAACAACTAAAAAACTTGTAGATAATTTAGAAGCATATTTTGTGACAGGAACAAACTTTGGTAGTAAGGATGCCGATATTTCCTCGTTAAAAGTTTCAACAATTTTTACACCCAAGATAGTACAAACAAATATAGCAGGTAAGACAGGTTTATTTTTTCCTTTCTTACAAATAGATAGGTTTAATGGTATGACTAAAGAAGAAAGTCAAGAAATTATTGATCTGATTGCCCCGCATACCATACAAGAAAAATACTGCTACCATCATGACTGGAGAGATGGCGACATAGTAATCAGTGAACAGAATCTCGGTATACATAAGCGTTGGCCTTTTAAACACATGAAGTCACGACTATTACATCGAGCAGTATTTGATTTTCCGGATCAAGACTATACATTAGGAATATAATGAAATATCATTTACATGAAAACGGCTGGACCATAATGGCAGACGATTTTGATTTTCGTTCTGCTACTCAGGATGATGTAAATCAAATGGCTAGATTATTAGCTACTAATACATGCGTAGTAATACGAAATCAACATTTGTCGGTTGAAGAGGAACTTAGAGCAATAAGCATGTTTAAAAATCCAGAACCCTGGTGTGCACCGGACGAACCTGATTATATTAATTATGTTATTCCCGAAAGTAACGGATTGATATGTAGAGTAACCGGGGAACTAAACGAACATGGAGAACCGGGCATTGCAGGTCATGTTGACGAAATGACTTGGCATTGTAATCAGCCCTGGAATAAAGATCGAAGGCCGCTAGTATGGCTGCGTGGAGTTCGTGGCACTAAAGGAAGCAGAACTAGCTGGAATAATAATATTTTATCTTACAATGATTTAGATGATGTTACTAAAGATAAAATTAAAGATCTGCAATTTACTTCTAAAAAAGGTATGGAGAATTGGGGCGGGATCACCACAGGCATTGAAGTTGATGATTATACTCCCAATCTAGTTCAGACTAACATAGCAGGTAAAAAAGGACTATTCTTACCATTTCTTCAAATAGAAAGATTTAAAGGCATGACCAAAGAAGAAAGTCAAAAAATTATACAGCCTCTAGCCGAACATACTATCAAAGAGGAATATTGTTATCATCATGATTGGGAAGACGGGGATATCGTTATAGCAGAACAGATTCTCGGCATACATAAACGCTGGCGTTTTGAAGCCATTGAAAAGCGCCTACTACACAGATCAGTATTTGATTTTCCAGATCAAGATTATATATGAAAGAATACTTTGAAACTACTGCAAAATATCTAATTTTAGATATACCAGTACCGTATGAAAGTATGCTAAATGAAGCAAAGGCATTGAAGGACAGGTACACATCACATAGAGGTTCCGACAAGCATCAAGGATGGAAATCACTTGCATTATATGGTCTTGACGAAACTAAACATGAGAATTGGAGTGATTATGGATATAATTCTGCTGCCGAAGCTGCTAAAGATTTTAAATGGACTTCTGCCGCCAAAGATTGTCCGATAACTATGAATTTTTTATTAAACATCTTTCCAAGTAAAAAATATGGTAGAGTTCGTTTTATGCTCCTTGAAGCAGGCGGTTATATAGGCATGCACAACGATTCTAAGTCAGGTATATTTTTAACTGAGAATATTAATATACCGTTAAGCAATCCTAAAGAATGTGTTTGGAAATGGGGAGATGGTAGCTCCGATTTATTCATGCAACCTGGTTTACCGTATGCTATGAATATCACTTACGATCATAGTGTCTATAATAATAGTAATGAAGATCGCTATCACCTAATTGTAGCAAGACACGACTCTACCGATGAGTGGAAACAATTAATTACTGATGCTGCAAACAAAGGTAATATACAGGGTAAATTTATAACATTAAATGATGTACCTTAATCTACTCCGATAGGTTTAGATCCAGTATTGACCCAGTCAGAAGTATGCCACGGCAATATTTTTAGCTTTGTAATATCAGTCATATCAAAAGAAGATACTGCTCCAATTAGCTGTCTTTCGGAAATATATCTAAATCCATCTGCAGATCTTGATGTAAGCATTAGGGTGATATTAGGATCTTTTTTAATTAACTTACTCAACAATTTATTTTCGCAAGCAATTCTGTATTTTAAAGGTAAAGTAGAAATATAAGGACCATGATTAAATAGGTCGCTTAAATTAATCAAAGTTTTTTTATTTGGAGCTAACCAATCAAAATTATATGATGCTGTATAATCTATTAAAATAAAATCATATGTTAGTTCTTTAACTTGTTTCCAAACAATATCCCAGTCATCAAAAAGAGTTAAAAATTCATTCCATTTTTCTTCAATTTGTTGAAAGTAAGCATCGGATATTGCTGGAGCACTATTAGGCAACATAGGTATATGCTGTTTGTAAAAATCAGCATAATTTTTGCCATCCCAATCCTCAACCATCTTCTTCATAAACATCAAACAATTATAATTAATGTCTGTGAAAATGACTCGAGTATTATTATCAAATCCAATCATTTGTAAATTTTTAATCCAATTAAAACCAATTCCGACACTTGCATATTGCTCAACAGGTCCGTCAAACGGTATCGTCTTCTTGATACTATCTGAATTCCAACCTGCAAAAAAATTATCACAGAAAAATTGATTAAATTTTATTTGAGCATACATTCTAGTAAACACATGGTCATGCTCGTAATAGATATACTTTTTACTGTCTCTTATATTTTTACCTACATCAATTAAATTTTTATTATTTTCAAATGCTATTTTTAAAATGTTCCATCCATGTAACTTAGTATCAAAAGTTTTAATTTCTGTGCCGGCTTTCATCCAAACAGGTATCTCATGATCACCATATTGAAATTCTTCACTCCTCAAAATTTCAATCTGACTGTAAGTTTCATGCACTTCAGAGCCTATCATAGGATATCCTAGTTCGGCATATTCAATCAAATTAACAATATAAAATTGATGATGTAATTCAAAACCTGCATTTTTAAAATATGGATGTTTGCTACGATCTAGAATGTGTCCGCAAATAAAGAAGTCTTGTTGACATGCTTTTTCAATAGCCGGGAATAACCTATCGCTTAATCCTAAACTCGTACCGGAAGCAATCATTACAGCGTGAGTATACCCATCTTCTGCTGCCGATCTTAATAACTCATCCTCATCTTTACTCACAAATATATCAAACTCTTTTATGGCAAACCGGTGTACTAAAAAATCTGTCAAGTTTATAGATATTTCTCTAGCCCACCCACTTTGGCATAAATCTAAATTATCAACTACGCAGCATAATATAGATTTCTTTTTATCAGTTTTAAATTTTGTTATCATCTTAAATCCATCTTGGATGTTTCTCCAATTCTTCTAAAAATTTGTTAGGGTATAGTTCCCACACAGTTTGTTTAGTTCCCCTGTAGTCTAAATCTTTTATTCGTTTCATTTGCCCCGTAGCTTCCATTGCAGGTCCAAATATATTATGCACCAGTCGTTGTGTACCCGTACTATTTTCGTTGCTGGTAATGTACAAGTTAGCCCACGGCGGTGTCCAAGAAATACAAGTTGGAATTAAAAACTGACTAGTAATGTGTTGATGTGTTACAATCTGATTTCGAGTGCGTATACTAGGAATAGGTATCTGATCTGAAAACACACAAGTCCTAGCGGCAATACGATAAGCATCTGCTCCCATCTCTGGAAAACTATGTGCCGCTACACTGCCCACTGCTCGATCATAGTAATATAAAATCCATACTGCCCAATGTTTTTCTTTTGAAAGACTATCTACTAACATCTTTTGACTTGCATTATTTTCAAAACCTTTAGCACTAGCAGTAGCGTAAAATTCTGTAAGATCTAATTCTGTAGACCAAGGCACTATAGTAAACATCAAATTAATCCGTTTTTTTGTGATTCAAAATAGTCTCGTATGTGATCAGACATTTGTTCAACTCCTATTACAGGTACCTGGAACTCTGCCTCCATAACCCATTTTATAGCTACAGCTATATGTTTTGGGTCCATCATTGTCTCTAGTCCTCGGGGCTTTGACGAAGATTTAAATCCGCCGACGGTGACATGCGTAACTTTAAAATGCTCATCAGTTAAAGTTAGTCCTAGTTCTTTAAATTCGTTTACTTCTTCGTAAATATCTAAATCTGCTGGTAACCATTTTTTGTATTCGTTTATAGAACCTATATTAAAAATATGACCAACGTCCCATTCTTCACTTACTAGTTTTAAAATTTTAAGTTGGCTGCCTCTAGATACATGAGCATTGTTTATAAAAACATTGTAGTTTTTTACAATTGATCTTAACTTGTCTAATCCCTCATCTGTCTTTAAATCGTATCCGTTAGTTCTACTTACAAATGTAGTATCTGGAAATAGCTTTTTAATTTCCATAGCTATTCCTATATGTTCGGGATTCCCAGTACATAGAATTTTAAACATTTGATGCCCTCTTGATAAAATCGGCGGGATAATTTGTACTGAAGCTCTCCCAACATAGTTGGTCCATAACTTCCCATGGCTGTGGTTTGTCCCATTCAATACCTAATTTATCTAAGTGTTTACGCATTTCAGCCTGCCTGTCAGTATAGATGTGGCTTTCAACTTCTTGTATGCTAATATTCGGTTCAATGCCCCTATAGGTGAAAAAGTAGTTGATACTTTTTAATCGTCCATCTACTACAAAATAACTGCTAGGATGCATACTGTATTTGTGAAGCCCTAGACTTTTGTGTGCCTTGATAATTTCTAACATTTGGTCTTGCCAGTCTGGAACAATACTATCGTAGTTAACTATGTTGCAACCTGCTTGTTCCCAAAAGTCAGGACCGTCTATTTCTAAATACAATTTACGATTTTCTAAATCAATTTTAATAATTGTTGGAATTAAATCTGGATACTTGTCACGCATTTGAGTTATGTAATTTACTTCTCTTATCCACTTCTCTTGCATTTTAGCAGGATCTACAACTTGATTTTTACCTTTGTGGTATTCAGTATCATTATGATACCATTGAACAAAGATCTTATTATCTTCTGATATAAGACTCGTATATATTAGGTTGTTTCTGCAAAGACCTTTCCCAGGCACATTGTTGTAGTAGTAATTAAATTTTCCGTGCATACAGTAATTATCATAAATATTTTTCATGAACAAAATAACTGATACCGTTTCGCTCTGTGAGCATTGTTACCGGCATATTCCGGCGATACGATTTGAAAAAGACGGTGCTATGTTTTTGGGTAAAACTTGCCCTAAACATGATTATCAAGAAGTCGTATTAGACATAGATGCAACATTTTATAAAAATCAAAATTACCAAAGAAGAAGTCCTAGTAGTTATTGGTTAGATATTACCAATCGCTGTAACTTAGACTGTCCGCATTGTTACCAAATGCCTGATAATAATAGCAAGGATCCTAGTATAGATTATCTGCTGTCAGAAGTAATGAGCTGGCCAGACAACGGATTGCCAGTCAGTCTAGTTGGTGCTGAACCTACAGTAAGAAAGGATCTTGCAGACTTAGTGTTAGCCATTCATGCTTTGCCTGTTAAAACTAGAAATGTTATAATAGTCACTAACGGAGTGTATTTGGCTAAATGGGATTATGTCAGCAGGTTTGAAGGTATACCAAACTTAAAGTGGACCTTTGGCCTTAATCATCCAGACTACAATGGTGGACAGATTAGAGACAAACAGATGATTGGTCTGGAGAACTGTATCAAGTTAGGGCTGGATGTAAAAACTTTAACTTATACTCTAGCTAACTTAGAACAGTTATCCGATGTAATGTATGAAATACAAAAGTTTAAGATCAATGCGAGAATACAGTTGGGAGTGGAGATCGGCCGTGTTCCCGAAGGTGACTTTAAAGAATTGTACTTGTCAGAGTTAGTGGCTGTTGCCAAACAGTTTTGTCTAGACAACAGCTGGACCTGGGAGCCTGATTATAAAAATGGTAACCGCACACACTATGCAGTACGCATTAACGGAATTGAACACAAGTTTATCAAATGGTGTGACGTGCGCACCATAGATTTAGAAGAAGTGCAAAGTGAATCTTGGGCTAGTATAGTACCAGGTAAACCTATGAGTCCGTTGTTGCATCAAGTTATTTTGAGAGACCAAGCAGTTAATCGAGGACAAATGTTATATGACACAGTTCCTAAAAAGTACAGACATGAATAAATTAGAAGATACGATGTCATTATGCGAACATTGCTACAGGCATATTCCTGCTGTTCGTTTTGAAAGAAACGGAGAGATATGGCTATGGAAAAAATGTAAATGGCACGGTGAGAGTGAACATCTAGTAGAGCCTGATGGTGAATTTTATTTAAACTATCATTACAAAAGATATTCCTTAAAAAGTTATTTTTTAGAAGTCACTAACAGATGCAATTTAAAATGTCCGCATTGCTATCAGATGCCAGATGCTGAAAGTAAAGATCCAAGTATTGAATATATAATATCTTTAATTCAAGCATGGCCAGATGATGGATACCCGGTGGCTCTTGTAGGAGCAGAGCCTACAGTTAGAAAAGATTTGCCCGATCTTGTTTCCGCAATACAAGCATTGCCTAGTAAGCCTAGAGGCATAATGATTTTAACTAACGGTGTTAATCTTGCGGATAAAGATTATGCTAGAAAATTCGCTAACTTTAAAAATGTAATGTGGACTATAGGGCTAAACCATTCTGACTATCAAGGACACGCTGTCCGGCGTAAACAGATGGAAGGTATTGAAAATGCAATAAGTTGTGGATTGAAAATTAAAAATGTTAGTTACACTTTAGAAGATTTAACACAGATGGAATACTGCTTAGAAGAAATACAGCAGTTTGGTAATAGCATTTGCGAACAGTATAGGATAAGATGCGGTGCAGATATAGGTAGGTACCCTGGGTCACCTAAGATATTTTTAAGTGACTTGATCAAAGAAGTTAGAATAATATGCGATAGGAAGGGCTGGCAATATACTGAAAATCCAGACCACGGTAATAGGGCTCATTATCCAATAGCAATTAACGGATTACTTATTAAAATAATACAATGGCCTGATGTTAAAACAATAGATTTAAAAGAAGTGCAAACAGAAGCAATCGCAGATATACTACCAAATAAACCGCCAAGTCCATTAGTGCATCAAGTTATACTAAGAGACCATGCAGTGAATAAAGGGTTACCATTATATGATACTATACCACAGGAGTACATAGAAAACTATGGCAATATTAGGAATCAATAATCAAACATATTTCGATATGGAACCATATTTGGATATGAAAACCTTTGATGGATTACAACCAGAAATTATAAGCGGGTTCGCTTTGGCACGAGAGTTTGCCAAAGAAGGAACTTGGATGGCACCTGGATTTACATTTGATGATATGAGCTATCGTGTAAGTTGGAAACCTATATATCAGTCTATGGATGAATTTATGGAACTGCCTAAAGATAATCCTATATATCAAGCTGGTATAAAACTAATCCCAAAAGATTTTAAAAACTTTCAACAACGCAATATCTTTACACGGTTCCTAAAAATGGCTATGGGTGCGTATGATCCCTATATCTATTACTACTTGTGGGAAGAAGGCTCGTGGGATGATAGAACTGCACCTCGCAAACTAACAGAAGAAGCTGCATATTTTCCAGGAACAGTTAAATGGGTAGAAAGTCTAGTAGGCACTGTATTTGAAGATATCGGTCGTGTTATCTTTTTCCACTGCGAAGCGGATGGCATTCCATTCGAGCATAGAGATCTTGATGCCAAGAACGGTATGAATCAAACTTTTCCTCACCGCAACGAATTTATTCATATACGCCCTAATACAAAGAAGGCATTTTATTTGTGGGATCCAGAAACAAAGAATAAAACTTATTTGAATACCCGTGCAGCATGGTGGAATGATCAAGACTGGCATGGTGGAGAACAGATCATGGAACAGAGTTATGGCTTACGCATAGATGGAAAGTTTACTGAAGCATTTCGTAAACAGCTAGGAATAGACCACATAGAGAATTATTAATGGAATATTTAGGAAACTACACAACTTGGATCAAGCAAGAATATATAGATTACATGTTGATTAATGATGGGACTCCGAGACCCGGTGGAGGGCGCAATCCTGATTCAGAAGAATTTAGGAAAGCTAAAGAACATGGGTACGATCTCAGTAAAGTCTATTGGTATATTTTTGAACCAGACACCTTTCCGTTTGAAGTTAATACACCCTTTGATGATACCCATGACTATATTTGGTGGGGTATTAAAATGAACCCCGGGAACTTTATGCCTATACATAGAGATCCACATACATACGATCCTAAATTATTTGATGTAAAAAGATATTGGATGGCATTACAAGATTGGGAACCAGGGCATATCTTTATGTATGAAGATCAAACTTTAGTAAATTATAAAAAAGGTGATATCTACTATTACCCAGATGCAGAAGCAATTCATTGTGCTTGTAATATAGGAAATACTCCAAGACTAACTTTTCATTTTAGCACATACATTAAAAAATGAATTACATTAAAAATATTAAAAGTTGGATTACACCCGAGCTAATGGATCATCTGGCCACCCATGACGGCGATACTGCGTATGTATGGCAACCAGATCGCTGGCAAGGACATCCACTTTTAGATCAATTTAGAGAGCTTGCTCGACCTGGGTACTCACATAAAAGTCACGACTTTCAGCAGTTCAATAAAAATAGTAAGGACATGCAAAACTTTAATATAATTTTGCCCGAATTACCTGAAACCCGTAAGCATTGTTTTTGGTGGTTTGTTAAATTAAATCCGGGACAAATGCAGGCTATGCACATAGATCCACATCTAGTAGAAGTAAAAAATCCTGTAAGGTATACTATGTTTTTACAGGATTTTGAACCAGGACATATTTTTGTCTATGATGACAAGATGATATCTAACTATAAATCGGGTGATATATACGAATGGAGCGATCCTATGATTGTTCACGGGGTCGTTAATATAGGATACAACACACGGTACACTTTACAGATAACTATGCATGACTAATAACCTATTATATGGAACATGTATTTGTTTGTAAGACCGCCGTTAATTCCATTATGCCATTCTTTATAGTTGCCCCATTTGACAATAGTACCTTGAGATTTATTGTAGAAATATTCTTTACCTAATATAAACAAATGTCCCACTGTGGGCTCGCTGATAAAAATAGAATAACGCTTTAGATATCCGTGCTTTAGATAAGTTTGTTCGTTGTCGTCTATGTCGTAATGATGTCCGGTCATATATCCAGGTTCAACACAACTGATCCAGCTGCGTAAGGGAGTTATACTTAATTCCTGTGCAATTTCTAGTTCAATATTTTTAGTGTCATAGTAGTTGATCCACTTAACACTATTTGTATTAAAGTTACAGTCCGTCCATAACTTTAACATTTTTGCATACTCTGGGTTATCCATTTTCCACCGTGCAGGGTCAACAGTAACCACTCGGCCGTCTTTAAGATCATTAATAGTATTATTCCAATTAATCATATAATTTTTTATAAAAGTCTGGAAACGGATTATCAGGCCATATTGTACCTAAGTGAGTTAACAATGTATTTTTAAAAAAAATATCAAAATCTATATCATTTCCTACAGTAGCATCGTCGAATCGTTTCCCCGAGTCGGGACCAATCATCCCATTTATATGTTTTCTATCTACGTATCGTTCAGATCTTAATAAGCAAGAATAAAAATCAAAAGTTTTTATTTTATCTTCTTTTATATAAAAACAATGCGGATATAATGCCATCTTATAGCATCCGTTATCTGTAATGTCTTTTAGTATTTGAAATATCTGAATTTTCCAACTAGGACATATATCATTTAAATTTTGTTTGTCTTTAAATAAAATACGATTTAAAGTAGTCGGGTTCCATTCAACAAATATTTTTTTATTTTTTAAATCTAAATCTAATAATTTAGGAGCCCAATCATATAATTGAAATTTTTGAAGATAGGTAACTTCTCTTTCAAAAAAGAAATCTATCAGTTCAGCATTTAATTTTTTATTTGCTGATTGGTATGGATCATCTTTATCCCAGCTCATGCACATAACAGTTTCTTCTGGGTTACTCATAGGGGTATACAGCATATTAGTAGTACGAGGATTTCCACCAGATATTTTATAAATGTAATTCCAGTTATCGGTTATCATACTATTTTAAATTCGTCTGGTAAAATATGCTTTAATGAATCTAACTTATCTTGTTCTATATTAAATTTTACAAAAGGTGACAAGTATGAAAAATTAGTTATATATCCGTGTTTATTTGCTTCATTAAGCCAAATACTAATTGTGTTATCAAATAAGTTTCGAGCATAGTTTATGTTGTCAATAGTTGTTGTCAATGCTACTTCTACAGGATTTTTTAGTTTATTGTTTTTTAACAGTTTACGAACTACAAGTTGTACTCTTGCTTTACGGCCAAAGTTGGCAGCAGTGTGTAAGAAGCTGGCATCCATATCATACCATACACCGTCTTGAGCTAGCGGGTGCATTGTATCGCGCACTAAATCAATTAGGTAAGACTGTTCACCTAAAATATTTAGATGATACCTATCATCAATATCGGCGTGTTGTTGGTAGCAATGACCTGGATCCAAAATAATAATCCTAGCTTCTCCCTTAACAACAGGTAATGAGTTGTATAAAGTTTCCCAAATCGTGTCTTTATATTCTTCCTTTAATACCCACGGATCATAGAAAAAATTTCCTGTTGGCTGGTTAATAGTAGTCTTCATTCCCGTTTCGGGCAATTGGCCACAAGCTGTTTGAAACAAATTTGGATCAACTGTATAATTAGTAGGTGTTAGCATAGAAATATTTATATGCTACTTTTATTCAATAAATATTTTTATGACACAATCAAAAACATTTTGTATGCATCCTTTTACAGGTTTAGCTACTAGAGAGGACGGAGCAATTAAAGTCTGTTGTCGAAGCCATCCTGTTGGTTTTATACAACAAAATACCTTAGAAGAAATATGGAATGGCGATACTATCAAACGCATTCGTAAGTCAGTACTTACTAACATACGCCCGCCGGAATGTGAGCCCTGTTTTAAATTAGAAGATCAAGGTGTCGAATCTTTACGAGAACGCCATATAAGCGGGGCGATTCCGGAAGCTAGGGTAAACTTATACCCTAATGCCCTGAATGCTTTAAACGAAGATTACAGCATGCCCTTTGAAATTCCGACTATGGAATTAAAGTTGAATAATTTGTGTAACCTTAAATGCCGTATGTGCCACCCGGGTGATAGCACTAGCTGGAACGATTGGAGTGTAATAAAAAATTATTACCAAGTAGAGGGTAGAACAATTTTTAACATTGTTGAAGAAAATGGATTAGAACATAAACCATTACTAGATAAGTTTCAAGATGATCCAAAATGGTGGGCTAGCTTAGAAAAGAATTTGCCTTACTTTAGACGAGTAGAATTTGCAGGCGGAGAACCATTAATGGATCCACAGCATTACCGAATATTGGATATGCTTAAACCCTACGGTCATCAAATTGAAATTAAGTATGCTACTAATGGCACAACATTAGGAATAAAAGGTGGAAGGAACATACATGACTATTGGCCTCATTTTAGAAGCGTTGCCGTTAACGTCAGCCTTGACGGCATTGGCGATGTTTACAATTACATTCGTGGTAACAGCGATTGGAATCAAGTTATTGCAAATATAAAAGAAATACAAACAATACCAAATGTTAGTCGCATTGTTGGTGCTGTTGCTGTACAGATTAGCAATATCATGACTATTGATAAAATGATTGAATATTTTTTAGATGATTTAGGAATTGTGTTCTACACTAATATGGTTAACTATCCAGATGTGTTATCAGTACAGGTACTGCCAGAACATCTTAAAGAAGAAGCCACTGTTAATTTGAACTTTGCCAAATTGCATATAGAAGATTATAAACTAGTAAAGCAACATCCTATGTTGTTAGATCTTACACTTAAACAAATAGATGGCATTATTAATTTTATGTGGGCCAACGATCATAGTACTAAATGGCAAGACTGCATAGATTTTAATCTAGCTTTAGATGCAACACGCAATCAAAGTTTTTTTGATATCACACCGGATTTTAAAAATCATGTTTGATACTGTTCGAACTATGTTTTATAATTCAGTAGGATTTAATACTGCCGAAATTATTTTAGATACTGGAGATCGAGAGATTTCTATATATTATCATCTGAATGATAATCCTGTTCAACATATATGGCAAAGATTGCATAGTGATACTAAATTAATTACTATGGGAATAGCACATGGCAAGTCTATTGAGTATCTTGTTAGCGAACTAAATCTTTTGTTGATTAAAAATAATCTTCCTACTTTAGATTTTCCTATAATACAAGAACAGTTAAACAAATTGCATAATGATTTCGTACAAAATGAAAATACTTTTATAGATGCACAACGGATGAATTTGTTAATACATGCCATCGAAACTAAAAACAACATTCTAACCGATTACGATGCAACAATAAAATTCTACAAAGATCCAAATTCCATAACATTTCCAATTAAAGAAGAATATAAATTATGGTTAGTAAATGATAATAAATGGGGATACTTGTTGTTGGGGTTTGGCACTTTAGGAAAGTCTTGGAACGAAATTGTTAAGACCGACGACACTCTAGATGATTTAAACATTCAAACTACGATAAGCTCAGAAACATCAATGATTTTTAATGCTGAGTATCCTTTTTTAAAATCACCAGAACGGTTACTCTATAAATGGTCAAAAACCTCTAGTCATGATGTGCCATTAGATAATTTAAATAAACTGTCTCTTGGAAATTATTTGCTAGGTGAAATAATCATAACTGATGTCTTTTTAAATTACAATAAAAACATAAGTGATTGGTATGTCCCAAATCACAAATGTAAATTAATGTGGAATAAAGAAATACTTGGATTTAATACTGTAGTCAAAAAAATAAATTTTTTTAACAGTGATATGTATTTTAATACGCTACTTGATCATTCACAACTAGGTTCAATATGCATAAAATAACTAGTCGATGGCCTCATCAGGATTCAATCAAAGTTGAATGGAATCTTGGTAAACGCTGTAACTTTAATTGTAGTTATTGTCCTAGTTCAATACATGATAATACTAGTCCGCATACTAACATAGAAATTCTTAAAGCCACTGTGGATAAACTTGTCAACTTGAATAAATCTATTAGATTAAGTCTTACAGGCGGAGAACCTACTGTTCATCCTAAGTTTGAAGAATTAGTGAACTATGCTAAAAATAAAGGCATTAGTTGGATCAGTGTAACTACCAACGGTACACTGCCTTTTGAATTTTATATTAAACAAAGAGTCGACCAGTATGTGTTTAGTGTACATATGGAGTATGATATCAAGCGTGTATTAAACACTATTGTTAATACTAAAGAACTATTTCCTGGAAAAATATTAGTTCATGTAATGGCACATCAAGATTACATGAAACAGACTAGATATATTGCAGGTGCCTTGTCTGCAAGTAATATCCCACATGCTGTCCGTAGAGTTCGCTGGACCCAAGGTAATCACGACTTGTTTGATGATATGCGATACAATGCGGACGACCTAGAATGGGTTAAAGAATATGAAGCGACTGTAGATGCAAATTGTGTTATCACCAATGATCAAACAATAAAAATGATGCATGCAAATGATATCATCAAATTACATCTTAACAAATATCGTGATTGGAGCTGTAATGCAGGCCTCGAAAGCCTTATGATTAATTGGGACGGTGATGTACATCGAGCAACTTGTAGAGTAGGCGGTAGTCTTGGCAACATATATGAAGGTACATTTGTAGTACCCGATACCCCTATAACTTGTGACCGCAACTTCTGCACTTGTGCGGCAGATATTCCGCTAACTAAAACAAGTCCCGTAATTCAGGAAATATTGATCTAAAATCAGTTCCCCTTCTTTCGTCAGTAACTGTTAGATAATCTTCTAAAACGGGTAGCTTGCTTGACCAATCTTCTGCCCTCATATATTGAATTAACCCCATCCATCGTTTTAACCCGTATGGATTAGATACAAATTCGGTATTATTTGCCTGATGGGCACAAAAATATTCTATTTGCTTTTCTACTTTATTTTTTAAGTGTTGAGGTAATACTCTTACATTTAAGTAACTAGGCAGATAAACTAAATGTGTTCCGATTAATCCTGCACCATAAGGTGGTAAATTAATTTTTTTAAAGTTCTTACTGTTTTTCCAATGGACTAATTCCGATACTGTTAATACATTTAACAGTTGTACAGCGCAAGCTATATTTACGGTAATGTTATCAGGAGTATCATCTAATCGTTCTAAATTAGCAACAACATCTACCCATTTGCTAGGATAGCGTATATAATCATTTCTTTCCCCCAAAGCATCGATACTAAAATTAAATTTTACTTGTTTAAAATGTTTCCACAAATCAAATAATTTTTCAGGTAATTCTAAACCATTAGAGTTATATCTAATGATGCAATTTTTAGCAGCATCATGTTCTATCATAAATTCTAATATTTTATAATGTTCTGGAATCAATAAAGGTTCGCCGCCCGCAAAATATAATTCTTTAATGTTATTAGCCTGTGACTTCATAGTATCTAAAAAACTGCCCTTTTGATACCAAGTGTAATCAAATGATGAATTCCAATCTTGATCGTGTTTAAGCTCTATTGTCTTGTATTTTGGATATTGGAATTTCCATTCTTTAATCCAATTACTACTATCATGCGGACCGCACATAATACATTTAAGTTGACATAAGTTTCCTAATCGTAAATCAAAATAAGGAATGTTGACAGGCAAACTTCCATCGTTGTCAGTTGTGGCAACTATCGAGTCTATACTCAATCTTTCCTTCCAGACTTCGGTCTCCCATTGTCGTTTACTAACAATGCCTTTAAATTCTTCTTGATAACATTTTTTACAGCTAGCAGGTTCCTCCCCAGCAAGCATTTGTAATCGAACAGTTTTCATGTAATCACTGTTCCATACTTCGTTAACAGTGTCATGTTGCAGATTCATAATTCGACCGTTGTGTTTTACTAGTCCGATATCTTTTACATCAGTCTCGCCGGCACCGCTGGCATTTGCTGTGCAGCACAATCTAACATCACCATTAGGCCGGGTAGCAAGATGTATCCAGGGCAATGGACAAAAGGTATTACTCAAATTGTTCATTTAGTTTATCAATACTACCACATTGTTTACTGCACTCTATCAAGGGGTCGGTATCCCATGTATCAGCTATCTTATTAAAAAAATCAGAATCGAATATGTCTTTCAAAGACATTTTATTTAAATTATGAATAATCCCTATCTTATTCATATAGTCTATACGATTATCCTGTTTGTGCAATATCCAAGAAAAATCTGTCCAACAACACGGACTAACATTGCCATCTGCCGAAATATAAATTTGTTTATTCTTTACAGATTTGCAATTTATAATAGGTTTGATTTCTATTGTGGCTGATTTTACTTTGTTAGATATTTCTAAACTTTTTGTTGTAGGATATAGTATATGTGTAGTTCTACCTTCATCGTCAAGTACTGGTAATTTATCATTGACAAATCTACTAGTATGCTTGATAATAAATTTTTTAAATCCTAACTGCTCACTTAGCCGGCGACAATCTTCAATTTGATTCTCATTATGCTTAAACACTAGCATGTGCCATTCTGCTTCACCCCCAGCTTGTATAAATGCTGTTGCATTTTTTATAATTTTATTCCAGTCCGTACCTACACGGTAAAGAGCGTGTGTATCTTCTAATCCGTCAATGCCAAATGTAACTCGAACTTTATACTTGGCTAGCTCTTTCCACCAGTAGATATTTCTAGCACTACCGTTGGTGTGCATACTCAATCGTATATTAGGATTAGTTTCTTTTAAGTATTGAAATATCTCTAAGCAATCTTCTGCAATGATAGGATCACCTAAGTTACCACATAAATTAAAATCATATAGTTGAGAAATAAACTCAACATTGAACCATAATTTAAATTTTTCGAGAGAAATCTCATCTAAAGTTATCATAGGATTCAACATCCCACCATTAATGCGTCGTGGACACATTGGACATCTTGCCTGGCACTTACTAGTGATTTCTAAATGAATAGATTTTATATCTTTATAATTAAACATTTTTAGTCCAATTTAATTTTTTATTAATATATTCTTGAACATTATTTTTAAAAATTTGATCTGCGGTATTGATTTTACTTAGATTAATATCATAGATATCTGTATAGTCAGTGGTTTGATAATATGCAAAAAGTCTGTCTGACAAGAATGGATTACACCCTCTTAGGCCAGCGAAGCCTTTTGCTGAGTAAAATTCTTTTACTAATCCTTCTGCTTGATACCAATCCATAGTATCGTGTTTCCAAATAACAACGTCATTTCTAGTACTACCTACTCCACCACCTCTAGGAGTAGTAGACTTGAATATAACATTGCCGTTGTTATCTTTAGTAACTTCGTAACCTGGGTTTTGTCTAGCTTCTAATTTAACTAGGCCATTGCTTACAAGTTCTCGAGTAAAGCGGCTTTGGTTAGTAAGTGTTTCATCATAGTCGGGAACTTCAAGTATATGTGCGCTGGCACTCTGTCTAGTCCAATTAGTGTTAAGCCATTCTAGTGAGTTATTCCAGGACTCTACTCTTTCACCAGGTATGCCACATATCATTTGTATGTTTGCTCTGTATCGTCGAGGTGCATGTATATCTGTATATGCCTGAAAGTCTAATAACCCCTCTTGTAGTTTTTCCGGATCCATACCTTTACGAACTAGTTTACCTGCTTCTCGATTAAATGTTTCAATTCCCATGCTGTGCCCAAGGAAGCCTAACCGAATATAAGTGTCCCAATGTTCTCGATGTTTGACCACTAGATCACCGCGAGCGAATCCACATATCCAAGGATTGTATCCTAATTCGTCAACTGCATCTGCATATTTTTGTAGTTTCTCTGGACGGTCATTAAATGTTTCATCCATTACACGCCAGTTGACTATCCCCCATTTTTCATATCCTAATTGCAATTGGCATTTAAATTCGTCCTTACTTACACTTACATCCTTAGTTTGACCGATAATGGGAAAGTTACAGTACGAGCAACTAAACATACATCCTCGTGCTGTTTCAATTTGAGGACATTCCCAAGGCATCATAAAGTCGCGGACTTCATAGTCTATCAAGTAATTATCTAAAGGGGCACTTGGATAATGATGTAGACCACGAATAACTTTCTTATCAGGAATCGTAATGTCTGTTTTGAGTCTTTCGCCTAGCGTTCCTATAAGATGCTGACATAGTGCTAGTATAGCGTTCTCCCCATAACTATCAACCCAATAGTCTACATTCTCAGCAGGAGTAACAAGTGCATTGTTGCCGCCAACTACTACTGGAATAGCAGGATACTCTTTCTTTAACCACGCAATGAAATCGTTTAAGTAGGGACTCCAAGGATTTAAAAATGCTGTACCAAAACAAAACATAATTGTTTTATCAGTGGTCCTACTACGAACTAATTCTTGTAGTTCTTCTAATTTCCAAAATGCTGTAAAGTCTACTACTTCGGCATCCCAGTCGTTCATGCGTAGGTAAGTAGCTACACGATGTGTCCATAAGATGCGTTCCCATCTCTTACCAGTTAAAGAAAAGAATAATGCGTGATTCATTGCTTGGTTCCAATAATCATGTAACGAGTATATAATGGTAACTCTAACTCGCCGGCCCAAACTACATCTATTCTAGACTGAGACTTGAATTCATCCAAGTTGTTGGCGATCCTAATGTGTTCGGGTATACTATAGTTATTACTTTGTAGTACAAGTAACCGGTCATTAGGAATTAGATTCAACCACTTTTGATATTGCGACTGAGTAATATGTTCGCAACTAGTATTAATAATTATATTTGCTTCGCTTGGTGTATCACACATGTCTGCGGTTATAGCCGAGAATCTGCCCTGAATTTCTTCTCGCTTGTTCATCATAGTGGCTATTGATTCACAGGTATGATCAATATCTATGCTACGAATCTTACAAATAGGTATAGTGCTTTGAAATAACATACTAGCCAGTACTCCGACCCAGCCCCCATATATGTCAACATCGTAAGGCCCTGATTTGATAGAGCTATGCATTGACAATGATTCAATCAACCACTCTTTGCTTTTGAGCTGTCCTGACCAAAAGGCATCCATTGTACGCATAGGATTTTCACTGTTGCGTATGGCTTGCATCCAATAGTGTATGTGATCGGTATCTATTTGCATTTTGGTATTTTACTATCTGCTGAACTAACACAATCCTTAGTTATACATACTTTTGGAGAAGAAAATAATTTAAAATTATCTAATGTTCCGAGAGATTCTTCTCTACAACTATATCCTCGCTTAACATCGTTGCCTACTATTATAACACTTTGATATCCGCTGTTACAAGTCCAGTTTTTAAATTGATTAAATTTTAATGCGTTGAACCGTTCGGCTTGATCTATAAAATAATTTTGTTCTCCGTCTGTGAGCCTAATCTGATATCCGCCTTGCTGTTCAAAATCATTTTGCATTATGTCTATCATTTGTTGAGAGTATCCGTCAATCACATAACTAGCAGTAATATCGCTTTGAGGCTTTAATGTTACATTGATGCCGCGCTTTCGTAATCTTTCACAGCGTTCCAATGTCTCGAAAAATTTATCAGGAACCATAACTTGATTAACTGTTATATGTACACCTTCGTACATCAATTGCAAGCACTTATCGCCAAACTCTTGTTCTTTGGCAAATTCTGCATGGAAACTGGCTGTGATACTTCTACGCTGTAGACAGTCAGTAATATCGCACCAATTCTTCCACCACTTAGAACCGGGTGACAAATTAGTTGTCATGTGTATACTTTGATAAGGACTTTCAGTTTCGTCTAAGTGTTTTATCAAATTGGGAAGTTCTTTGTACGCTGTTGGTTCGCCGCCACTGAAACTCCAGTGGAATTCTTCAAAGCCATTTTGGCGAGCTTGACTCTTGATTTCATCTATTACTTGAATATATAATTCTAATGACATGTAATCAATCTTGTCGCTACGAGCATAGGGCCAGCAATAGGAACACTTATAATTGCAGAATCTTCCCAATATCCAACTTATGTTAAATAATGGACGATCCAACATTGTTTGCTGTCCAAAGTGTATAATTTGATCGAATGGTATGGCGGTAAAGTTCATTGACAGTATTTACAGTAAAATGTATAATGTTTTTGCAGACGTGAGTGTAACTTGGTAAACCTCCTCCTAGTAGGCTCACGGGCCGAACGGAGGGAATGGGTCTAGCTAATATAGCGACTTTGAAGGTTCGAATCCTTCCGTCTGCACCAAATAAGAGTTTTTATGAATAGCAAAAAAATAGCAAGTAGTCCTGAACGACATACCTTCCAAAAGGAAGGTTATATCAAACGCTGTGAGGAAAAGGGCGAGGATCCCAACCCCAACTATGTTGCCATGTACAAGACTTGGCGTGAACAGGATGAAGAAAATTTAAAAGATCCTGCTTGGCAAAAGAACAACATGGAGTACGATCTCCGCAGTTCAAAAGAACTCTGTGACAAAGTCAAGCAGTCGGACAACTATGCTCAAAACTTGTATGCCGCAATGTGTAACATGACTTGGCAAAGTAGAGAGTTTTGGCAGGAAATGAAAGGTGAAACTTGGTCTTGCTCTTGGCGCCATGCTGGTGGTATAATTGCTGACATGCGTGAACAAGGTGACTACATCGATTGGTACTGTAGCGGTATTGGTAATCCAGAATTAGGTAACGGTTTAGATGGAACTAACCCCGAACTTGACGAAGATGGTCGTACCTATGTACCCGAAGGTGTAGTAACTGAAGAAATCGAATTGGATTTGAACCGTTTAGGATGGAGACCAGTTCCTTATGAGGATGACCAAGATTGAGGTTAAATAACAGCATGAAAACAAATTGGACTATAACTGTAGAAGAAGATCCGGAAACTGGAGATTTACTCTTGCCGTTTCCAGATGACTTTTTACAAATACAAGGTTGGAAAGAAGGAGACACTTTAGAGTGGACTGACAACGCTGATGGCAGTTGGACTATTCAAAAAGTAAACAATGGCTAAAGACGATATTATAGAACTAACAGGCAAAGTAGAAGAAGTGTTGCCGGGTAATATGTTTAGGGTAGCAGTAGAAAATATGCCAAAACCTTTACTGTGTTACCTAGGTGGGAAATTAAAACAAAACAAAATTAGAATCATATTAGGTGACAATGTTCGTTTAGAAGTTAGTCCATATGACCTAAGCAAAGGAAGAGTAGTTTACAGATTATGAATTCAATAATGGAAACTGTGCGCTCGGTATGCTATAATGTAAGGCAGAGTGCTAAAAAAGGTCTAAGTTTCCAAAAGTTGTTGTCAAAAACACGCAAAGAATTCAAACTACATTATCTAGATTTAAAAATAAGATCAGTTAAAGATAAGACTCTAAACGAGGGAGTCTTCTATCTTAATGGTTGGTACGATCCAGATGACGATCAAGATGACGAACCTTCTATTGAATTACTAATTACACATAACTTCAAAAAAGACATAGAGTGGTTTCCGCAGACTGCTAATCGCTTATTAATAGAAATTTTTGACACTGTAGTACATGAACTCCGACATCAGCGACAGTACCGTAAACGAAACTTCCTTCCAGGATCTCCGAGGGGAGCCGGACATGCCGAATACCTTAGCGACCCTGATGAAATAGACGCTTACTCAATTTCTATAGCTACAGAGCTTTGCCGCAATTTGGGTAAAAATCGGGCTTTACGCTATATGCATAATATAGAAGCATTAAGCCGATTTAAAGTAGGTGGCTTATTTGTTAGTCCATGTCTAGGCATGTATATAAACAACGATCCAAAATTGGATGAATTGGTGATCAAAAAGTTAACCAAAAAGATTTATGTGCGTCTAAAAAAGATTGACACAGATGCTATTTTCATGTAAAATACTTGTATTGTTAATAACAGATCGGAGCGAAAATGTCTCATCCTGCAGATATACAATACCCAGTTCAGCAGGTATTGGAACTAGCTTGTGCGGCACAACGATTGAATGGTTCGTATCTCAAGACCAGTGAACCAATATACACTGATGATAATGTCCTAGTTGGGTATAAATTTGACAATAAGACACTTGTCAAAGCTATGGTGAATCCCACGCTCCAAACAGGTATTACCGGATTCAATCCACCATTATTATGCACTACGCAAGACGATGTTGCACTAGCAGCCGAAATCAAAAGTTATTATCGTAGGCTAATGTTTAGTGCTATCGAAGGCGAGAATGAATTCCAAACGACTGTAAACAGTTTGTTGAATTCCGAAACTACTACGCTCAGCTATTTTGGTTACATAGCTTGTTTGCCAAATCTATACGATCGTGATAGTAATAAAAGTCGTATTAGAAAAACATTGAAAGAATGTGATAATGCGATCTTAGCAGACGTTGATACAACTGTTGAAGATAAAGATTGTGAAATTGTCGAAGTTCGTCGTTCAAAGAACTTTGATGCTTGGAATATTCTTGCTATAATAGATAATAAAATAGTCAGTTGGTTCAGTAAAAAAGAGTTAATTTTAGGACCAGCTGTTGTTATCAAAGGCAAGGTCAAAGGTCTGGGCGAGAACTGGACTACCAAAAAGATAGAAACTAGACTCAACTATGTGAAGGTGGTACAATGAGTGGTTATGAAACAATCCGGCTATTGAAGCGCATTGAAGAAGAAGTCGACCAACTTGGCTTCAAGTTTGCCAAACCCAAACATGAAGATTGGGAACAAACAGAACGTAGTCTCAGCCTTGTACCAAAGGATGTAGATGCCTTGCCTATTTACAGTAGAGAAGCAGAATTGTATGTAGGCAGTTTAGAACAACTTCAAACTTGGCTACATGGTGTTCGTTGGGCTCGCGAATATGACATGATGCTCAAGTTAAGTGACGATAAGAAACGAGCTGGAGCAGAACAAAAGGAACGCAATCGTCAATTGATGCGTACATTAAAAGAAGGTAAACGAGTAGAAGGTATCGAAAAATGACTAAAGCAAAACACAAACCTTATCAATGGATCGATGGTGAAACTGCTGATCGCATTACCAGTCTTAACCTGAAAGACTATCGTGCGTATCTTAAAAAAGAATTAAAGAATTGGAAGAAGAATCCAAAGACAGAATCTAACCCAAATGGCTATTGGTTGCATCCAGAAGACATCGTACTCAATATGCGTACCATTGAAGCATTAGATTTGATTATCAGTCACTTTCCGGAAACAGAGGATGATATAAAATGAAATCAGGAGTATTTGTAAGAGCCAAAACTAGTGATAGTCGTTGGGCATCCGTAGATGTTATGGACTTGACCGAAGAATCATTTCGGTTATTCATGCTACGCAAGTTAAAAGAAATGAATACTGTAGCACATTTACCCGAGGAAGATACATTTGATTTAGAAACACATTTAACCAAAGCACAGGCGGACCTATGAGCAGATATAGATCAGTTTATAAAGAAGTCGAAATTGATGTTGACTTAGAGGATTTCGATGATTCTGACATTTTGGAAGAAATGGAACTACGGGGGCTTGCAGTCGGAG
>Ga0164297_10001076_pt1 | contig 30281 bp, 31 predicted proteins | sample GEODES058metaG_FD_113539 | JGI IMG/M metagenome (GOLD analysis project Ga0164297, IMG submission 113539) | Dystrophic lake water microbial communities from Trout Bog Lake, Wisconsin, USA - GEODES058 metaG | ecosystem: Environmental > Aquatic > Freshwater > Lake | place: USA: Trout Bog Lake... | reverse complement strand
ATAGGCAAGGGCCATCGCACTTTGGTGGAAGGCCCTCACGTGGAGGTTGATGGCGATGAAATCCGTGTTTGGGTGACCAATCAGAAGGACTTAGGGCAGCCATCAAGGAATGCAACGGAACTTAAGCAATCTTCTGAACATACAGAACCTAGCTTATGGTTCAAATTTCCAGGTATCTGGTTATTGAATATCAGCCCGAGTATGAAGCTGTTCGTGGCCTTTGTTCCCGTTGACCAAACAACGACCCGATTCTATGTCCGGAGCTACCATCGAATGAGACTGCCTGTGATCGGAACGCTCTACTCTTGGCTATTAGGTATAGCCAACCGGTTCATCCTTAGACAGGATCAAACGGTGGTGGTTAGGCAATTACCAAAGAACAGCATGAACGCCGGTGAGGATCAACTGATCGGAGCCGACAGAGCTATTCATCAGTTCAGAAAACAATACGCCAAGCGATTGAACACCAATGAATAGACCTTAGCCAAGACTTTAGGCTTATCTGAAGGGCATCTGCCCTGCCATATTGCCTCTCAATCCGCGCATCATGTTCATCATGTTGCCCTTCTTGAACTTTTTCATCATTTTCTGCATTTGGTCGAACTGCTTCAGCATCTTATTCACTTCTTGAATGTCCGTTCCTGATCCGTTCGCTATGCGTTGTTTTCGAGACGTATTCATGAGGTCTGGATTAACGCGCTCTTTTTTAGTCATGGAATTAATCATGACAATTTGACGCATCCATTCGTTGTCATTGATCTTCTCCTTAACATGCTGAGGGACATTGCCTACTCCGGGTAGCTTATCCATCATCGCAGTTAAACCACCCATATTCTTGAGTTGCTGCAACTGATCGTAGTAATCGTTGAAATTGAACCCCTTACCCTTCTCAATTTTTTTAGCGAGTTTTTCGGCTTTGGCCTTGTCTATGGTCCTCTCTGCTTGCTCAATCAGGCTGAGCATATCGCCCATCCCTAAAATCCTTGAAGCAATACGATCAGGATGGAAACGTTCAAGGGCCGCCGTCTTTTCTCCTACACCCAAGAATTTGATGGGCTTACCTGTAATGTGCCGAACCGACAAGGCCGCACCACCCCGAGCATCACCATCGGTCTTTGTGAGCACAACACCGGTCAGAGGTAACGCATCTCCAAAGGCTTTAGCCGTATTGGCCGCATCCTGTCCCGTCATGGCATCCACAACGAACAAGGTTTCAATCGGTTTGATTTCCGTGTGGAGTTTTTTGATTTCAGACATCATGTCTTCATCAATATGAAGACGTCCCGCCGTATCCAGAATGAGAACATCCTTATAACGTTTTTTAGTGTATTCAAGAGCACCCTTTGCGATATCGATGGGCGACTGACTTGGATCACTCGGGAAAAATTCAGCTCCGACTTCAGCAGCCAAAGTCTGCAACTGTTCGATAGCCGCTGGACGATAGACGTCAGCACTCGCAACCACCACAGAACGGCGCTCATTTTCTTTGAGCCATTTCGCAAGCTTTGCAACCGTCGTCGTTTTACCTGCACCCTGTAGACCTGCCATCAGGATCACCGCAGGCGGCTGTGTGGCCAGATTTAGCTTCTCGTGGGCACTGCCCATAACCGATACAAGCTCTTCGTTGACAATCTTGATGAACGATTGGCCTGGTGAAAGACTGCTTTGAACATCTTGCCCAAGAGCACGCTCCTTGACCTGATCGATGAAGTCCTTGACCACGGGTAACGCAACGTCGGCTTCCAGAAGAGCCATGCGAACTTCGCGGAGCGTATCTTGAATGTTGGCTTCGGTCAGTCGGCCCTGACCGCGAATTTTTTTAAGGGATTGGGATAATCGTTCAGTTAAGTTATCAAACATGGCTCTAAATCCTTAGCGACTTATTAGTCCGGGTTGCTTCATCTTATCCCTCCATTATGCCAGACTAGTGGCAGGAGGAGATGATCTCTATGCATTCAATTACGTTCGACTTTCTTGCAGTAACTGCCTATTTCAGCGCTCTTACGGTAACGCTTTGGTCTTTAAGAGACAAAAGCACACCCGCTCACACAGGCAAGGATAAATTGAGATGGCTGAGCCTTGGATTTGGGTGGCTGGCTGTTAGCCTTCAAACCACCTCAATCGTATTGGATTACGACCACAATGGCGGCCCGAACTTTAGTTTTATAAGCGCCCTCGCCCTCGTTACGCTCATCATCACGACCATCATCCTTTTAGCATCGATCGTAAAGCCTGTGGACAAATTGGGAATCATTGCGTTCCCGCTTGCAGGGATTATTTTGAGTTTGTCACTCGGCCTGGCACCTGCTGTACGCACAGTGAGTAACCATTCATGGGAAATGCAGACCCATATTTTCGCTTCGCTTTTGGCCTATAGCTTCCTTAATATCGCGGCGATCCAGGCCTTACTGCTTGCTGCTCAAGACTGGTGCCTCAAACATCATCACCCGGGTGGATTGCTACTTCGCTCACTCCCCTCACTCCAAAGCATGGAGTCCATGCTCTTTCAGTTGATTGGCGCCGGCCTATTACTTTTGAGCCTCTCACTAGCCACTGGCTTTGCCTTCATGGAGGATATGTTTGCCCAGCATCTTGCCCACAAAACCATCCTTTCAATCATTGCCTGGTTTGTTTTTGCCACCTTGTTGATGGGACGAGGCCGATACGGATGGCGTGGTCAAACCGCTATACGATGGACCCTGGCGGGATTTGCCTCCCTGATGCTGGCCTATTTCGGGACCAAGATGGTTTTGGAGTTAATCCTAAATAGGACCTAAGTCTCAAGTCACCTAAAAAGCATTATGGATGCTCAGCCAGAGATCGTCCGGTAAAGCTTCAAAGCCAGCAAATAAACCAAAAGCTATAAACAAAAGACCACTAACCCAGTGAACCGTTTGGGTAGAAACGCGTTTCATCAACTTTTTTCCCACCCAAACACCCAGAGCCGACGTAGTAATCAAAGCGGCCGTCGACCCAATCCAGACAGAGACCGCCGGCTCACTGGCTCCGAGACCTGCAACGGCTAGTTGAGTCTTATCGCCGAACTCTGCAACGAACAACATCAAAAAAGTCGTCACAAAAATGCTGTGACCTTTTTTTTCTTGGATGGTCCCTTTCTCATCCGAATCACCAGCGCTCAAGAGTTGCTGCACACCAAACCCCAAAAAAAGAATCGCTACACCATAGATCAAAAGCCACTTGGGTATCCAGTCGCCAGCAACCGCTCCAAAAGCCACTGCGATAAGATCAAGCAAAGCGAACGCGATCACTGCCCCCCAAAATACCGGCCAATGCTTGTGTCGACTGGCAAGCGTCATACAGACCAGTTGGCTTTTATCGCCCAACTCAGCCGCGGCCACCAAAACATAGGCTGTTCCAGACACGGTCCAAAGCTGAGTCCAATCCAGCGTGAGAACCGTGTTCACCATACGGTTAAATTCATCAAAAAAAGAAATCGTCATGCTGATCGGTCTATAGGGTAGTCATCATATTGTCGAGCACCATCATCACAACAAAACCGATTAAAACCGCAAAGGAGGCGTGACGAGCTTTACCTTGGGCTTGAGTTTCAGGGATGATCTCATCGCTGATCACGAAAAGCATAGCCCCCGCAGCAATAGCCAAACCCATCGGCATCAAGGGCTTGAAATTGGAGGCCATAATCACTCCGGCAATACCCCCAATAGGTTCAATGAGACCCGTCAAAGTGGCAATAAAAACAGCCTGTCCACGCCGATAACCTAAAGCCACCAGAGGCAAAGCTACGGCTAGACCCTCTGGAATATTCTGCAACGCGACTGCAACAGCAAGTGTGGCGCCATTTCGCCAGTCAAGTGAACCAAAACTAACTCCGACGGCACCTCCCTCAGGGAGGTTATGTAAAGCAACCGCTGCCACAAAGAGCCATACTTTTTTGAGCGAGGCAAAACGCTCACCTTCTTGCAGGTATCTCTCATAGGGTAGCCAGTTATCAACGCATACCAACAGCGCTGCGCCAAGTAAGATACCGAAAGCCACAACAAAAACCCCAACCCCTGACCACAGCTCATTACCGTATTGGATTCCAGGTACGATCAGTGAAAAAGAAGTGGCCGCCAACATGACGCCGGCCGCTCCGCCGAGCATGGTATTCAGCGCCTTTTTTGAGACCTCTTTAACAAAAATGACTGGAAGCGCACCCAATCCCGTTGCAAGCCCTGCCAAAATACTGGCCATTGAACCCAGCGCGATCATTCGATCGACAAAGAAATAGACCAAAGTGAGTATGATCGAAACGATACCGGTAATAGAACCGACCAAGACCAACTTCTGTCCCAATACCGGCAATGACCGAAATTTTTGAGACGGGGTGGCATTTAAAAGTTTATGAGTCCAAGTTGTAAATGCGTGTGAAGCCATTGCAGAGCCTTATAATTGTTTGGTCGTAAAAGCCAAAGGGCATGTCCTATGAGAAGCATGCTAACACCAACGGATGAATCGCCTCCTGGTTCAGAAGATCTCTGTAGAGCTCTTCTCAAAATCAAGAGACAATATCAACTGGAAATCCAAATACGGGGGACATGATGGCTATCGCTCAAAGAACCATTGAATACGTTCATGAAGGCATCCGCCATATCGGGTTTATGGCATTTGATGACTCAAAGACCAAACCTTTGCCCGGCATCATGATTGCACCCACATGGGCTGGCCGCGATCGCTTTGCCTGTGCGAAGGCCCTAAAATTAGCCGAATTGGGTTATGCCGCTTTCGCAATCGATATGTATGGCGAATCCCAGGTCGGTGTCGGGGCAGAAGCTTGTGCCAAACTTATGACGCCTCTGGTTGAAGATAGAGCGCTTCTCAAAGACCGAATAAATAAAGCGCTTGATATTTTCAAAGACCAGTCTGAAGTGGACAGAAATAGAGTCGCAGCGATGGGATTCTGCTTTGGGGGGCTTTGTGTCCTGGATCTTGCTAGGAGTGGTGCCAGCCTCCAGGGTGTTATCAGTTTTCATGGCATCTTTACGCCACCTGAATCAGGCACAGTCAAAGCGATTATCCCTAAGATCCTTGTGATGCATGGTTTCGATGACCCTATGGCTACTCCCGATCAAGCCATAGCGTTGGGACATGAACTTTCACAACATCAGGCTGACTGGCAAATACACCTCTACGGCCAAACGGCTCATGCTTTCACAAACCCCCTAGCCAATGATCCAGGATTTGGAACCGTCTACAATGAAACGGCTGATATGAGATCCTGGGAAAGTCTGCTTGATTTCCTGAAGGAAGTGTTAAAATGATCCTTTTGTTGAACGCGTGGAAAGCTCTTAATGGATCTTAACTTTCTGGATTTCGAACAACCTATTGCTGATCTTGAAGCAAAAATCGACGAATTGAAACGCGTCGGCTTCGACAATGAGATCAACATCAGCGAAGAAATCTCAAAACTAGAAGAAAAAAGCAAGAAACTGACAGAGTCCGTTTTCGCTGAACTGACGGCCTGGCAGATCTCTCAGCTGTCTCGCCATCCACAGCGCTTATATACCATCGACTACCTCGACTTGGTATTTGATGACTTTCACGAATTACATGGGGATCGAACGTTCTCCGACGACCCTGCGATTGTAGGCGGACTCGCTAGACTGGATGGCACGCCCGTGATGGTCATAGGGCATCAAAAGGGACGGGACACCAAGGAAAAGATTCACAGAAACTTTGGCATGCCGAGACCCGAGGGTTACCGCAAAGCTCTGAGACTCATGAAACTCGCCGAACGCTTTCAGATCCCGATTATTACCTTGATCGATACCCCAGGTGCTTATCCTGGCATTGACGCGGAAAAACGCGGACAGAGTGAGGCGATCGCCAGAAACCTATTTGAAATGGCCACGCTCAGGACGCCAATCATCTGTACCGTTATTGGCGAAGGCGGTTCTGGTGGTGCTTTGGCCATTGGTGTAGGTGACCGTCTTTTGATGCTGCAATACAGCACCTACTCCGTCATTTCACCAGAAGGTTGTGCGTCCATTCTCTGGAAAAGCGCCGACAAGGCGGAATTAGCGGCGGAAGCCATGGGGATCACTTCTGATCGACTGAAGGACCTCGAACTGATCGACGGCATCATTCCTGAACCACTGGGTGGATGCCATCGTGATCGCGCCAAAACAGCTGAAAACCTCAAGGCTTCGTTGAAAAAGGCGCTTGATGATATGGGCAAATATTCAATTGAAGACCTTGTAAGCCGACGCTATCGAAAGATCATGAGCTACGGCGTATTCGAAGAGGCCAGTGCCTAACGGCAGACGGACGGAGTCACAACGTCCGATTCTTTCGCATACATTCCTGCAGGGTATCTTAACCAAATACCCTGCATCCAGAACCTACTGGCTGGCCTTCAGCGGAGGCTTGGACTCAAGTGTCCTACTCCAACTCGCCTCACAGCTCTCGTCCCATAACGATTCGTTTCAATTTAAAGCCATCCATATTCATCATGGCCTCCAAAATGAGGCCGACCTGTGGGTTCAACATTGTTCAGAAACAGCTACACGCCTTGGCATTCCTATTACTATCCGTCACGTATCGGCACTTCCCCGGTCGGGACAAAGCCCTGAAGAAGCTGCTCGCGATGCGCGCTACGGGGCATTTCACCAACTGATTGAACCCAATGACACCCTCTTGACCGGTCAACATCTGGACGATCAAGCGGAAACTTTTCTACTCCAGATGGCACGAGGATCTGGATTGGCCGGCCTCTCCTCCATGCCGGAACGTTCTGATTTCGCCAAAGGCCAGCTGGTGCGCCCCCTACTCACCGTTTCGCGAGAGACGCTCAAGCAATTCGCAGAGCATGAAGAACTCAGCTGGATCGAAGATACCAGCAATCAGAATGAATCATACGAGCGCAACTTTCTTCGCAACAGCGTTCTCCCTTTATTGAAAACGCGCTGGCCCAGCTTAAGTGCCTCGATAGCCAGAAGCGCCGCTCACTGCGCCGAAGCAAACCTCATTATTGAGGAACAGGCAGAAAAGCACCTTCAAGATCTAGACCCAAACAACTCCAAAACATTACCCATTGATCGCCTTGGCGCTTTTAATCCCTCTGTTCAGAAGACCATCATTAGGCTATGGCTCAAACAAAATGGCTACAGAATGCCTGCCAGTAAGCTTCTAGACCAAATTCTTCAGCAGGCGCTTGGGGCCGCAATCGATCGGAACCCAAAAATCCATTGGCCTGAAGGAGAAATCCGACGCTATCGTAATCGCCTGTATCTCTTTAGACCCCACTCGGCGCCTAAGCTGGGTGACTCTATTACGTGGGACGGGAAGAACGACCTTATCCTACCTGAAGGTCTAGGCACCCTCGGAGTCTTGCGAGGGACTCAAGGAATTTGTGCTCATCTATGGAGCTCTGGCCGAATCTCAATTCGATTCCAGCAAACGGGCGAGAAAATCAGACTTCCGAATCGAAGCGGTCATCATCTATTGAGAAACCTGTACCAATCGACCGGAATTCCACCCTGGATTAGGGCCTGTATGCCACTCATCTATATTGATGACCTGTTAGTGGCCGTTGGTAATCAATGGATTTCAGCTGACTGTCTATCAACCGACCAAACTGGGGTGAAACCTACATGGACTGGACCTGTTTGGGCCATTCTCGATCATTAAAAACCCAGAGAGTCCGTTCGGACGATTGGTTTAAGGCACCCCCTCCTTTAGTTCCATCCGGTTTATTTGACCCAGTTTAGAAAACTCTAATTCATCTTATGCGCGCGACGACCTAGAATAATGAATACATGCCGCTTTTTTAAACCATGTACAATTCTGGTATGGGGATTGCAGATATCGCCCCATAATGTATCGACATGTATCGGACGCACCACCACAGAGCAGCCCCATAAGCTATGACATCAAAACCAAGTGCATGCTGGCTGCGTCGTCCCCATCAGGAAGGTTTGCTTGAAGCAACTCAGTAAGCCTTTTATTGATGACGCAGGGATTCTCAATCCTCTCCAGCTTGCCCACTTAGATCAAATTTAGGAGTTTTTCGAGTGTTTGGCCTCAGAAAACATTGGACTGTTTCATGTCTAGTCATCAGCACTTATCTCATGCTGTCGGCTTGCGGACATGAGGATGCTGCAAAGACCGAGAAAGCTGGCGAAAACCTGGAAGCGGTTACCAACGAAAATATTTTTGAAGTATCTCACCCTGAACTGTTTCCATTTACCACGGCAGAAAGCCGTCTCGTGTCTGACATATTGGAAGCGAATGGAACCATTACACCTGAGATTAGCCGGACCGTTGGAGTGAGTGCTCTTGCGGGCGGTCGTGTTGCTGAAGTCGATGCACGACTTGGCGATACGGTTAAAGCCGGTCAACTCCTCCTTAAACTTCATAGTCCAGATCTGGCTAATGCCATTATGGCCCTAAAACAAGCAAAGTCTTACGAAGAACTGGCCATGAAGCAGTACGAGAGGAATAAATTTCTGTTCGACAACGGCGTTATCGTCGCAAAGAAAGATCTTCAGATTTCTGAAAACACTTTAGCCAATGCAAAAGCCAATACAGAGAATGCTCAGACCCAAATCAAATTATTGAACCCAAATGTCAACAACCTATCCCCGTTCATTGAGGTCAGATCGCCCATTAACGGTGTTATCACTGAGCAAAACGTAACAACGGGCGCCTCCGCCAAATCTCTAGACGCCACCCCCAACTTATTCACCATTGCAGACCTCAGTAAAATTTGGCTGCTTTGCGATGTCTATGAAAACAATCTATCCCAAGTGAAGGAGGGTGACTTTGCTGAGATCCGTGTGAATGCTTACCCTGAAAAACAACTACAGGGCAAAGTCAGTAATATTTTTGGTCTTCTAGACCCCCGCACTCGCAGCGTCAAAGTCAGAATTGAACTTGATAATGCCGATGGCCTGCTGAAGCCAGGCATGTTCGCTACGGCCACCTTCATTTCTCAGAGCAAGACACCCAAAGTCACCATCCCTGCAACGGCCATGTTCCGCCTGCATGATAAAGATTGGGTTTTCTCACCACTGGGTGGAAACCGATTCATTCGAATTGAAGTTAAAGCGGGCGAGATGAATGCTGATGGAAGCCAGCAAATCGATAGTGGTCTCCAAGCTAACGAGCAAGTCATCACAAACGCACTCAGACTGGCTGCAGCGGCACGGGCCGAGAATCCAATTGCCTTCCAAGAACATGAAAAAGCGAAATAGGAACCGGTCATGATTGCTCGGATAGTCAATTTTTCGCTGAGACAAAAACCCCTGATCCTTCTTATTGGGGCTATTCTGATTCTTTGGGGCTGGATCTCTTTTCGTTCGCTCCCTGTCGAAGCCTATCCTGACGTAGCCAATAACTGGGTCCAGCTCATCACCCAATGGCCAGGGCGTGCAGCTGAGGAAGTCGAACAGCAAGTCAGCGTTCCCATTGAGATTCAGATGGCGGGCATACCCCATTTGACGAGTCTCAGATCAACGTCCATCTTCGGTCTTTCCCTAGTGACCTTAATTTTCGATGATGAATCCGATGATTTTAAAAACCGTCTCCGCGTCCTTGAAAAATTCACTCAGCTGAATCTGCCTCAGGGCCTCAATCCCGTAATGGGTCCAGACTACAGTCCGGTTGGCCAAATCTATTGGTATACGCTCACGAGTACCAACCCTGAATACGACCTTATGGAGTTGAAGGCCATACAGGATTGGGAGCTGCCAAAAAGAATCAAGTCTGTCGCTAACGTGATCGATGTGACCGGACTGGGTGGGATCACCAAGGAATATCAAGTTCGGCTAGACCCTAACAAGCTGCTGGCTTACGGCATTAGCATTGATGATGTGAACAATGCAATCAGTGAAAACAACACCAATGCCGGAGGCAGTTTTATTGAGCGTGGCAACCAGCAGTTCAACATCAGAGCCTTAGGCCTGATGAAAAGTACCGCAGATATCGGTGCCACGGTTGTCAAGGTAGAGGGAACAACCCCCATTCATATCAGGGATCTAGGTGAAGTAGTTCAAGGCCCAAAGATTCGCTTGGGTCAAGTGGGCAAGGCGATACATCGTCAAGATGGACATATCATTGATGATAATGACACGGTAGAGGGGGTCGTACTCCTCAGAAAAGGCGCAGAGTTCGACACGACGATCAAAGCCATTGAAGCGAAGATCAAAGATCTCAACGACCACTATCTGCCACCGGGTGTCAGGATCGTAGGCCACCTCAACCGCGGTGACCTAGTGAACTATACGACCCATACCGTGCTGCATAACCTTACGGAAGGTATTCTTCTGGTCATCGCTGTCCTATTTTTCTTTCTTGGCAATATAAGAAGCTCTTTTATCGTCGCATTGACCATTCCGTTTTCGCTTTTATTTGCATCAATTTTCCTAGAACTTAAAAGCATTCCAGCGAATCTTCTTTCTCTGGGTGCACTTGATTTTGGCATGATCGTGGATGGGGCTGTGGTCATGATTGAGAACATTTCGCGTCACTTGCAAATGCGAAGCGAACGAAACCAGCCCATTTTTAAGATCATTTCGCACGCGGCTAATGAAGTTCAACGTCCTGTATTCTTCGCCATTGGCGTAATCATCACTGCGTTCCTACCTATATTCACCTTGCAACGTGTAGAAGGCCGATTGTTCCACCCAATGGCTTGGACCGTTGCATCAGCGCTTTTGGGCGCTTTAATTTTCTCAATTGTCTTTATTCCAGTGATTGCAAGCTATCTCCTCAGAAAAGGAGCTGATGAGTGGCACAACCCTGTGATGGACCGACTCAAGCACTATTACCGCCCCGCGCTGACCTGGTGCATCCTGCATCGCTGGATCACACTGGGCACAGCGATCATTGCTCTCTTAGGCAGCATGTGGTTATGGCTTAGCGGAGCAATTGGCTCTGAGTTCTTGCCTCATCTCGATGAGGGTGCCATTTGGGTCAGAGGCACGCTTCCCTCCAGTACCGGGCCCAGTGAAGCAGGCCAACTCGCGCAAAAGACCCGAGAGATGCTGGTGAGATTTCCAGAAGTTACCCAAGTAGTTTCCCAGTTTGGAAGACCTGATGACGGCACCGATGTCAGCGGCTTCTTCAATACCGAATATTTTGTTGACCTAAAGCCTCGGGATCAATGGCGACCCGAGTTTAAAAGCAAAGATCAATTGATCGAGGCTATGGATAAGGAACTCAAAAAGACACCGGGTGTCCTTTGGAACTTTTCACAACCTATTGCCGATAATATGGAAGAAGCCGTCAGCGGGGTAAAGGGTCAGCTGGCAGTCAAACTCTACGGTAATGATCTTAAACGCCTAGAAAGCACGGGCGAGGAACTATTGGCCGTGATGAGCCATATACAAGGCGTAGCCGATTTAGGTCTTTTCCGCGTTGCGGGGCAACCCAACGTCAACATCAAGGTGGATCGTGAAAAGGCCGATCGTTTTGGCGTCAATGTTTCAGATGTTCAAGATGCTGTTGAAACCGCTCTGGGCGGAAAAACGATCAGCCAGATTCTTCAAGGTGAAAGACGTTTTGATTTGGTAGTTCGTTATGAGGCCAACTACCGACAAAGCATTGATGATATCAATACCATTCGAATACTGGCTCCAAGCGGTGAGCGGGTGTCTTTGGCACAGTTAGCCACCATCACGGTGGATGATGGCGCATCCATGATTTACCGTGAAGACGGGCAACGCTACATTGCCGTCAAATTCAGTGTTCGGGGACGCGACCTCGGATCGACGGTTGAAGAAGCGATCGAAAAGACGAAGAAAGAAATTACACTACCGGAAGGCTATCACATGGAGTGGGCGGGTGAATTTGAGAGTCAGCAACGAGCGGAGGCTCGCCTATTGCTGATCGTTCCTTTCACCATTTTCATCATTTTCATTCTTCTATTCTTCATGTTCAATTCGATCAAGTGGGCTCTGCTCATCATGGTCAACGTAGCGCTCGCACGAATTGGCGGACTTTTGGCCCTGTACATTACCGGCACCCATTTCAGCGTATCATCGGGCGTCGGCTTTTTGGCTCTGTTTGGTGTTTCAGTTCAGACCGGTATCATCATGGTTGAATACATCAATCAGCTTAGGGTTCAAGGCGAATCGATTATGTCTGCAGCCATCGAAGGGGCTGTACTTCGCCTCAGACCCATCATGATGACGATGCTGGTTGCGACTTTGGGCCTGATGCCTGCAGCACTCTCACATGATATTGGCTCAGACTCACAAAGGCCTTTTGCTATTGTGATTGTGGGTGGCTTGATCGCCGATCTCATCATGAGTGCTTTCCTACTTCCAACCCTGTATGTCTGGTTCGCTAAACACGGCGATACCCGCTTACCTGACCCTGTGGCCCACTTCCACGAATGATGCATTCCAGACTTAATATGAGGACCTTTTTTAGGACACATATGAGACAGTTCAAACGGGTTGTCTCAAATCCAAACAGCTTTAAGAGTCTTGTTGGGGGGCTATTGCTCAGTGGTTTATTAGGGATCTGCAGTGATGCATTACCTGCACCCTCAGCCATGGAAAGCCCCACCCCTCCTCAAAATATTGAGGAAGGCATTACCCTGAGCGAGGAGCAGGCGGTCAAACTGTTCTATGAACGTAACCTCGACCTCCTTGCCGCTCGCTACAATATTGGTGACGCGCAGGCCCGTGAGATCATTGCATCCGCAATACCCAACCCAACTATCACTATCCAGACGCTCGAATTGAGCCGAAACTCAAACCAGAACTCACCCTCTCAAGGTTGTAATGGTGCGGGTGGTGGCAATAACAGTAGCGGTAATAATTGCGGGCCCGCAGCCTACTACTCATTCAGCCAACTGATCGAAATGGCTGGAAAGCGTGGGCTTCGTATGCAAAGCAGCGCCATTGGGACACAAGCAGCGGAAAGCGACTTTCGTGATGCCATCCGCATCCTGACCAATATGATTCGGGACAGTTATTACACTTTGCTCCAAGCACAAAAGAACCGCTGGCTTCTTCGTGAAGTGGTGAAGCACTTTAAGGAAATCGTTCACAGCATGGAGCTTCGACTCCAGGCAGGGGATATTGCTGAAGCTGACTTTCTTCGTATCAACATGGAAGCCCTGAAGGCCCAATCGGACCTAGACAACGCCCAGGCTCAGGTGGAGCAAGCCCAGGGCAATATGGCTGTCGTCCTAAACTGGCCTGATAAAAGCATGCAGTTTCTTGCAGAAGAGAAGCTCCCAGAGATTCGGGATATTGGTCAGAACCTTTCACGTGAGAGCTTGACTAACAAGGCGCTGTCGCTTCGACCTGATCTTCAGGGTGATAAGCTTCGAGCGGATCAGGCGGATAAAGATCTGGCCTTGTCTCAACGATTAAAATACCCAGATGTTACTGTCAGCGCCGGCTATGCGCGAGATCCAAGTAACACCATACTCAATACGGCCTTTGTGGGTGTTTCACTCCCCGTGCCGATCTTCTATCAGTACGAAGGTGAAACAAGTAAAGCTTCCGTGAACCTAAACCAAACTCGGCTTCAAGCTCAGGAAACAGAAATCGCCATACGCAACGACGTGGTCGCTTCTCTTGCAAGCTATAGAAGTGCCGATAAGGTGGTTCGTCGATTTGAAGGCGAAATGCTTCATCAAGCCCGACAAGTAAGGGACCGAACCGAGCTAGCCTACCAGAAAGGCGCAACAACTATCCTCGACCTGATTGATGTTCAGCGGAACTTCAAAACCATCACACTGGAATACTATGCGGCAGTTATTAACCGCATCAATGCCTACTACGATCTAGCAAAATCTATTGGTGATGAACCGAATCCTGGGCTTGCAAACCAGATGGGTGAAGAAAATAAGCTTGATCAATTGAGGCCTATTCAATAATTGGCCTCAGATCCAAGTCAAATACCACAAACATGCAGCACTTAAAGACCATCAACATGAAAAGATCCTTTATTGCTTTGCCTGTTTTTAGGGGGGTCGCACTAGCCACCACAATACTCTTGTCGGGTTGTGCTACGGATCTTGAACAGTCAAGCGTACAAACGTCTAAGATCAATCAAATCAGCCACAAACCCATACTGTATGTCGTCATAGTCCGTGATCGGCGTTTGCCTGCGCCCTTTTCTTCGATCTTCATGGACACCGTCAGAAAAGAGTTACCGAATTTCGAAGTTCTGATGGACGAAGGGGTCACCAACGACCATAGCCTCAATAAAGCAGACTGGGTCATGAGCGTGAGAGCCACCCGCATTACACCTCGATTTGACTTTAAGCCCACTTCAAATAGTGCCCTAAATGGCACTGTGGACTGCATGCTTGGCAGTGGTTTTGGCGCATTTCTGGCTTTAGCACCTTGTAAATTCTCGGGTGATCTCGACTACTTTGAAGCCACACTCCAAAATCATCAGGCTACTACGCGAAGTGTGTTCAAAATCGAAGGGGAAGAGTCTGGCTTCATGAGTACCCCTCCTCTAATCTATATTCGGCGCCTTAATGAAGAAGACCGCTGGAGAGATATGAGCGAAGAATTATTCGCGAAGATTCGAGAGGACAATAGCTTCACTAATACTAAAGTAGGTCCTTAGGTTATTTTTAGCGCCCACAGTGGAAGACAGTAAAGGTTTGTTCACCGTTCGACGGAGGACCTACCGGAACAATACGGTCACCACCGATGCTGGCAGCATGGTTGCGACTGAGGCGAATGAGTTCATCATTGATGGTCGCACTATCTCGCGGAATCCACATGACTGTAGCCGTTGTGTTCGAAGTCACATGACCAATCTTTTTGCAGCCTCTAACATCGGATGACTTAACCAACTGAACATTTTGGCCTTCGGGTTTAAGTTCCACCCAAGAACAAGCGGAACTGAGCAAAACTAAAGCGCATACCGTGATCAACCTTGCTCTATTTGACATGTATGTTGTCCCAAAAAAAGATAATGACGCGGATATTAAACTGTTTCGGAAAGACCAGGAAACAGTCTAGCGATGACTCAGGCGCCGAGGTCGAGTAAAATACCCTCAGAATGATCTATCAGGCCTTACAGTCGTTATCGTGTGAAGCTCCTTCTGACGTCACGAACACGCCACTGCAACTTAATTTCTCGAATGACCAAATTTATATTTATTACTGGTGGTGTTGTTTCTTCCCTAGGCAAAGGCATTGCCGCCTCCTCGCTGGCAGCCATTCTTGAAGCTCGAGGATTAAAGGTCACCATGACCAAACTGGATCCTTATTTCAACGTGGATCCTGGCACCATGAGTCCATTTCAGCACGGTGAAGTCTTTGTTACCGATGACGGTGCAGAAACCGATCTCGACCTCGGTCACTACGAACGTTTTGTTCATGCGACCATGGGAAAGGTTAATAACTGGACCTCTGGCCAGATCTACGAAAATGTTATCCGCAGAGAACGCCAAGGGGGTTATCTAGGTGCCACGGTACAGGTGATTCCTCATATCACCGATGAAATTAAGCGCTGCATTGAGCTGAGCGCTGAAGGCTATGATGTCGCTTTGATAGAAATTGGTGGAACGGTTGGTGATATTGAATCCCAACCGTTCCTTGAAACCATCCGACAGATGCGGGTGGAACTGGGGGAACAGAGGACGCTCTTCATTCACTTAACCTTGGTGCCTTACATCAGCACGGCAGGTGAACTAAAGACCAAACCGACCCAACACTCAGTCAAGGAACTCCGCACCATCGGTATCCAGCCGGATATCCTCATTTGCCGCTCAGATCGTCCGATTCCTGATTCTGAACGCAAAAAAATTGCTCTATTTACTAACGTGAGTGTCGATGCGGTTATATCAGCTGTTGATTCAGACACCATCTATCGAATTCCTCTGCTATTGCATGAACAGAATCTCGATACCATCGTACTGAACAAGCTCGGTCTAAACATTCCTGAAGCTAACCTAAGTGACTGGCAGCAGGTTGTAGACGGACTCACCCATTGTGATCATGAAGCAACGATTGCTCTAGTAGGGAAATACGTCAATCACTCTGACGCCTACAAATCGATCAATGAAGCCCTGATTCATGCGGGCATTCATACCCGGACCAAAGTCAAAATCCTGTGCATGGATTCTGAGGATGTTGAAGGTAACCCAGATGCCTTGCTCAAGGGTGTCGATGCCATTCTTGTCCCAGGAGGATTCGGAGAACGTGGCATTGAGGGTAAAATTCAGACAGTTCGGTATGCGCGTGAACATAAGATTCCTTATTTAGGCATCTGCTTGGGAATGCAGGTTGCTGTGATTGAGTACGCACGCAATGTCGCAGGCCTCTCAGGCGCACACAGCACAGAGTTCGAACCTACATCGCAACACCCTGTGATTGCTCTCATCACCGAATGGCAAGACGAATCAGGGAACGTTGAACAAAGAACAGCTGAATCTCAGATCGGTGGCACCATGCGTCTCGGCGGACAGAAGTGTCAATTGATACCAGGAAGTCTGGCAAGAAAGGTCTACGGTAACGATGTCATCTCAGAACGTCACCGCCACCGTTACGAGTTCAATAACCAGTATCTTGATCGGCTAGAGGACGCAGGGCTAAGAGTCTGTGGCCGCTCAATCGATGGCCGTCTGGTTGAGATGATCGAGATACCGGACCATCCTTGGTTCTTGGCTTGCCAGTTTCACCCAGAGTTCACTTCCACGCCAAGAGGTGGTCACCCCCTCTTCTCTGGTTTTGTGAAAGCTGCGGGTGAATATCATCAGACGCATCGGACAGACGCATGAAGCTTTGCGGTTTTGAGACCGGTATTGATCAACCCCTCTTCCTGATAGCGGGTCCCTGTGTTATCGAAAGTGAGCAACTGGCCATTGATACGGCTGGTGAACTCAAAGAACTCACTCAAGCATTGGGTATCCATTTCATCTATAAATCATCCTTCGACAAGGCAAACCGATCGTCACACCTCAGCTTTAGGGGTCTGGGCGTGGCTGAAGGGCTAAGAATTCTAGAAAAGGTAAAAAAGGAAATCGGGGTTCCTGTGATTACCGATGTCCATGAAGACACGCCGCTGGATGAGGTCAGTTCCGTCGTTGACGTGATGCAAACACCCGCTTTTCTCTGCCGTCAAACTAACTTTATCAATGCTGTCGCCGCCAGAGGCATACCCGTTAACATCAAAAAAGGACAGTTTCTGGCCCCATGGGACATGCAGAACGTGGTCGACAAGGCAAAATCAACAGGGAATGAACAGATCATGGTCTGTGAGCGAGGCGTATCCTTTGGATACAACAATCTGGTCTCGGATATGCGATCCCTAGTAATCATGAGAGAAACCGACTGTCCCGTTGTTTACGATGCCACACATTCAGTCCAATTACCGGGTGGTCAAGGTTCATGTTCCGGCGGGCAAAGAGAGTTCGTTCCAGCTCTTGCACGAGCGGCCGTTGCCGTTGGGATTTCTGGCCTCTTTATGGAAACCCATCCAGACCCTGAAAAAGCCTTAAGCGATGGCCCAAATTCATGGCCACTGGGACGGATGAGAGAGTTAGTGACCAGTCTGATCGAAATTGACCGGGCTGTTAAATCGAAACCGATTCTTTGAGTTTTATTTAAACGATACATTCACGATAATTAGGAGATGACGCAGCATGAGCAAAATCGTTGACGTTCAGGCACTTGAAGTGCTCGATTCCCGTGGCAACCCGACCATAGCGGTTGATGTTATTTTGGAATCAGGTGCCATTGGCACCGCTATGGTGCCCTCAGGAGCCTCCACCGGCTCACGTGAAGCGATTGAGCTCCGAGATGGCGACAAAGCCCGTTACCTCGGTAAAGGTGTTACCAAAGCCGTAGCCCACGTTAACGGAGAACTTCGCAGCGCCGTAGTCGGTCTGGATGCGGCTGACCAAAAGGCACTTGATCACAAAATGATCGCTCTTGACGGCACTGAAAACAAAGGCCGTCTGGGCGCCAACGCCATCCTCGGTGTTTCTCTTGCTGCAGCCCGAGCTTCAGCACAAGAAGCCGGCAAACCCCTATATGCCTACCTCAACAATAGTGGCGAATACATTCTGCCCGTCCCCATGATGAACATCATCAATGGCGGCGCTCACGCTGATAACAGCGTCGATATGCAGGAGTTCATGATTCTACCAGTGGGTGCTCCTAACTTCCGTGAGGCACTTCGGTACGGTGCGGAAGTGTTCCATGCTCTTAAGAAAGTACTCCATGATCGCGGCATGGCGACCGGTGTGGGTGATGAAGGCGGTTTCGCTCCTAACCTGCCGTCCAATGAATCGGCGATTGAGGTGATCCTCCAAGCCATTTCTGATGCCGGCTATGTGGCAGGAAAAGATATTTTCTTAGGTCTCGACGTTGCGAGCTCAGAATTCTACAAAGATGGTTACTATCATCTTGAGTCGGAAGGTAAGAAATTTACTTCTGAAGAGTTCGTAGACTATATGGCTGCTTGGGTAGACAAGTACCCCATCATCTCAATCGAAGACGGTCTTGCTGAAGGAGACTGGCACGGTTGGGGCATCATGACCGATAAGCTAGGCTCACGAATCCAAATCGTAGGTGACGATCTTTTCGTAACCAACCCATCGATCTTGAAGAAGGGTATTGAAGCTAAGGTAGCCAACTCCATTCTGATCAAGGTGAATCAGATTGGCTCCCTGACGGAAACACTCGAAGCGATCGACATGGCTCACGCAGCTGGCTACACGACCGTCATGTCTCATCGTTCAGGTGAAACAGAAGACTCAACCATTGCGGATCTAGCGGTTGCGACCCGATCAGGCCAGATCAAGACTGGTTCACTGAGCCGTTCTGACCGTATCGCTAAGTACAACCGACTTCTGAAAATTGAAGCCGAGCTGGGCAACAAGGCGACCTATGCTGGAAAGTCTGCTTTTAAACGCGCCTTCTAAGGTCTCATAGGTTAGACCAGCGTGTATAAGCTGATCCTCTTCCTGATCGTTCTGATTGTCGCCCTCCAATATCGTTTGTGGTTGGGGGATGGCAGTATTCGGGAATACCGGGAGTTACAAGCCCGTATCGAAGAAATGAATCAGGAAGGGGAAAGGCGTCAGGCTCGTAACGCGGCTCTTGCAGCTGACGTTAAAGACCTTAAGGAAGGTACCGAAGCGGTTGAAGAAAGGGCTAGACAAGAACTCGGCATGATTAAACCAGGCGAGACTTTCGTTCAGGTTTATGAGGCCTCTAAACCCCAGCCGGTGGATCCTTCTCCGGAAGGAACAGAAGCTAAATCTTCAAGCAAAAAACACCGGACCCTTAAGGCAAAACCTGAGATAACGACGCCAGAGCGACCTTAAAGCGCGTACTCTCTAGAGTGAATCAATTTGATGAGACATCGCCCTGATTCCGTGCTTCACTGGAGTATTTCGTGACTCATCTAAAATTTTGGGCCGTAGTACCTGCCGCTGGCGTGGGTAAACGCATGGGCTCAGTCCTGCCCAAGCAGTACCTGGACGTACTCGGCAAACCCGTACTTGAACATACCTTAGAACGTCTACTTTCTGTAGAAGCGATCCAAGCAATCTATGTAGCCCTTGGACATGAAGATGGATACTGGCCCGATTTATCGGTCTCCAAACACCCAAGAATCAAGGTAGCTCCGGGTGGCAAAGAGAGAGCCGATTCAGTCTTCTCAGCACTCAGCAGCTTAGAAAACCAAGCATCAAGCGATGACTGGGTTCTCGTCCATGACGCGGCACGCCTATGCATCACATCTGAGGATGTGAAACGGCTGATCACAGAACTTAAAGACGATGAAGTCGGAGGCATACTAGCGCTTCCTGTCAGCGACACCCTCAAATCTGTCCAGGACGGATTCATTACCGGGACCCCTGATCGCAGCCAAATTTGGCGTGCCCTAACACCACAAATGTTTCGATTCGGTCTTCTCAAAAAAGCCCTTGAATCAGCCAGCCGACAAGGTTTAACCGTTACCGATGAAGCCAGCGCATTGGAATTGGCTGGCTATAAGCCCAGAATCGTCGAAGGACGACCCGACAATATCAAGATCACCCGGCCCGAGGATCTCCCTTTGGCCACATTTTACTTGGAGCGACAATGTTACGAATAGGTCAAGGTTACGATGCACATCGATTTACAGAAGGAGGACAACTCGTTCTGGGCGGCGTTCCGGTGATATATGAAAAAAGCCTAGCGGCACATTCTGATGGCGATGTCGCGCTGCATGCTTTATGCGATGCGCTCCTGGGTGCAGCAGCCATGGGTGACATCGGTCGCCATTTCCCGGACACGGACAAAAGCTTCAAAGGGATCGACAGCCGAATCCTGCTCAGGCACACGCATACAAAACTTGCGGCCCAAGGCTTTGCCATCCTGAATGTCGATGTGACCATCGTAGCCCAAAGCCCAAAGCTCGCGCCCTATATCGACAAAATGAGAGCGACGATTGCCCAAGACCTCAAGGTTGAAGTAGATAATGTGAATGTTAAAGCCACCACCACAGAAGGCATGGGCTTTGAAGGACGCGGCGAAGGCATTTCAGCTCATGCTGTAGCCCTACTCCAGAAAACCTGATGGTCAGACATAATGAGTGATCCAACGCTCGAGCTTCCCTATGCGCATGGCGGTCCGCTCGGAAGCGGTTCGATCAAATTAAGTCCTGATGATTTTATCGTAGAAGAAATCTTAGGATTTAACCCTTCGGGTGAAGGGGAGCACGTCTTTCTCCGCGTTGAGAAACGCCATGAAAACACAGACTGGGTAGCCAAACAACTGGCCCGCTTGGCAGGGATTTCCCCACGTAATGTCGGTTATGCTGGTCTTAAAGATCGACATGGGCTTACCACCCAGTGGTTCAGCGTTCAACTTCCGGGCGTCCAAGGCCCTGACTGGACCACGTTGAACTCCGACCATTTGCGCATACTGAATAGCGAAAGGAACAACCGTAAACTTAAAAAAGGTGCAGCAAGCGGTAATCGCTTTGAATTGACGATTCGTGATCTAACGGGTTGTACTCAAGATCTGAATGAGAGACTCCTGCTCTTGCAAAAACGTGGTGTTCCGAATTACTTTGGTCCGCAGCGTTTTGGTCGTGACGGGCGCAATGTCGATCGAGCGAGAGCGTTATTTAGCGGTTCCCTTCAGATACTAGACGCTCATTTGCGAGGGCTCTATCTCTCCGCCTGCCGCTCCGAAATTTTCAATCGGATCCTTGCAGAACGAGTCTCCCAAGGCAACTGGGACATGGGGATTCCAGGTGATGCTTTCATGTTTCCCGATTCAAGAAGTTTTTTCAAACCTGAAGATCTGGATGAGGCAACCATAGGACGTGTCAGCAAAAAAGAAATCCATCCTAGTGGGGTGCTCTGGGGCGATGGTGAATCTGCGGCAACTTTAGAGGCGAGACAGATCGAGCAAAGCGTGGTTTCGAATTTCACGGATCTTTGCAAAGGACTTGAAGCCTCTCGTGTAGAGGTATCCAGACGTCAACTTCGCTTGTGCCCAGAGGGAATGAACTGGGAATTCCCAGATTCATCAACGCTAAAATTAAGTTTTATTCTGCCTTCTGGGACCTTTGCGACAACCGTACTGAGGGAATTACTCATCATGAATCCTGTCGATATATAGCGTCTTTAGAGAAGCGACCACCATCAGTTTTAGGAAGTAAGCCATGAGCGTAAAGATCTACCATAATCCACGCTGTAGTAAATCACGACTCACTCTCGAGTTATTAAGAGGCCGTGGCATTGAGCCAACCATCATCGAGTACTTGAAGACACCGCCCTCAGAAAAAGAGCTTGAATTGATTCTGACTCAACTGGCCATCGAGCCTCGGTCGCTGTTACGTAAAGGTGAAGCCGCTTACAAACAAGCGGGCCTGGATGATCAGACACTTAATCCGAGCCAGATCATAAAAGCCATGGCGCTTAACCCGGTTCTGATTGAGAGACCGATCGTCATAGCCCATGGAAAGGCTGCTATTGGTCGCCCACCCGAGAACGTTCTCTCCATCCTGTGAATGGATGAAGACCATCAATAATCAATTTTACTAGCCACCCCACTCCGTAGACCAACAGCATGACCGAAATTCTAGTTCTATATTACAGTCGTTCGGGTACAACCACCGAAATGGCCAATCTGATTGCGAGAGGCATAGAGGAGGTACCTGGTGCCGTCGCTAAACTTCGGACCGTTCCCGATATTTCAGCCACTTGCGAGGCTACTGAAGACAGCATCCCAACCAAAGGTGCCCCGTATGCTTCGCAAGATGACCTTCGTCAGTGTGATGGTCTGGCGCTTGGAAGCCCAACGCACTTTGGCAACATGGCGGCACCACTCAAATATTTCATCGATAACACCAGCGGGATCTGGTTTTCTGGGGCCCTATCCGGCAAACCGGCGGGGGTCTTTACCTCAACATCCTCGATGCATGGCGGCCAGGAAGCCACACTGATGACCATGATGGTCCCCCTACTCCATCATGGAATGATCATTGTAGGTATCCCCAGCAGCGAAAAGGCGTTACACCACACTCAAAGTGGAGGAACACCTTATGGACCAAGCAGACATACAGGGCCTGGTAACGAAATAAGCCACGAAGAACACTTGCTCTGTAGAGCGTTCGGAAAACGGCTTGCTGAAACAGCCATGGCGCTGAAAGCTCATAAGGCTCTGCAAGCGGGCTAGTTTGGGTCAGTATGGCCGAACAACTCACTCTACCCCTTGAAGTAAATCCTTCCCTAGATTTTTCTCAATACTGGGCAGGGCCAAATCTTGAGGTGGTAGAGCACTTAGAAAACGGGTTAGCGCAAGGCTTCGAACCCTTCATCTTTCTATGGGGCGAGAAAAGCTCAGGCAAAACTCATCTTTTGAATGCATGCTGCGCAAAGGTCCATGGATTAGGCCATACCGCGGTCTATCTGCCCCTCACCATGCTTAGCGCATATGGGCCGAGCGTTTTAGAAGGCATTGAGGAGCACGCGTTGGTTTGTCTTGACGATGTCGATGTCGTTTTAGGAGAAGATGCCTGGGAACTGTCACTGTTTCATCTCTTTAATGAGCTGAAAGCACGTCAGAACCGGCTCATAATGTCGGCCAGTTTAGTGCCTGCATCCTTAGGCATTAAGCTGCCAGATCTCAGGTCACGTCTGGACTGGGGTTTGACCTTGAAGCTCCAGAGTTTGAATGATGAAGACAAAGCCGAAGTTCTCTGCCTTAAAAGCCGCGGTTTGGGCCTTGAATTACCCCTTTCTGTTGCCCAATATTTGATCCATCACTACGATCGAGACCTTGGCCTCTTAATGGGGCTTCTGGATCGGCTTGACCGAGCCTCACTTGCAGCTCAGAGAAAAGTCACCATCCCCTTTGTAAAAAGCCAACTGCTCGCCCAAACACGCCCATAAAGCGTTTAACTCTGGACCCAGGGTAATTGATTAAAACGCCATCCAGAAATAGTGCCGCGGTGTTTATTCTCATCAATACCGCCTTCGAAACCATCATCGATATTGGCCAGATTGTCATAACCTGCCTCTTCGAGAAGGCTAGCCGCTGCCAGCGAGCGTTGACCACTCCGGCACAGAATGAAGATGGGTGTTGAACGATCCGGAATCGTAGCTCGAACCTGATCAACGAAATTTGGATTCACATGCATGTCCGGGGCAAATCGCAAAGGCACATTGACAGCCCCAATGGGATGGCCAACAAATGAAAACTCAACTGGATCTCGAACATCCAATAATACGGCGTTTGAGCTTCCGGTTAAGGTGTCGAAGGCCACCTTAGAATCTAGTCGTTGTATGCTCATGTATGACCTCAAAACATGCTTAAAGTCGGCTTAACCGATCAGGTATCGTCCTGTTCATGAAACAGTTTCTCTACAGCTGGAATTAACTTCTTATCCAGAAGGAACATGATGACATGATCCCGATCTTCAATAATGGTGTCGTGGTGAACCTGCAGGACATCGTCTCCGCGCACCAAAGCACCCATCACAACGCCTTCAGGAATCTTAATTTGATTCAGGGGCACACCCACCACCTTGGACCGGCCTGAGCGACCATGAGCAATCACTTCGATCGCCTCTGAGGCTCCGTGACGGAGCGAATACACCTGAACAATATCACCTCGGCGGATATAGCGGAGCAATGCACTGATGGTGGATTGCTGGGGTGAGATCAAGAGATCTAGCTGAGAAGAACCAACGATATCCGCGTAGGCATTGTTGTTAACCAAACTGATAACCCGCCTAGCGCCCATCCTTTTAGCCAACATCGCAGAAAGAATATTGGCCTCATCATTGTTGGTCAGAGCACAGAACACATCGGTGCTTTCGATGTTTTCGTTACTCAGAAGATCCTTATCAGACGCCTTACCTACTAGAACAGTGGTATTAGTGAGTTGTCCAGCAATTTTCTTGGCTCGCTTAGGATCACTCTCGATGACTTTAACTTGATAGTGATCTTCTAGGGCCATCGCAACACGTTTCCCCACGTGTCCACCACCTGCAAAAATGAGCCGTTTATAAGGCTTTTCCGTCTGTCTGAGTTCATTCATTACATCTTTGATTTCTTCGGTTGATGCAACGAAGAAAACCTCATCTCCATCCAGAATAAGAGTATTACCTTTTGGAACAATGGGTTCGCCGTTTCTAAAAATAGCTGCGATGCGCGCATGAAAATTGGGCATATGTTCATGCAGTTCCCGAACCGTATGCTGAACCATAGGTCCGTCCTTTACAGCCCTTACCGACGCCAATCTAACGCGCCCTTCGGCAAAATCGAGTACCTGGGTGGCCCCAGGGTGTTCCAGTAACCTACGGATATGCTGGGTGATAATCAGTTCAGGGCTGATTACATAATCAATGGGAATATTCTCAGGTGAGAAAAGCCCTGGAACCTCCATATATTCAATGGCGCGAACTCGCCCTATCTTCCGGGGAACCTTGAAAAGAATATCGGCAATCTGACAGGCCAGCATATTGGTCTCATCATCACTGGTTGCCGCAATCAGCATATCGGCCGTTGCCGCTCCAGCACGCCTAAGAACCGCCGGATGAGCCGCATTGCCTACAACCGTACTGATGTCGTAACGACTTTGTAAGCTCTCAAGGAGATCCGCCTGAAAATCGACAACTACAATGTCGTTCTTTTCACCCGAAAGACTGGCAACCAAGCTACTACCTACCTGACCTGCACCGAGAATAATGATTTTCATGACCCATCCTTAGCGGTTTTTCGAAATTTTAACAAGGAATAGCGCATATCTGCTCGAGTCACCACATCAAACATTGCCATGCGGTCACGAACTCGACGGCCTCAACCAGTCAAAATTCGTATCGCCATAAACCAGAAAATTAGGATTGAGTAGACTGGCTTTCCTGTTATAGGCCAATCGATTTCCACCCATATCAACTACATGACCACCTGCTTCTTCCACCACACATTGGGCCGCGGCGGTGTCCCATTCGGAAGTGGGACCCATACGAGGGTAGATATCAGCTTGGCCCTCGGCCACCAGACAGAATTTAAGCGAACTACCGATCGATACAAGATCATGCGGACCTAATGCATTCAAATAGGCCGACAGTTCAGGCGTCCCATGGGATCGACTACCCACGACTTTCAATGGTTGATGATGGAGGGAAGCAACATGAATCACGTCACGACGTCCAAAATCCGATAGTCGGAACGCGCCCTCAGAAGCAGAGGCCACATAGGTACACCCCTGAGCCGGGACATGAACGACCCCGAGAATAGGGTAGCCTTCATGGATGAGCGCTATGTTCACGGTAAATTCTGGACGTTTATTAATGAACTCCCTGGTACCGTCCAAAGGATCAATCAGCCAATAGGTATCCCATTGCCGACGGGTCTCATAAGGCAAAAGAGCCGACTCTTCAGATAAAATAGGGTAAACGTCTTCGAATCGATTAAGACCCGCCACAATACAGTCATGGGCGGCAAGATCTGCCTGAGTCAGAGGCGATTGATCGTCTTTAGTGGCGACTGGAAAGTCTGTAGTGAAAATCGCCATGATGCGCCTACCCGCTTCATGAGCTATGGCTATGACTGCATCCTGATAATGTTTAGGCTCCAAACTCATGGATGGATGTCTTGGTATAGTTTTAGGGTAACGCGAACATTCGCAAAAAATTAATGCAAGGATTCTATCCCATGATTCAATGGCAGAGCATAGACACCGTTTTTCTTGATATGGATGGCACCTTACTGGATTTGAATTTTGATAATCACTTCTGGCTAGACTTTGTACCGAAACGATATGCCTTAGCGCATAAACTCACGATCGAAGACGCCAAAAACAAACTCTTCCCGAAATTTAAAGCTCTAGAAGGGAAGCTAGAGTGGTACTGCCTCGATTACTGGACCCAAGAACTCAAACTGGATCTTGCGGAGATGAAACTCGAAGTATCGGGCCTCATTGCTGTTCTGCCCCATGTCACCGAATTTCTCGAGGCCCTTCAAACCACAGGCAAGCGGATCATTCTAGCCACCAATGCTCACGAAAAAAGTTTGGGGCTTAAGATGGAAAAAACTTGCCTAAGGCCCTTTTTTGACCGAATCATCAGTTCACATGGTTATGGTCACCCTAAGGAAGACCAACCATTTTGGGAATATCTTCAGAAAGATGAGCCATTCGACCCTAAACGAACCCTGCTGGTCGATGATAGCCTACCCGTCCTGAGAGCTGCCAGGGATTATGGCCTCTCAAACACCATTGCGATTCTCAAGAACGACTCAACCAAGGCGCCTAAAGACGGAGCGGAATTCCCTGCCATATACGATTTTCGGGAAATCATGCCCCATCCAACTGGTTAATATATGGGGTTTAGCCAAGGAAACTCTTGCATTTGTTTCGCATTTACGCTGAAATGTCCCTACATGAGTCTAAAGACGCATTTCACTTGGCCGTTTCCCGGCAACCATCCGCAAGAATCACCCTCAAATCCGAAGAAACGGAGACATTCGTGAGCGATAAAATACTGCATATTTCTGATGCCGATTTTGATGAAAAAGTTCTTAAATCAGGAACCCCCGTATTGCTCGATTTCTGGGCTGAATGGTGTGGCCCTTGCAAGATGATTGCCCCGATCCTCGATGAAATTGCTGCTGATTATGAAGGCCGCCTGATCGTTGCCAAAGTCAACATAGACAACAATCCTGGCACTCCACAACGCTATGGCGTTCGAGGCATACCCACCCTGATTTTATTTAAAGATGGCGACGTTCATGCCACCAAGGTTGGTGCCGTGGCGAAATCACAATTAGCTGCTTTCATTGACCAGAACCTTTGATCAACCGATTCCGCCCGACCTGCTTATCTATTGAGCAGGTCGATTTCATAACTACTTTCCTCCTTTAACTACCTCCTGATTCCTGCAAATTGCTACTCCCCCTTCGAATCGCCTCTCGTGCGCATTCCTGCAGGATACCTGGATCTAACCTAATCTTATCTAACTCATCCATCCTCACATGAATCTGACCGACCTTAAGCGTAAACCCGTCGCCGAACTCATAGAAATCTCTGAAAACCTCGAAATCGAGGGCGTATCCAGAACCAGAAAACAAGACCTCATCTTCGCCATCCTGAAAAAGCAATCAAAAGGTGGCGAGGATATTTACGGGGATGGCGTTCTTGAAATACTGACCGACGGTTTCGGATTTCTGAGGTCCCCAGACAGTTCATTCTTGGCAGGACCGGATGATATTTACGTATCACCCAGTCAGATCAGACGTTTCAGTTTGCGAACCGGTGACACCATCTCCGGAAAGATAAGACCACCTAAGGAAGGTGAACGTTACTTCGCCATGCTTAAAGTTGAACAAATCAACTATGAGCCACCCGAAAATGCGAAACATAAGATTCTTTTTTCGAACCTGACCCCCCTGTTTCCGAAGTCGCGACTGCAACTCGAATTAGGAAATGGCACAACCGAGGATCTCACAGGACGCGTGATGGATCTCGTTGCACCGATTGGCAAGGGACAGCGCGGCCTGATTGTCTCCCCGCCAAAAGCGGGTAAGACCATGATCCTACAAAATATCGCTCATTCAATCGCTGAAAAATACCCTGAGTGTTACCTGATCGTTCTCTTGATTGATGAACGACCTGAAGAAGTAACAGAAATGCAGCGCAGCGTGAAAGGTGAGGTTGTCGCGAGCACCTTTGATGAACCACCCGCCCGACACGTTCAGGTAGCGGAGATGATTCTCGAGAAGGCCAAGCGCTTGGTTGAACATAAGCGTGATGTTGTCATCCTACTCGATTCCATCACGCGTCTTGCTCGCGCTTATAACACGGTCGTTCCTGCTTCAGGAAAGATCCTCACGGGTGGTGTTGATGCCAATGCACTCGAACGTCCAAAACGTTTCTTTGGTGCCGCACGTAATATTGAAGAAGGCGGCAGCTTGACGATCATCGCCACGGCCTTGATCGATACCGGATCACGAATGGACGAAGTCATCTATGAGGAATTTAAGGGCACAGGCAACAACGAATTGCACCTCGAACGAAAGATCGCTGAGAAACGGATTTACCCGGCCATCAATATCAACCGTTCTGGCACGCGTCGAGAAGAATACCTAGTCTCTCCGGAGGAGCTACAAAAGTGCTGGATTCTTAGAAAGATTCTTCAGCCTATGGATGAAATGGCGGCCAGTGAGTTCCTGCTCGGCAAACTTAAAGACACGAAGACCAATCTCGAGTTCTTTGAGATGATGAAACGTTAAAAACGACCCTAGGGCGTTCCACTAAAAAGCCGCTGTTAAGCGGCTTTTTAGTGTCCTTGTTCTTCCCATAGCGGCCCCAGATAACCACTTAAGATAAAGGCCCGGTCAAGCCGGGCCTTTATCTTAGAAACCTAAGTTCTATTATCTTCAGCTAAGCACCATACGAACCACCGCAATAATGGTCAGTACAAAAATAACCGTAAAGACGATTCCTGCAATGATGAACGTTTTGGCTGATCCTGCAGAAAAGTCTCGCTCATGATTGGAGCTGCTTTGTACGCCAAAAGCCGCCGCAACAACACTGCCAATCACAGCTAAGATCGATGGTTTTTGTCCATTAGATTGCGGTGTCATTAATGCTTACTCGCCATCATGACTTGACGGGTTGGCACTACCTGCCGAGGCCTTTGCCTTCCTCTTCAGGTCAATAACCTTATAAGCAATGGCCAAACCAACCACAACGATCACCGTTAAAAGTGAACGGTAGCTTGCACTGCCAGAGTAGATCTCCTCTTCGTCGACATTACCCTTGATGTCCACAGCACCCGTACCAGACGTATCATCGATACCCATCGTTAAAACGTAGTTCCAAACGAAGTTCATAGGGATGATGGTGCAAATACTGATACCAATTGAGAGGATCAATAGGTCAATAGCTTTGTTTATGTCTTCGTTTTTAGTTAGATTTTCACTCAATACGATATTGTCCAAATAAAGCTTGGCCACGGTGTATCCTGGAATGATGAGGACAACGACAAGACCAAATAGATCCTTCAGAACAAGACCACCACCCGCCGAGATCGCACTGAAAGCTACGACCATAATAATGCTGAAGATTCCGATACCGGCCCACATATAGGCATCGGCTTTTCGGAAAATAAACAGTGCCTTAATGGCTTCAAAAAGCTCTTTCATAGTTAGCGTCTCCCTTATTGTTTGTGAAAGAAATAATACCCTTCGAGTCCGCCTTTAAGAATGAGTTCATTTCCTTCTTTCTTATAAACCGAATAATCGATTGTTTTGCCAGGGCGACCTGGATCATCCGCGATGATTTTGCCGTTCAGAATGTTGTATGTCCACTCATGACGGTCCTGGGTCTTAAAATGGCGATTGTAGCCGCTGGTGATGATTTTTCCGTCCGTACGGAATTCCCAAGTACGATTTTCATCGATTCTGGCCTTATCAATACCTGCCGCAACAGACTCCAACACCCAAGTACCCGCAATTTCATTAGCATTTTGAAGAGCAATGTCTGCCCTTGCAAATGAGATGACACCAACAAAGCCCAGAAAGATCAATCCCAGTTTTGCCATATTCATGTCCAACCGTCTCCTCAATAGTTTCATTCACCCATTTAAAACCAGCTCGAAAGCCTAAGACCTTGAAAACCGGAATAATGGATCCTTATAGTTAATCAACGGTCGATTCTTACATTATTCATTTCATCATAGCAAGGCACAGGCACTTATAGCGAGTTGACTCATATTAAATGTAACCGAAGGCCTCCCTAAAAAGGGGTCGTTGACTCACATTGTTGGTAACCGTAACAAACCGGATTACCGCAATGGGAAAAGACGCCCGCAAAGCCTATCTT
>Ga0164297_10001071_pt1 | contig 30390 bp, 44 predicted proteins | sample GEODES058metaG_FD_113539 | JGI IMG/M metagenome (GOLD analysis project Ga0164297, IMG submission 113539) | Dystrophic lake water microbial communities from Trout Bog Lake, Wisconsin, USA - GEODES058 metaG | ecosystem: Environmental > Aquatic > Freshwater > Lake | place: USA: Trout Bog Lake... | reverse complement strand
GAGTGACCTCACCAGCCTTGGACTGCTCGACCCCGCGCCTGATGCTTTCCATCCGCTCGGGGTTCAAGAGCATCGCGATCTCGTCATCGGTGTCTGAAACCGAGAGCTCTAAACGCTTGGAGCGAGCGTGCAAACCGCTTGTTACGTCCTTATCGGAGTCAATAGGCTTGACGTTCATATCGGAGTCGCCCTCCATCGGTTCGGTCGCTCCGTCCATTGCATCAAGCGCCTCAATGAATCTCTCAGTTTGCGAAGGTAGTTTCGAATAGTCCATCCATCGGGCCTCTCCGCTACCATCCATCCACTCATCGACGTGCCGCCATCGGATCACTGACTCTTCGGTGATTTTACACGGGCATCCGTGCCATGTGCATCCTTGCTCGTTGTGATCTGACCATTGATGGTCTGGTCCGCACTTACACCACGTTGCCACGAGACGTGCCCCTTTCGGCGCTGTAGGCGTTGGGGTTAGTCATGTGGCCTCCCTAAGGCGTGGAGGCACTCTAGGGCAATCTGACGCTTGGCGCTCGATGCCTGATCTGACTCGGCCCAATGCAAAGCCATCTCATGTGCTGCCTCTCGTGCGATAGTGATAGTCACGGTGTCGACGCTACTATATGGCTCCGCAGATGTCAAGTCATCCCGACACAAACTAGCGCCATGAGTATCGTGATACCAGAAATCTGGTTCCTTTTCGTCAAAGTCGATCAGTTCGCCGCAGTGCTTGCAGACTTTGGCATGACTCATCTGGTAGTAATGGTTCATTCTTCCTCCTTCGAGGAAAGTATTTTTAATGCCGCTTTTCGTATTTCTGCTACCCGGACGTGGGGTCGCACTCTCCAATCACAAAGGCTCAGTACCAGACGAGCAAACTCGGTGATTGGGTCCTCGGTCATTCTATCGAATCGATAGGTGGGTTTCCATCGAACGCCTCGATCAATTTGTCGAGAGCATCGAGAGCGGCATTGCCTTCGAACCGAAATGCCTTTTCGATGGCCGGGTCATTGACGACTCGGGCCGCTGCTTCGACGATATCGAACAGGGACTGAATGAATCCCGGCTCAATCTCGACGAGCACGAGTGGATCTTCCTCTATCATTCGTCCCCCAAATCCAAATCCCAGTCGGCTGGCGTACCTAACCGCAACGCATGGACGCAGAAATCCGTACCACGGTCCCATGCTGCATATTCCCGATCGGTAAGTGGTGGCCCCGCATGAATGTAGCAATGCTGCTCGGTGCAATAGCCATTTTCGATGCCGTACTTGATCCATTCATCGAACGTCATGGTGCCCATTTCGTTCCGTCCGTAATCATGGATTCACTGCGCTTCATTAGCGATTTCTCCCATAGGTTGTTTGATAGATTTTCACGATTCCGTAGCCAAGACCAACCGCCACTAACGCATAGACAAACTCCACGAGCCCCCTCCTCATTAAATGCTTTCGGAGTCCAGTGTATCCCTCTCGAGGGCTTGGAGCATGAGGCAAAGATCGGATTTGAGTTCTAGCAACGAATTGCCCATGGGTTTGATGGAACCCGTAGTCCCCTCAATGCGCCCCTCGTCGTCGTAGTACGCCTCCACGATCGAATAGGTTTCCCAATCGCCATCAGGATCAGGTGATACCTCTCGCATGACCCTGTAGTTCCAAGTGGTCATTAGTTGCCTACAGGTTGCTTGGTGAAGGTTCGGGTCCACTGATCTAGCAGCGCCTCGTAAACGCTAACGTCAAGGACGACTCGATCTCCTTCGATCTGCACGCTGGCATCCTTGAATCCGCAGCCTTGAAAATACGAACTGTGGGTAAGGCATTGGATGTTCTCACGCTCGACCCGTGCCCACTCCTCGGCTTGCTCCTGCTCGTTGCGCTGAATAAGCGCCAGTCCTTCGGACTCCTCGAGAAGCCATCCCAAACCGGAAACGATGTAGTTTTGGTGATTCTGATGGAGCAGCACTCCGTTGCCGGTGGAAGACTTGCCGATGGATCCTTGACTGTCGGTGCAATAGGGCGTCGTTTGCGCCACGGTCCACGGACCATCTGCGACGATCTTTTTGCCATTCTTGATTCGACGGTAGACCGTCATTCCTTCGTAAAGGTCACTGCGCTTCATAGATGCCTTTCTAGTTGGTGAAATTGGGGTATTCGGGACGGGGGCGCTCTGCAACCGTGACGCCTGCCTTGGCGAGGATTTGGATCAGCACCGTTTCGCTGACGAGGTAGGCCGAGCCTGAAGCCTGCAGGTAAGTCGATACGCCGATGCTTTCGAGAGCCGTCTGAATGTCCTGACGAACTTCCTGACGACGCTGGTAAGACTTCTCCTCGTAGTCACGAACGGCTTTTCGGCGTTGCGACAGCAAGGCCACGACCTCGATCGGCTCAATCTGATTGAGCATCACGACCTTTTCCCAGTCCGGGTTGGTGACCTCGCCGTCTACATTGCAAGGCGTGACCTTGATCCCTTGGCCCTTGGTGGCCTGCATCACCGAACTGCCATGATACGGTGACCTCTTCCACTTGCCGTTGTCGACGATCTTGTACGTTGACCAGCCGGGGGCACGATTGCCAGAACGACCTTCAGTCCTGACCTCTTGCACGATCTGGCCGACGTAGGTTTCGCTGCGCTTCATTGGATGTCCTCTCTAGTTGGTGGGATAGAAAGCCCGTCAATCGTGACGGGTCATTCCGGTGTAGTTGGCCTTCATCTCGTCCGTGACGACCCAGTGGGGCCGCACGTTTCTTGCGCCTTGATCGGTGGGACCAACGCCCGGAAAGTAGTCGATGCCAAGCAGTTTGGCCCGTGCGTGCTCGTACGCATCAGCCGATCGTTTGCAGTAGTCCGTGACGTTCTCGCCGTTGAGGGTGGAGTAATACAGGTAATACTGCGTTGGGTTGGCGACATTGCCGTTTCGGGCATACGCCTCATTGACCCAGCGGCGTGTGACGGCGATCACGTTGCCGTCGATCTCGTAGGTGCGGGTGATCTTCTGTTGCTGCGCTGTGGTGGTCATTGGGCCTCCTTTCCTTTGATGATGTTCTATCATTCCGATATGAACTTGTCAAGTCACTTTGGCCAGTTACCGATCCACGCCAAGCAGACGACGCAGGATGGACGCCACCTCAATGCGAGGCTCGGTATCCTCGCAGCCACCGTCGCCGGAGATGCGGTTTGCGTTGGCGCAGATGTTCACCACGAGGTTGCAGTAGGAGTCCAACGAGTCCAAATCGGCAGGCTGGATGAATCCATTCTTGACGGTCTCGATAAGCGTGAGGGCCAATGCTAGGTTGCCCTCGGGGGTAAAGGCGCAGAACTCGTGGGCGAAAATCTCGTCCTTCTCTGCGTCACTCAGGTTGATCTTGGTTTCGACGATAGGCATTTCAGTTCCTCCTTGTAGGCTTCGTAATACGAACCTTAGTCGCTGTGGTTGTCGGTGTCAAGTCATTTGACCTGAATCAAACCGCCTTGTCCTCAATTTCGGAGTAAAGAACGACCATCGCAAGGTTGTTCAGATCGCTCAGGCACTCGTCGCTGGCAACCTCGATGGCACGGCGAAGCGTGGCGTAGGTGCTTGGCACGCCGTCCACGGAGTAGGTCGTGACGATGTTGGGCTCACCATCGCTGTCCGTGGTCACGTTGACATCGAGTCGGACGCAAACCTCAGCGTTGCGAGAAGTGTACGGGGCAACCTGCTGATTGACGGTGCCCTTGACCTTGACGATACCGTTGTTCTCGAAGTTCTCACGAACGATCTCGATCTGGTAGTTGTAGGAGCAGTCGTTGCCGAAGCCCCCGAAACCGATAGTCCCGTAGGTGTAGGTGTTGCTCATTTCGTGTCCTCCTTGGTTGACCTCTTGCTACGCACCTTAGTCGTTTGCGATGTTGCTGTCAAGTCATTTTGACAGATTTTACATATTCGTGCCGTTCGGTTTCTGTCATGCCGCCCCATATCCCGTGGATCTCTCCATGGGTCACTGCGTACTCGAGGCACTCACGGCGTACCGGGCATTGAGCGCAATTGGCTTTGATGACTTCCCTAGCCCGCTCTTTGGCGTACTGCTGCTCTTTGGGTTCGGCTTCGCTATGGCTATAAAACGTCATAGCCCCTTGCCCACGACAGGCCGCTTGCTCACGCCAGTTCATCGTCTACCACCAACTGTCGTAGTAGATTTCCATGTCCTGAGCGATGGCGTTCCGTGCCTCCTTCAAGAAAGCGAACACGTCGGCCCGGTCCTCGTAGGATGACGACCCGAAGAAGAATCCTTCGGTGTGGGGAAGGTTGTTGCCAGCCGTGTCATCGCCAAGCCGTTGCAGATCGGCCAACGTCAGGCGCACGGGCTGGCAGTTGAAGACGATCTCGCCTGCGAACCATCCGTCAGCCTCGGGCTGTGGGGGCGTGCCTGCGGCCTCCATCTTCTCGATCCACAGGCGCTCCATCCAACCCTGCAGATCGGAGTGCTTGCGCCACTGAGCAATCTTGTGAACGTGGCTGTGGTAGTCAGCCTCGGCAAGGCGAGTCTCGGTGACCTCGTCAGGGTTGGCTGCCCAATGCCATGCAAAGGCAAAGTCGGTGTTGTCCCGGTGCGGACGAACTGCGTATGCGTACTGGTCAAGTCCCATTTGGGTGTCCTCCTTGGTTGGTTACTTCAATGAACCATAGTCGATGGGTGTGACAGTTGTCAAGTCAAACGCTGCGTTGATTAGCAAGACGCCCAACCAAAGAACAGCCACTTGCCATCCTCGACCTTGAGCGCCACCGCTGGTCCCCACTTGTCGTCGGCGGTGACCACAATCTGCTCTGCGGCGAGTGCGCCGATCTTGGCGACGAGTTCGTCCATGGCGTCGTCGCACATTGCTTTGATCACCAAGTCGGCAAACTCACCGGCGCTGGTGTCCTTGGGCACTGTGAACTCACGGTAGCCAGCCTTCTCGGCAATGGTGCCCGTGTAGCCGCTGTGGCCGTGGTCGTAGAAGGCCTGCTCCACTGCTGCGGCGTAAGCCTCTTTCGTGGTGGCGCCGATTCCTTCGGTTTCAAAAACCGTTGCTCCCATGACGTCTCTCCTTTTGTTCGGTGATGGTGTTCTATCAGGTTGAGGGTGGGGTGTCAAGTCACCTTGGCAGGATGCTGTCGGGGGCATCGCCGAAGACCTTGGTGTAAAGGTCACGACCGGGACCCCACTCGTTCCAGTAGCCGTCGCTTCGGACTTCGGCACCAAGGGTAATGGCTGCACGGATGAGGATGGCCGTCACGACCTCGTCGTAAGGCTTCTCGGCGGTCTTGCAGAAGTCCCCGCCACCGTTCTCGAGATCGATGTAGAACGTCTCGTGGCCGTCGTCATCGACGCCATTGAAGGCGATGCTTGATGTGGTGACCTCGGGGGCGGTACCGGGTCGGTCGTACTCACGGCGCAACTCGACCTGCGTGGCTGCGATGATCTCGTTCACGTCCGAAACGAACTGCTGCGCCTGCTCGGTCGATGGCTTCGTGATGGTCCAATAGTGGGTGTATCCCATGATTCTGTCCTCCTTGGGTGGGTTGATACTTTGAACTGTAGTCGATACGGTTCTTGTTGTCAAGTCACTTGCGATTGATTCTCGAAGATTCCTCTTCGCAGTCGTCGCAGATGCCGGTGGGTGCCGAGTTAGGCTTCATGTAGCCATAGGCGGATACCCGCACTCGACGAACCCGATGGCACTTCTCGCACCAGCCGATAGTCTTCATGCTGTTCCCCTTTCGCTTTCGTCACAGTTCGGGCAACGGGCGATCAGCCTGCCACCAGATGATCCGTAGATGTCTCGGCTTGCTCCGCACTCAGGGCAGAGCAGCGGATTCTTTGCGACGGTCTCGGGCTTTGGTTTGTTGCTCATGATGATCCGGTTTCCTTTCGTCAGACGGCTTCGTATGCGTTTCGTGCGTCTCGTGCGACTTTCTGCGCATTTTGTAGGGCAATCTCGGCTGCCTCGACTCGCTTTACGGCCTCGAGCCACGACTTGAAGGCGATGTCGGCTTTGGTTGGCTCGGGCTTGGTGGTGTCACGCTCCATCTTCTGGATCCGCTTGAGGTCGTTGAGGTCCTTCATGAGACGCTTGTGGTCGTAGGACTCGTCGCCGGTTCCGGTTTGCCCTCGCCACGTTGCGCCGTGGATGACCTCGTGGATGAGGCTGTCCTCGATGTAACCGAGCATCTCGGAGTTGGTCAAGTTGTAGTAACGGTTGGCCCAACCCTCGACGCCGAGGTTGTCCGGGTCCACGATGACTTCGGCGTGCGACCAATCCTGCCACGGCATCGTGCTGTTCTCCCAATAGCCGTCCGAGAACTGTCCTTGCAGGTTCTCGAAAAGAATACGCTGGGCCTCGTTGCGAACCGCAATCTTCTTAATCATGGTGTCCTCCTTGATGTGGGGCGATTCCCTTTACGTTTCACAACATAGTCGATGGCTATGTCTGTGTCAAGTCATTTCTAATCACGGGCATGAAGAAGCCCCCGCCATCACGAGCCGTGTGGATGACGAGGGCCTTCTTCGATCTTGGTGCGCCTTAGGCGCTGGTACTACGGCTTGACAGGCTTCGTGACGATCTTGACGCCGTTGTTGATGGCAGCCTTGTGGAGCACGGTGACCCGGATCCAGTTGAAGCCCTGCACGCCAGCGGCAATAGCGACGCCAGCGATACCGGCCCAAGTGCTGGCCGTGTTGGACGTGCCACTAGGAACGGTGACGTGGGCGACCGTAAGGATGCCCAGCACAAACACCACGAGGGACATGATGAACGCCGTGATCGAAGTACCGTCGGCCCAGTTCGGCAACTTGATACTTGGGACGCTCAGGGTGTCAATCGCCGGAGTGCCAACTGGCTCGACGAGTACCTTGGCGTTCTCGAGCGGTGCGGTCGGGACGGTGACGGGTGCAGCCTTCTTGGCGGCTGCCTTCTTAGCGGGTGCCTTAGCGGCGGGAGTGGCTTCAGCCATTGATGTTCTCCTTGTTCGTGAGCAATGCTCGGGTTTGGTCGTGAGACTTTCGTTCGGCCTCCCAACCCCGCAGGGCTGATTCGAAGCCATCATTGATCTCGTGAAGTGCAAAACGCATCTCCGTGATGAAGTCTAGCAGCACTCCGATGGTGGCGTCGATGGTGTGGTCGTATCGACCGGCGTCATAACGCTCACGGATTTGCGGCACAGTTGGCTTAACGCCATCTTGCACATGCTCTCTATCGGTCATCGTCATACCCTTTCCGTCTCAAACATCTTGAGTTGCTCGTGCCCCAGCAAGTTTGAAAGGGCATTATTGACTACCTGCTCCGCTTCGGCAAGGCTTCGGTGGTTATGAAACGACAGCACCGATTCCTTGTATTTGGAATCCCAGATCGATCCCCGAACCCCCAGATCGCTCATCATTACTCGACCTGAGTATCGATCGTTGCCGGGTACTTCGTAAACCCAATGGTCATAGGTCTCGTTCCAAACGTAATGGGGCGGAACCTCTGCCCACCTCACCTCTTTGGGTTGCACCTGCACCATAACTTCCCGGAGAACGTCCTGCAAGCCTTGTAGGAGTTTGTAGTTGCCGTCTTCGGGCAAGGCACTAATGGCGTTCTCGAGAAGGATTCCGAGTGTCTTTGGGTCTTGTGACAGAACGGTCATTGCTCTCCCTTGGTCGATGGTCGATGGGGAGGGATTCGAACCCCCGTAGGCTGAGCCGTCTGGTTTACAGCCAGATCCCTTTGGCCACTCGGGCACCCATCGTCACGGTCACTGTAGCAGATCAGGAATAGAAGCCTTTGCCCCAAAGAGTCTCGAGGCGCTCGAAATACTCTTCATACTTTTGGGCCACGGCCTCGGTGGAGAATCGATCAATCGTCCACTCACGGATGGCTTGGCGATCGACGTGATGGGCAAGATCCATAGCCCGTCGAAAATCGGCCATAGATTTGCAGCGGAATCCGTTAAAACCTTCGATGACGTTCTCGGTGTAGGAACCCCAATCGGTCGTGATTACCGGCGTTCCGCACATGTTGGCCTCGACCGAAACCCCTTCGAAGGGACCGACGTAAAGAGTTGGGCAGAACAATGCCACGGCCTTTGACATGAGTTCGCCACGTTCTTCGACGCCCACCATGCCCTTGTATTCGCCATAGGCGGGTGGTTCTCCCGCTCCGGCAATTACGAGTCGCTGCTGGCGTTCTTGGCACGCCTCGACGGCAATGGAGTAGCCCTTGCGGTCAATGAGTCGTCCCATGTAGAGGTAGTAGTCCTCTGGCACCGATGGTGGAAAGTCCGCTACCTCGAAGTAGTTAGGAATGACCTCGTCGTAGAACTGGCCGTTGGCGTCATAGACCCCGGCAACAAAATGCCTCCATGCGTAACTCTCGTAGACCTTGAACGTCTCAAATGAGATGCCGGTGTATCCAATGCCGTATTCGACCTTGAGGTGGGCCGGAAACGCCTTGATGACCGGAGTGTTCGAGACCCCCATCGACAGCAAGATGAAATCCTTAGGCATAGCACGCTGCTTCATCTCCTCGACGATGCGCTCATTGAAATTGGCGAACAGCGGCTTCTCGGGATCAAAGTCAATGGATTGGTAATCCTCGGGGCCATGGAAACCCATTTCACGCTGTTGTTCTTTGGTGATGCACGTCACCAACTCTCCAGCCGACTCGTTGTCCTCGCTGCCATAGATGATGACCTCGTGACCTCGAGCCACCATCATGTCCGCAAACTTCAAGACCTTTTGGGTGTAGGCGCACGAGGAATATGCCCTCGTCACTTGAGTGTGGGGCAGGGCCGTGAGGTGAAATCTCATACCCATCACGCTACCACACCCCGGATACAGCAGGACCCTCCCCCGGAGGACAGTTAGGGGAGGGCCGTGCCGTGCGGTACCCGTTCCTAAAGGATTCGGGTCCGCAGATGGGTGCTACGTTCGCTTGAAGGGCTATCGTAACATGTTATTGACGAGCCAGCCACTCCCGCATCTTCTGCAGGTCGTCGGCGATGCTGTCATGCTCGGACTCGATGATGCCACGGGGGGTCTCGCCGTTTTGGGCATAGACGTACCACATAGGCGCATCACCACCACCGACGGGATATCCCTGAGCATAGATGTCCATGACCTCATCGATCATCTTCATGCACTCGTTGTAGGTGTCGCTCATTGTTTCCTCCTTCTAGGCGAGCAACTGGGCTCGGGCTCGGTCGTACTTGGTCTGGAGACGGGCCACCGTGGCTTCGTCAAGGTTTGCCATCCGCTTTGGCGATGAGTTGTCGGCAAGGTCAGACAACTTCACCATTGTGGCGATGTCGTTGGCCTTCACTCGGGCGATGTAGTCCACGTTAGGCTCGTGGTTGATCTTGGTGATGGCCACCAAGGCATCGGCCTGACGCTGCGTAAGGCCTTCGGCCTGCAACTCCTCGAGCGTCCAGTCCGTGTCCTCAAGGACGTCGTGGAGCCATGCCACCACCGACTGATCTGAATCCGCAAGGAACCTCGAGGCCACTCGCATCGGGTGAAGGATGTAGGGCACGTTGGACTTGTCACGCTGACCCTCGTGGGCCATCGCTGCGATTTGTGATGCTCGGTTCGTGTCCATGTGTGTACCTTACAGGTTGTCGTTACAGTTGTCAACTTCTTCGTGATCTAATGATCTATGCCATTGTGGCACGCCATTGTGGAAGTAAGTCGAAAGCAAGTCATTGACCAGCGGCCAAGGCAGGACCCCCGGCTCCCCCACGGGAACTTGGTGATCCCACCTTGGCGCTGATTCTTCGCTCACTCGGTCGGGGCGGGACGCACGCTGTCCATGCCGATCCAACCGGCCATGCCCTGCTCCCACTTGACCCGGACCTCGTCGTTGGACTTGGACGTGACCTTGCCCTTGCCCAAGACCTCAAACTTCGGGTCGATGTGAACCACCTCGGAACCCACCTTGATCGCAGGAGCGGACTTGCCTGCACGGCGAAGTTCGGCGTCCTCGATAATGCGAGCGTGGAGACGAGGGCGGTTCTCCTTCATCCAGCGAAGGGCGGCACGACCGGCCATCCCCTCAATCGCCTGATAGTGACGCTGGGCCTGCGTGCACTCGTTGCAACGGCAAGAATACTGGTACTTGCGATGCGTACCGCACGGGGTGTTCTGAAAGGTCTTCTCTGAGACGTTAGGCATTATGTTTGTTCTCCATGATTGGGGCAGCGTTTTCGTTGCCGGTTTACGCAAAGGAACGTATCATGGATTTATCTACCGTGTCAATCTATTCGAAGAAAATCTTCATAACAGGGAAACGGGTTCCTGCTGCGGTTCCTCGTAAAGATCGAAAAACGGATCTCCGGGAAACGGGGATCGCTGATTGACGTGGTAATGCCACATCATCTCCCATGCCGAGAACAGCCCCATTGAGATAGACAGAATCGCTAAGGTTCGTGTAGCGTTCGCTATCCAACGGAGGCGTTTCATCGATCTAGGGGTTGCAGAGGCACTGCTTACCACCGCAGCCCTTGGTCTTGGGCGGGTAGTTGGGCTTGGTCGAGTTGAGCAAAATGTGGGCGGGGTCCGACGTCACCCGGTACGGGTCGGGAAGGGTGGAGTCTTTGGCGGGAAAGTTCGGTCCCTCCACCAGATTGAACACCGACTCGACGAGGCCGTTGATGGTGGCGCTAAGCGAGGCGATCTGCTCATCTTGCACAGCAACAAGCGCCCGAAGCGTCTCGTTTTCAGTGTGGGAACCTTGCTCTCCATGAGCAATGGCGACGGAGGCAAGCACGTAACGGCTCTCAAACTCGTATCGGTTGTAGATGACCGGGAAAGCCCCCTCGGCGTCAAAGACAATCCAGTCGCCGGGATAGGCAATACGGGTGCCGTTAAGGGTTACAATGGCAACGCCCCACGTCGTATCGTTTACAACGATGCCAATGTAGTCCTCGTCCAAATATTCTTCAATCTCGGGATCCCAATCGTAAGGAACCTCGATGGCTTCGACAACCCTCGATAAGGTGACGTATTGATTAGGCTTGTTGCTCATTTTGATGCTCTCCCATAATGGCTTGGTGGATGAATCTCACCTCTTCTAATACTACCTGAAGCCCACCAGCGGTATTAACATCGAGCACGTCGATGATGTGCTCCGTGTCCTCAAAGGTTTTGGCGCTACGAGCGTCAGCCGCAAGGCTTTGGACTTCCTGACCGACCATGATGACACTAAGCAAAACCAACTGCAGGAACGTCTGGGCAATCCACGCTACGAGGGCAATGACGCTAGGCCGAATCATCCAGTTTGGAAATGCGCTATCGAACATCGGGAATCCGCTTAGGACCGCTGGCAGGCTAGCCAAGGCCAGCAGGCAAAATATGTACGCACAGGTCATCGACCCAACGAACGCCGTCACTCGAGTGGCAACGACTTTGTTGAATTGCTGATAGCGAGTCTTAGCGGGATGGTGATCGGCGGTAACGGCATGAACTGCCTGACCGGATTCTGTATATCCGTGAGTTGGCGTATCGGACATGAGAGGCTCCTTGCCATGACTCTCCCATGAACAATTGAACTACAGGTAGGGACTCCAACGGGTACCGGGGATCTCCACGCCGTTGCCATCGCCATCTTGAAGATTGACGAACTGGCCCGGTTCAACAGACTTGACCGTGAATGTCACGCCATAGCAGTCGTAGGTGGTGCCGATGGCCGGTCGCATATGACCAGCGGTAGCGTTAGAGACGATCTCCCACAGGGCTGAGTAAAAGTCCGTAGCGGTATAGCCGGTGTTAAGGGCATCTGCCCCCTCCGACCATGACCACGGAACGTAACTCATACGAGGGCAGCGATATACGAGCCACCGGCAGGTGCAGAAGCCGAAACACCGACGGATCCACCGGGGAACACATAGTTCGGAAACTCGAAGACCTGCCCGATGAGTTGATCGGCAGAGTTGGCAGAGTCGGCCAGTGTGAACACCAGCGTGCCCCATTGGCCAGCAGAGGCGTGCGAAAGGTTTCCGCTACCTGCGATAGTCGTGGCTACGTTCGTCCCGTAGTTGCCATTCTGGGGCGTCTGGGCGGGACTGTAGTCCACCTCAGCGGGCAAACCGGGGTTCCGAGCCGTCAACTTGAACTGCAAACCGTAGATGTTGTAGGTGGTGGTGCCTACGGTGAGGGTGTTACCAGCCTGAATGTCGGTGCTGACCGCCAGCCACAGGGCCTTCCAGATGTCCTTGGTGGGATAGACGACAGGATTGACCACCGGGGCGTTGTAGTCGACGGGGTTGGATTCGACGACGACGTTCGACGGGAACCGGGCGTTGGTGTAAGAGGGGATTGGCATGATGAGACCTTTCTAAGAATGATTTTGGAGACTCTATTCTACGATTTCAGTAGAACCGACTCCAGAATCTTGCACGGGCGGCAGCGGATCCGGGGAGGCGAGTAGGACCGTAGGCTCCATAGACGCCACCAGAAACGAGGACGTGAGGCCTGCCAAGACCCATCATGGAGATTTTGAATACATCCAACTGCGACTTGAAATCCCGCTCATCGTGATCGAGCATACGATTCCAGCGATCGACGTAGTCTCGACGATCCATACGGGAGACCGTGACGCCATTGGGCATTGGTTGTTCAATGTAAGAACGAATAAGGTGCTTCATCGTCTCGAGATAAAGACGCTGCTCGAGGAGTGGCCCCCACTGTTGATAGGGGAACAGCGGCGATGAATCTACGCTGAAACTAGCATAGGGCTGGGCCATAGTGTTGAGATAGCCCACGGCGATCTTGAGCAACTGCGCCAACCGACCACGACTAAAGTTCGTCTGAAAGTAGACCTGAAGGTGAGGTCCACCCTGAGGGCTGTCGAACATGTCGCTGAATCGTGACCACGTCGTTTCGACGATGTCCTTCATGGGATCCGGCAGGATGTCGTACTCGGGGTTCTGAGCACCGACCTGAATCCATGTTTCGGTCGTCTGGGCTACCGTGGCGATACTAAACGTCCACTTGAGGGTGTAGTAGCCGGGAATAGATGTCTGGGCCGAAGTAAACTGCACTTGATACTGGCCGACGCCTACTCGAGTAGCGGGCTCTGTCCACACTTGATTGTTGAGGGCGTCATAGGCCGTCACGGTGACGCTGTTCCCATCGGGGTCGTGCTGCTGACCAGCCACGATGATGTTTACGCCACTAATGTCCATGGCGAACTGCGAGACGTATTGAAAGTCTTTCAGGGATACCGTGGGGTCTGGCTGACCCTCAGTCAGTTCGTCGTTATCTACGTCGGCCATGATTAGACCTCGGTTGCAACGACGGTGATGGCGCCCGATGCGAGAGTGGCAGAGCCAGTTGAGGTGTTCCCGTTAAGAAGAACCACCGCAATACCACCGCTTTGATTGAGCGTGGTGTTTGAGATGTTTACGGCCCAACTGCTGAACAGGACTCCGTCAGATTGACTGTAAATCTGTGCACCGGCATTGGCAAATTTTGCCCCTGTGGTGTTGAGGGTTGCCGGGTAGGTGGTGCATGGCGTGAAATAGACCGGAGCGCCGATAGCAAGGTATCCCGAGGACTGCGTAATGCCGTGGACGTAGACGTCGAATCGGACACTATGAGCCATTGGCGGAATGACGAATTGGGGATTCCAAATGCCCGCATTAGTCGTGGTGATCGTGTATGCCGTAGACGATACCGCCGTGCCCGGAGTGGTGGCTAGAGCCGTGCCCGGAGTAGTCCCTGTTGCCTGCACTGGCAGCAAACCCTTGGCATAGGGCCGGATGAGTTGAGTGCCATTCCACACCCACATGACGTTGCTGGTGGTGTCCCAAAACGTCATGCCCGTGTGTGCCGACGGGGAACCCCAGCCAGCGGTCTTAGCGAGGATGGCCGAGTAGGCACCCGACCAGATGCCGGGGGACGAGTCGATGGTGCCCCAGTTGGATGCCAGCGTAGACGTGGAGAACAGATCCGTGGTGGCGGGTACCGTCAGCCCCAGTTTGGGGGATGTAGTAGACACTTACCCTCCTCTAGGCCTTAGGCCATGTAACGCTGTGGCGTCCAGTTGTAGATAGTTCCCAGACCAGTGGGGTTGTAGTTGGTCTTGGAGGGATCCGTGACGACGACGCCAGCCTGCACATTGTTCTGGGTAGCACCCGGAGAACCGGCCACATTGGTGAACGTGGTCCCGAAACCCGTCGTCGAGTTATTCGGGTAGCCACCGGCAGTCATGCCGGAAACAACAACACCCGATGCCGGGACCTGAGGAACGCCTGCGACGATGCTTGCTTGTGCAAGATAGCGCATCTGGGCTGCATAGTTGTTGCCCGCAACCGACTGACCCGTAAGGGTGCCAGAGGACGAGAGATTCCCGGCCTGCTGATAACCATAGGGCGATGCGACGTCGTAGGTGACGCTGGCAGAGGTAACTGCCGTACCGGGGTTCTGAGGATTGGACGCAATGATCGTGTTCCAATAGTCCTGAGTCTGTTCGCCAGTTCCATATTGCGTACTCATACTGCGTTCTGTCCAATCCGGTTAGAACCATAGTTGCCGTTGTCCCACATCTCTTCGCCTCGTGCCCAAGGGCCGACGACGCCAGAAACGGGAAGGGTGTCATAAGGCTTGGCGGTAAAGTTCCACCCGATTTGAGCGGTGGTGTAAGTAGCCAACTGAACATTCGAAAGGGTAGGACCGGCGTTCAGAGCCGAGTTGCCTTGGAACGACCCATTGTCTACGAGGGTGTTGTTGAATGACCCGTAAATAAGATCGCCGGGAACCTGACTGTTTGACTGGTTCTGGGAGATAAGCGGCTTGTCGTTCGACGTGATCGTAGCGACCTCGGAGTTCCATGCAGTCATCTGGGCTGCCGGGGGAGTAAAAGCGGCGGTACCCTGATTGCTGTTAGACGTGTAGGTCGCAGTCATGTAGTTGCGCTCGTAACCAAGGAACTTGGTCATGTTAACGCCGCCAGTTACCTCGGCGTTCCAGTAGTGATTCGAGTCACGGCTACCGTACTCGTCGCCAGTGGTGGCGCCGATGCCAGTCCCGTTTTGGGTCATGGCCTGAACCGCTACCCACCCACGGGTGTATTCGGTGTTCGTTGCCATGATCTACCTACTTTGCAGACTTGGTGGTGCGGGAGGTGGCCTTTGCAGGCGTCTCGTTAGCGTCAGTGGCCTCTCCATCCACTTCAGCCTCTACGGGGGCGACCACGGGGGCCTCCTCTACTGGGGCCACGACCGGAGCCTCTTCCTCGACCACACCTGCAAGCAGGATCGGGGCGACGAACGAGCCGACGGGGAAACCGGCAGCAATGATCGTGGACGACGAAACCGAGATGCTAGTGGCAGCCTGAGCAGCACCCGACGAAAGGGTGAACACCTGCGAGTTAGACGGGCTAGGCTGCGACGTGGCCGGGTTGCTCCCAGAGGTGACGAGAATCGTAGCACCCGATGCGAGGGCAACCGGAAGTGCGGTCACCGCAAGGCTCGTGACACCGGTAGCGCCACCCGTAAGGGCGGTAGACAGCGTAACGACGGGGGCGGCAAGACTACCCGCCTGCTGGCGAGTCAGACCAAAGACCTGAGGACTAATGTTCTGCACCTGATAGGCGTTGTACGGCGAACGGCCATACTCGGTCGTCACGAGGTAACCGTACTGGTCCGTGTCGTTGTTGGGAGGGGTAAGTCCAGCCATGATGGCTCCTTTTTATCGCTCGATAGTTGCAAGACTCCAAGCCATTACCGGCTTGCCGTCTACGATGTCTTCGGTCTCAAACTGAAATGCCTGCGGGGCAAGGTGAACGTGCTGGGCGCACAGCGGGGCAACGTCGCCCTTGGTGGCTTCACGGACGGGAACTTCGGCTCCACAGTTGCCCTGCCCACGAGAGGACGGGCCAATGCAGCCGATGGTGATGTAGTCATTCTTTTCGGGACGGTCAAGCGGTGCCATTTCGGCAGCGGCCTCGACCTTGCGCTCGGCTGCGGCGGCAGCCTGACGCTGGAGGATTGGTGAGGCGAGTTGCGACTCAACCGCAGCCCGAACGTCCTCGTCGGCGTCGATCAGGGTTACCGCACCTCGATTGAGGATTCGCAGGAAGTTGACGTTGTTCAGGAACGAAACAGGAACAGCCTGCATGTCGTTGCCCGAGTTGTCACCCTTACCCTGCCAAACGATCTCCACGTTGGAGGCGTCGTCACGGAACACGAGGGGGCCAGCCTGCTCGTTCTGCAGGAAGATCGGCTTGTTGATCGTGTTTGCGATGTTCGTCATAATTTCTCTTCTCTCCCGGTCTGGTGGTAGCCCCATTGTATCAGGACTACCTCTCACCACTTAGTTGCACTACTGTCCTCTCCTACAGGGCCAAGGCCCTAAATGCCACCACCCCTCACCCCGCCGAGGACAAGCAGAGGGAGGGGTGGTGGACTTACGCTTGCAACCGGGGAGAGGACGGTTGCAAACGATCAGGTGTGGATCAGGTCTGGTTTGAAGAACCGGCAGCGATACCGGCACCAGCCACGATGTTTGCCAAAGACAGAACTTCGGCTCGGATGTTCGTCACGTCAGTAACGAGGGCATTTACGGCGGTCACGATAGCGTTAGCCTGAGCCAGCGATGTGTAGCCATATGGGGTGCTGCTGGTGCCGGTTGCACCCGTCACAGCCACAGCGGTTACGCCAGTGACCGTCGGGCGGGTGAGACCCGAGTTCGACAGGGCGAGCCCATACGAACCGTTGTCCACGAGGACCGGGCGTGCGACACCATCGCTAGCCACGACGGTCTTGGTGAACACCGTGTCCAGCAACTTGGCGCCCTGCTCGTCGGTCAGGACCACGGTGTCACCAGCGTTGTAGTAAAGACCGTTCGGAAGGCTGACGTTTGAGAAGCCCGTGTTTACAGTTACCTTGCGAGGCATAATTGATACCTGTTCTTTCTAGTAGGAGTTCGACTACTGCTTGGTGATCGAGGCAATGCCACGGGGGTTGAGGATCGCCATGCTGACCATCTCGTCGAAGACCCAGCCCTTCCAGAAGGCCTCGACGTTGTGGTTCTCTTCCACGTCAAGGCTGTAAAGGACGGGGAACACACCGAGGAAGTCGGGGTTCGGCAGGAGGAACATCTCGCCCTGCGTCTGGATGATCGAACGCTGGATCTGGAACTCACCGAACGTGGTGATCTGCTCACCAGCGACGACTCGGTCCTTGAAGGCCCAACCAGTCTGGTTGATGTCCCAGCGGAAGAAGTCACGGTAGTCGTACGGGTTCACAAGGATGCGACCCGAGACGATCTCGTGAAGGTCAGTCTGAGCCACGGCGGTGTAGAACGAGGCCGGGGTGAAGTAACCCGAGGTCTCGGTGATGGCGTGGTTCGGGCTGATGACGTGGTCAGGACGGGTGGCGTAGTCATTCAACGCAGCCTGAAGCAGGATGATGAGGCGGGAGTCTTCCTGCTTCATAATGGCCTGCTTGGTCTCGTCCTGAGCCTGCTCCACTACGTTGATACGCAGGTAGAAGAGGTCTTCCTTACGGATGGCCGGACGGGAGGCGATGCGCCAGAAGAAGATCGGCACACGCTTGCCTTCGAACGGAGTCACTCGGACTTCGCCCTCAGTACCGTTGAGGATGTAGGCCTGACCGAGGTCGTCCCATACGTCATACTCGACGGGGGTACCGGGGGTCACCGGGTCCTCGACGAGTACGTTACGGACGATGCCCTGATAGCGCAACTTGAGTTGGATCGGGCCGATCATTCCGATGCCGAGGCGACGGATACCGTTTACCTCGTCTTGGAGGACGAGGGCCATCTTCGTGACCTTGGCCTCGTGGGTCAGCGAAGAGCCACCCTTACGACGCTTCAGGATCTCCGAAACGTAGTCATCCGACTTGCGGGCGACCCGAGGCGAAAGGCCTGCTGACTTTGCGAGATTCGACATTTTTGTCTCTTCCTTCTCTTGATCGAGGTTCTAGTAGGTGGTGCCGTAGCGGGGCTGCAAGCCACCGATGACGATGGACGAGGGCGACTCGACCTGAATCAGGCGAGCAATGGGGTTCGTCGAGATTTGGTAACTACCATTTGCGGTAGAAACGGTCCCACCACCCGAAGCCCACGGGATCAACTGGCCTTGGTTGTAAGCAGCCGCACCAGAACCGTTACCGACGGAAACGCCGATGAGGGAGTCGGTACCAGCGGTCTCGGCCCACGTCAGGGTCGGGTCGAATGCCGGGGCAAGGACCTCGAACTCGGCGTCGGGGCCAAGTTCCCACACGCCGATGGCGTTGATGCCTGCTTCGAGCAGTTCATCCACACCGTTACCGCCAACGAACTGGGCAATGAACCCAGCGGGGCGGTCACCTGCGTTAGCAGTAGCGCCAACGGTGCCGTTAGACGATCCTGCGAGCGTGTAGTTGTTACCAGTGGTCTTGGTGACAACCATACCGGGGAAGATGGCGACGGAGCGGCTCCACGAGGGGTCGAGGAAGCCCGACTTCGGGGTGGCCTGAGTCCAGCCATACAGGGGTCGGAACGTCCGCTTGATGTAGTTCAGCGGGAGCGAAGTCCTGAGCATGAGTAACTACCTTTCGGTGAGAATGTCTTCACCTCTTAGCCGGAGGCTTAGAAGGTTAGACAGGGTTGGTTTTTGATTTGTTGTTCTAAGCCTTAGATGAACAGGAACGGGTCGTCGCCTGCAGGGGCTGCCTGCGAGGCCACAGTGCTGATTCCGCCAGCCTTGGCAACGGACGGAACTTGCCGTCCGCCACGAGCCTTGGGAACCAAGTTGCGTGAAGCGGTGCGAGTCTGCTTCTTGCCTTGGGCCTTCAGGATCTTCGAGGTGGTCTCGATCTCGTTCTGAATGTCTTCGTCGCTCTTTGACTCATCGTTGTTGATGGTCTCGGCTTCGGCGACGTCGTCATCCTCCTCTGCGGTGCCAGCCTCGATGCGGAGACGGGCAAGGCGCAGCGAAGCGTAGATGCGGGCCTCGGAACCGACGGTGGCACGCTGGGCGAAGTCACCCTCGAGCGGGAAAGCGAAGTCGGGCTTCAGCGGGTTGCCGAACTCAATGACGGGACGGGTACGAACCTCGTCGAGGGGGCGCATGGTCTCAGTACCAGCAACCGGCGTGGTCACATCTTGGGTGATGTTGTAACCCGAGGGGCTGGAAAGACCGATGTTGTCCACCGAGTCAGTCGTGTAGGCACCGACGTTCGTGGTGTCAGCGACCGAACCGATGTCTTCGACCTGACCACGGGCACCCGGCGTGCGAGCCTGCTCGAGCGAGCCACCGTCAATGCCGGGGGCGCCAGCAGGCTGCGGGATCGGCTGTGCGGGGTTGGCGGCGTCAGCGGTGGTACGGATACCGGCGAGACGCTCGATGCGAGCAACGGACTTCTTGAGTCGGGCGATCTCAGCGGCTTGGCGCTTGATGACCTGCTGCTGCTCGGCAACTGCTTGGATGATGGGACGTGCCATACTATCTTCCTTCTGGCTTTTGCGCCGTGCGGAGTTGCTACGGCGGCTAGTCTTCACTTCTTTCTTGGACTTGCGGGGTGTTTGGTAGGACGCCGACTTAGATTTCTTATCCTTGTCCTTCTTCTTTTGATCTTCGTCGTCTACGATTTCGTCGTAGACCTCTTCCTCTTCATCGGCGTGGTCGGGGTCGTCTTCCGATCCCAAACGGTCGTCATCGCCGTCATTGTCGGGGTCAGGGTTCTCGTCCGTGGCGTTGAGGGGATTGTCTTCGGTAGGGTGACCTACAGTTCCTCCGCCGCACTCGGGGCAGGGGTCTCCGGGTTGGATGGACTCGAACCCTTGGCCTGCAGACGAGTCATCATTCTTTGAGCCGTCGGAGGCGTTATCAGCATCGCTTTCGTCGCTATCGGCACTAGCCACATCAGTAGACTTGTCACCGCTTGCATTACTACCGCTTGACTGATCGTCGGCCACTGCTTTTTCAGAATCGCTTGAAGAGTCTTCAGGGGATGCCTTAGCCCCGTCTTCAACTTGTGCAGCAGGGTCGTCGTGCGTTTCGTCATCGGAGTCCTTTTCGTCCTTAGGCAGCGATTCGCCAGCCGGAGGCTCAGGGGCGGATTCCTCGTTACCCGGCTCGTCATCGGTAGAGTTATTCGGCGGGGGCGGTGGAACGTCGCCTAGTGCCGATCCAGCAGGCATGGGGCCAGTTTGAGCCGGGTTTTCCAGCGGCGGTTCTGCGACGGGCTCAGATACCTCTTCGATAGGGCCGGGGGCGTGAGCCATCGTCGGGTCATAGCCGAACGAAGCGCCACAGGAGTCGCACTCAAGTTCTTGGACGTCGCCAGCAAGGACATTCTCTACGACAGGGTTATTTGTATCTAGGCCGGGGGTCATATCCCCAGACATAGCGTTGGGCTGGTCTGGCACCGCCCCGTCGATTCCTTGTTCCTCACGAAGGTCTTGGAGACCGGCAGCCTCAAGATCGGGGTCCATATACATCTCGGGTGGCTTGATGAAACCGCAAACGAGGCATTGGTCGCCGTTGTATTGATCGCCACCACAGATAGGGCACTCTTCTTGACGGAGGGTGTCTACGGCAGGGGGAGCCACGATCTCGCCATAGCCGACCTTGCGACGAGCACTCTTCTGCAAAGACGATACCCGACGGCCACCGAAAGATTGGGACTTGCGAGTGGCCACTTGTTGCTTCCAGCCGTAGTCATTGGCACGGGAATCGGGGTATTCGATGAAACCGATGTAGTCTTCGTCGCCGTTCGAATCGATTGCGTAGACCTCCCACGTCGGGTAAAGCCCGTCGGTGGCTTCGTCGGAAACAACGATCTGGCGGCCTTGGGCCTCTGAGATGACGCTGCCCGGTGAAACGCCGCCGCTGGGAATAAAGACGTCGAGACCACGATCAATCCGGTCTTGGAGTTCCCACGCCTCGATGGGCTTCCCATAACGCATTGAGTTCTTGCGAGTGGCGATGGCACGCTTGGTGGCTTGCATTTCGAGGCCACTAGTGTCCACGCCCAAAAAGTAAGCGGTGGGGTCTGCCGGGTCTTCGACCAACAGGGAGTTCTCAAAGAAGTTCAGTCCGTAGCAAACCTCATGGATCAACACGTCCTGCTGAGTACCCGATGCGGTGACCTGACGGATCTTGGAGCCCTTCATGCGGGGGATGTGGGCGCAATAGTCCATCGGCGTACGAGCCTCGTTGTGGCAGGCTCCGCATTCGGACATCTCGACGTCCACGCCCATTGAAGTTCTTTCAATGTGTCCCTTGACGATGGCTTCGGCCAACTTGGGGAATCGAATAGCGTCGACCTCCATGAGCACTTCGACCCAAGTATCGGGGGAACCGTCAGGATTGGCGTCTTCGTGAAGTTTGGCGTCGAGAATCACACCACGGGCACGACGGTGATTTTCGTTCTCGTGGTTTACGAAGACGGGCTTGCCGATGAAAGAAAGGTAGCCCTTCTTGATTTCGGCAGCGGGAAACGTGTCGTAGTTGTCGTTGGTGCGAGACGAGATGGCACGACTACGGACGTAAAGATAGCCCGGACGGACATCGACGTTGGAGAAGTCCGCTCGGTGGGCAGACTTACGGAGAGAGTCTTCTGCGAAGGATGAAGAAATCGTCTCTAGCGTGGCGTACTTGCGGATCATAGACTTCCTCGGACGTAGCGGGTGTCTCACTACTTAGGTGCAGTCCTATGGTATCCGACAGGATCAGCCGGTTTTGCCCGATCGACGCTCGGCCATGAGTTGTCCGTAATGGACTAGGCAGATAGGCACTCGGGCTTGAAACGGACGCCCCATGATCTCCCCGGTCACCTCCCACGTTTGGGTGGCGTATTCCCGACAGGAATCAAGGACGCAGTTTCTAGTCACAATTCGATGCGCTGGCGTGAACCGTTGATGTCCTCGAGCCAAATGTGATCGTGGCCCTCGTACTCATACGATCGTGTTATGGCGTCGATCGCTTCGTCTTCGTCGTCTACCTCGTAGCGCCACGCTCGAGCGTTCCGCAGGATGTCGAATCCATCCTCGGTCTCCTCAATGATCCATGTAGCCATACTTGCCCTTTCGGCAGGCGGTCTTGGAGGCCTTCTTGCGCCCATCTGAAATTCTAACAGACTTGGGCTGCGTGTGAAACGAGCCGTCGGCCAAAGCCGCTGCTCGACGGAGTCCCCGAACTGCTGCAAGGTGGTCTGCGGTGGTGTTGGTGTTTCGGTTCTTTGCCATAGACACAACATACATGAATTTCAGCAGAGTGTCAAGTCACTAAGCGAACTGATTGAAGTAGGTGATGCAGACAGGCCCGATCCCTCGCTCAACGCTCTCGGCAGCCTTCAAGGTCCGTCCGCACCGGACGCACGATCCGTAAAGAAGGATGAACGCCTTGGCTTCGTCGAGCGTCATGCGACGGGCTGTCGATGCGGTGCGGATGCCACCGGGAACGTAATCCCACTCACCGTGAACCTTCTCGCCACCAAGGGTAAGGCGCTCGCCGTTGTGGTTGCTCCAGACCTTGGCGTAGACGCTGGTCTTGGCCTTGTTCTGCTGGACCTTCCAGATAGCGCCCTCGCCGTCGATGTAGATACCGGGCTCGACCTGTGTGGGTGCTGTGGTGGCGCTGACGGGCTCGGGAGCGGGGCAGGTGATGTGCATGACCGTCCACTTGCCTTCGGCGGTCTTAGGGCCGAGGAGCCCGGCATCTGCTTCGACGTAGCCACGGCAGTTGGTGCAGTTGCCGCCGTAGCGGTTGGGGCGGGTTTCGGTCTGCTGGCGGGCGATTTGGAAAGTAGGTGCGTTGGTCATGGCTGTAACCATAACCGAAAGTGCTCATGCTGTCAAGTCACTTAGCGATAAATCTAAAGTTTGCTCCATACGCAGCCCGGTACCGTGCCGCAAAGATCCTTGATCTGGGCTTCGATCTGGGCGTAGGTGGTTTGGGCGCTGGGGTTGGTAGCAAGTTCTTGTTTGGCGAGGCCTTGCAGTTTCAGCAAGTCACGGTGCAACTGCTGATATTGGGCCGGGGACTGAGCCGTTCTATTGTTGACCTGCACTACGAGAAAGATCGAGATGACCATTCCGATTAGCAATGAGATACCAATAACAAGGCCGGAAATCCAAAGAATCCACTGACGCTTGCTTGGTGGATGATACGCCCCGATAGTTCGGTGGACGTTATCAAGGGCTGGAGTTTCTGTCGTCATGGCTTCCCTTTCGGGGTCGGATTGCGAAGCGCCTCAATCTCCACCATTTGCCGTTCGATGATGAGAGCAAGGTCACGAACCCGCTCTCCATTTTCCTTGCGCTCCTCTTTGATATCGGACCGCAAACGCTTAAGTTCGTCTTGAAGGTCATCGACGAGGGCGACGTACATTTGGAGTCGATCGACTTTGTTCTTTTTGAAGTAGTTGGTGATGCTACGGATGACAGCACCGATGAGGGCAACAGCACCAATAACGGCACTGAACATTGCCCAGAACACCGGGTCTCCGTAAGTGCTAGTCGCTATCGTTACCATTATCTGCCCTTTTCTGAATGCTTACCTCCGAACGTGTGCTCTCTCCCTGTAGATGAAAGATCCATAGGCACCAACTTTCGTCGTAGGTCTCGCATCCCACTGTGCCATTCCTCCCCAATCGGCGCATACAAGGGAAAGACGCCACCTTTCGGTGACGCCTCGCCCATTACTTAGATTTCCTTTTCGGGGGAAATTTAGATGTTGATCGTTTCTTGAATCTGAATGGTGTCACCGGAATGCAAGGTGATGGGGGTGTTCAGGAGGGTCTCTGCAAACAGGACGCCGCTAGAGGCTGCGTTGAAGACGCCGATTTTGGCAACAGTGACCGTCACGTCCGAGGTGAACGTGGTCGTAAGGGTGTAAGTGCTCGTGCCAGTGGTGTGAGCAAAGGTCGCCTGCTTGCGAACGAGTGTTGATGTTGATGGCGTGGAGGTTCCGGTGAGTTCGCCGGGAAGAGTCGTGTCGGAGGAGTTGGGACTAGCGGTGTCATTGGAAAGGGCAATGTAATTTGCCGGAGCCATGTAGCCCGTGCCAAGCGTGCCACTCGGAGCCGTGGTGGTGCCGAGCACGGTGGCCTGCCAGTCTGCGCCTGCTGAGGTTCTAGCCATCTGATTCTTCCTTGATTTCGTCGGGGTCGTCGGTCATTTCGTAGAAGGTCATCAGGGCATCGAGCAGTTCTTCGTTTTCGGCTTCGATCCATGCGGGCTTCGCCCCGGACTCCATGTGCGACTGCATCGCTCCGATGGTCTCACGGATCATGTCCTCAATGCTTAGTCCGGGTGGAAACATTAGCGTCGTTTGTTGAGCACCCTCGAGGGACTCATAACGAGTGCTGCCATCCGTCTGCGTGATGCCCGTAATGGCGTGGTCGTTCCCGATGACTACCTTTTCGCCGTCGGCCTTCGTCATCATGTAGTCGGTCCGATGTAGGCCACAGAAAGGTACGTCGAAGTGGGTCCGGTGCCAACATTTGTGCTGGGGCTGTTAGAAGCAATGCCTTGCAACGATACGGTTTGTCCGCTAGCAAGGGGGACCGTAATGTTTACGGAAGCGCAGGCGCCCCATGACGAACTGTTTTGGGCGCTCGAACCATAGTAAGTGGAGCCCGCTGCAGTGACTTGCGCCGTGATGAATTGATTTGCTACCGACGAAGTATTGACAGCAATGGCTCCGTTAATAACGTACAGACCTGACGCTCCGGTAGGGATTGTAAACACGTTGCCCGAAAGGGTGGGATACAAAGTGCCCTTGTGAACCATGGTCGCAGAATCAAGCGAGATGGTCGTAGGCGCACCTACCGTCTGCGAAGAGACTGAGTGGGCGAACGAGTAAGGATTCACCAGCGTGGGACCCGTCGGGCCGGTCTGGCCAGTCGGTCCGGTTGCTCCGGTAGGTCCAGTCGCTCCTGAGTTGACCGCAGGGGTGGTCCAAACGGCGGTAGAGCCATTTGACGACAGGACTTGGCCGGTGGTGCCCAAAGGCAGTCGGGCGTAGTTCAGCGACACTCCAGTAGCACCGACGATGAGGTCACCGGCTGCGGTATAGGTGTTGATGAACGTGTTGGGCTCACGGTAGTCGATGGCCGCAGAAGTGTGCTCGACAGCGGCACCTGCGGTGTGGCTAGAGGCGGTAGTGCCATCGTAACCTCGACCACCCGATGCCACGGTGAACGTGTTCGTGGAGGTGTTTACGCTAGCGCAAAGAATGACCTCTTGGCTCGTGGTGCCACGGTCGAGGGTGACCAAAAACGGGCCACTTGCAGGATAGCCCGTCGTAGACCCCGATACTTGGAAAGTGGTGTCAGACGTGCCGATGGTGGCAGAAAGTGCCCTCGGCGGAGCAATGTTCGTGTAGGTGCGAGTGCTCATAGAACTTCCTCGATCAAGGGGAGTGGCTTCACTACTTACTTGGAGTTGCGAGGCGTTCTACAGGGGGCGACTACCACCAATAGACAGACTCGCCGCTCTCGTCGGCCTGACTCAACTGCTGTTCGAGGTACTCATAGTGAGTTCCTTCGATCTGCAAGCGGTCAAGGTTAGATGCTTGGACGTCTTCGCCTTCGTTGATGAGTTCTTCCTGTTCGGCCTTGGAAAACTCTTTCAGGGCCGTCTTGAGGTGCTGCTGGGCGGCTTGGGCGATGTCAGCGTTGGACTGGCTACCGCCCGAGGAGCCATCCATGAGCCATGAGCGTGATGCGGTCTGGGAAGCCAACGCCTCATCATCGCCGATCTCGTCATAGTGCTGGGGGTCCATCTCGTCATCGACTACAGCGTTGCCATCCGTGCTCGGGAGTGCTGCCTCTGGCTCGTCGTGAAGGGTGGATTGGGCAGAAGCAGTGCGCCCGATCTGATCAAAGGTCGGAAGGCTACTAAAATCATTACCGCATCTTTCGCACGACGTCACTTCGGATTGACCGGGCGTGTATTCGTCCCAACCCTTAAAGCCTCCATGCCCTGCGTATTCCCAAGGTTCGGCAGGAGTGGGGGCGCTGCCGTAATTCCAGTCGTCGGCGCACTCGTAGCAAACAAAGAGGTTTCCTGCCGTTTCGCCCTTTTCCCCAAGTGCTTTGTAGGGGTCATACCAGACCGAGTAGACAGCAGGGTCGCCTTCGTCGTGAAGGGAGGAATAGCGGTTGACGTTCATGGGCGAGTTTCGAGGATTCGGGAATCCGGGACGCTCACCACCAGCGTTGTATTCCTCACGGTGCTCTTCACAAAGGTCATAGTAGGGCGGAATCCCATACTCGTCACGAGGGGCCTTCACGGGATCCCGACCGCATCCCCATTGGCAAGCCATCCCTGCGGCAGTGCGGTGGTCACGGGTACCATCGGGCAAGTCCTGACCAAGACCACAGTAGGGGCACTGATAGGCCCCCATCCAAAACTCTTCGCCACAGCGAGAGCACTCGTCGTACTCGTCATCTGGGTAGGCGATCTTGCGTTGGGCGACCGCTCGTTGCGGTGGCGTTCCCTCAAAAATGTCGGCGCAGTGGTCAGAGCAAACGGCAGTTACATCGTCATCTTGGGGATTGGCGGCGTAGACGCTTTCGTGAGACTCAAACCCTTCGTCGCAGATGGGGCAAGTCTGCACAAATGCCGTCTTACGGGAACCGTACATCTCGTGGTAGTTGCGCTCCATGTCGTACTCGTTCTGCATCTCTGCTCGGCACTCGCCACACAGGTGAAGGTCGGCATAGCCACCTACAGCCTTGGCCCCGTCCTGTTTGCAGTAGTCGCACTTGCGAGCGGTCTTGCGCTTGGAGTAAACGGTGACTGACTCGTCGGAATCGTCCCACGAAGAAATGTATTCCTCGACATCAAAATTGCTGTATTCGTATTTGGCACGAATGGCGTCATCCGTCAATTCGCCCTCCCCGTTACAGACCCGGCAGGGATTGTTCCATTTACCGTCGCACGCAGGGCATGGATACATGCCGGGACTAACTTCTGCCGTTTTGCGGGATCCCTTGGCCGCATTTTGGTGGGCGTGCTTGCGCTCGAGATAGCATTCGGCGCAATAACCGTTGCGGAGGTTGTCCTCAAAGCCACATTGCTTGCACGGGCCGTACTTGGCGGTCTTGCGAGAGGAGGTCACCCAGCCATCGTTGGCGCAAGCAGGGCACCCTTCGCCATCACAGGCATCGCAAACGTAGATCGTGGCGGTACGACGAGAGCCATTTACAGTCTGGAGGTGCTCAGGGAACGCCTTGGATGGAACAGCAGCACGGTCGGAGTTGGTGCACTCGACGCAGATGCCGTAGGGCTGTCCAAACGGAAGTTCGCCACCGCAGGACTGGCAGGGCGTGATACCCATGGCCGTCTTTCGATTCTGGGGGCGGGAGTTAGTAGAAGCCTTCTTGCGCTTGGCCTCAAACAGGCCGAGAGCGAACGAGTAGACAGGCTCGGAGAAAACCTTGGGGTCGCTGACTTGGCAACCGTAGGCCCAGTTGTCCGGCCCATCTTCCCACGAAATGACCCAGTAGGGGTTCGGGGCGTAATCCTTGTATTCGATGAGGATCGGTTCGGGGTACATCCAACCGTCGTAGGACCACCTATCGTTTTCTTCAGTTCGCCAATTGTACCGATTGTTGATCTCGGTCAGGATTTGCTCGGCCTGTTCACGAGAAATGCCCGAAAGCGTTTGAGCGGTCCGTCGATTAGCCCGTCGAAAGTTCGATTCTGACCCCATACGAACTTCGTCGCCGGTCGCTTCGCACTTCGGGCAAATCGGGTAACCAATAACCCAACCATCAAGGTAATGAGTTACATGATAATTGTCATGATCGTATCCACAATTCCAGCACTCCGTGGGTTCGCCATAATCGACTCCATCAAGGATTTCGGCAGTCTTACGGGTGGGAATGACGGGGTTGGGGACAGCGGCACCGGATGCAATGTGAATAGCCTCACGCTCCAACTGTGCGTCGATGTCCATATCACGTCGAGAATACGACGATGCCTTACGACGAGCCGACTCTACGAAGTCAATCGCATGGTCGCCGGGAAGATGAAAATCGTCGGTAGGCTCATCGATCTCACCTGAAGTGTCCGTGCCACCGTCTCGCATCTCGTATTCGTCCCATGTTAGGTCCGCACGGTGAAGATACCCCAGCGTGCCGTTGTCAGGCTCCCAGACTGAATCATTGCTTTCAGTAGAATAGCCGGTCTCGTCGCTAGCGGCCATGTCATCGAAGTTGGCGTCGTCATAGCCAAATGGCTCTACGGACTTCTCGTTAGGATTGTTAGCGCCCGTAGTGGTGAAGTTATCGGTGCCAAAGTCCAATTGCTCGTCGAGGCCGTCCTCGTCCTCTTCGCCAGTCGTGCCGTTGTCGGAAAGAAGATTGCCTGCGATATAGGCCATCCAGTTGTAAGGGTCACGACGGCCCTTCGACTTGAGTTCTTGGGCCATGGCGTCGTACTTGGCGACGAGGGGGTTATTCGGATCGTTTACTGACCGACCTCCACCGGGGTTCGATCCATCCCACGCATCATCGGCCTCGTTTTGAGTGTCGTGCCCAGTGCTGACCCATTCAAAATGGTCAAAGTCATACTCGACTTCCCACTCGGGGTCTTCGTCACCTTCCCAAACTACTTCAAAGAACCCGAGGTTCCAAGTGCCATTGGGAGACTGCCATGATACGTTCTCACGATTGAACGAGGCGGTTTTGCGAGATGCGACGAGGGATACACGCTTGGGCATCGAGTAGCGGTCGGTCGTGGAGACGTGCTCTAGCGGTGGGCGCTCTACGAGAATCTCTTCCAACTCGGGATAATCGTCAGAGGCGAAGTGCAGTGAATCCGAAGATGCTTCGGAACGGAACCTATTAGTAGGCTTGCTGCTTTCGTGGCGCTTACTCATCTCACCTCTTAGGTGCCAAAGTTACCTGTCTAACAGGTTCTCAGACCTGCTCGTCTAGGGGTCGGGTAGGGTCGATACGACGGGTAGAACGCTTTCCAATGTGACTAGGGCCATGCTGAAGACTAGAAGCCTTGGGCATGTCCTTTCGCATCTCATCGGACTCATCGGGGCGATTCTTAAAACGATTTTGGGGCAGGCGATCGACAGACCCGCTTTCTTGCATGACGGCCTCGTTGACACCCTCGTCTTGACCACCCATCTCGTTTGAAAGGTCTTCGGGGGTGGGGGCTAGTGCCATCGTGCTAGCGGGCTGATCAAGTCCAATGTTGGGGAGCACTTGCTCCTCGGCACCCTGAGCGTGAGGATTGCCCCCATCCTTCTCTTGCGCCTTGGGCTCAAAGTCTGCCCGAAGATCATCGGGGATGGGCAAACCAGCGCCACGAAGGGCAAGGTAGGTTTCCTTCCGGGCCTCTTGCGCTGCGACGGCCTGATCGACCTGTTCCTTTTTGACCAACTCAATTTCCTCGTCGAGATCGATCGGAATGTTGGTGACTCGAGACCGCATCGAAATAGGTACGCCAGATGTGCGAAGTGCCTCGACGAGTTGACGCTCGTCTTTTTCACTAGCGAGGTTCATCGTCTTGAACGTGACTTCGGGAACCAGCAACTTTGGCTGCTCGATGATGCGGTGCTCGCCGGTCTCGGAATCGACCTCGAGAATCTCTTCCATGATGGGGTACTTGATACCACCACGCTCTTCGTAGTCGTAGTGCTCTTGGGCCTCGGCCACCACTCGCATACGATCAGTCACGAATCGCTTAATCTTGCGCTGGTAGGTCGTGAGCAACTGGGTGAGCAGGTCTCGATTGAGGGCATCGGCTGCATAGGTCTGGCCAGACGAAGCACCCGACAGCATGGTCTTGGACATGCCGAAAATCTGCAACTGGCGATCATTGAGGCGGTCAAACTCCGGGGTGAAGTTTGGCATAGCCTCTTTGCCGAACACGGACGTGACGTTAGTGGCGAAGTGAGTGATAAGAACCCGAAAGTCACCGGCTAGAGCAGCGTCAAGGGATTCCTCAAAGGATGCCCGATCGTCCATCGTCGGGATCCACGGGACCGACGTGCCAAGGTCACTAGCAGAGGCACCCAGTTTGGCGATGATGAGGGGCGTGTAAAGGCGCTCGGCAATAGCGTCCTGAGCAGCGTTGAGCATTTCTTCTTGAATGATGGCTCGGAATCCACGCATGAGGATTGGGATGCCCCGAGGGTGGAACGAATCACCCTTGAATGGAATCTGCTTCAGCAAGATGTTCGACACCGGCATCTTGGCATCATCTGTAGTGAAATGCGCCAACTCTGGATACGAACGCATGAGGGCTTCGTACTCCCACTTGGGGTCCCGCTCCTTGATGATCTTACGAATATCTTCCGGTAGTGCCATCTCGAAACGTGGCTCTTTGAGGAACGGGCTACGAATGACCTCTACGTCATCGGGGTTGATGAGTTCGTCGGCTTCCCAGACACCCAGCAGTTCATTAAAGGAACCCAGCGGCCATGCCTC
>Ga0164297_10001070_pt1 | contig 30394 bp, 28 predicted proteins | sample GEODES058metaG_FD_113539 | JGI IMG/M metagenome (GOLD analysis project Ga0164297, IMG submission 113539) | Dystrophic lake water microbial communities from Trout Bog Lake, Wisconsin, USA - GEODES058 metaG | ecosystem: Environmental > Aquatic > Freshwater > Lake | place: USA: Trout Bog Lake... | reverse complement strand
GTGAGCCGAATAAGGCGTGATTACTTTGCAAAAACTTTGATATTAAAAATCCTGTCTATCTAAAAACAATCCTGAAAATCGTGTTCAAAAAGCGTGTCCTAACCCCATCCTCCTCCTTCCCCTGCAAAGCAGGGTAAGGTATCGCACAGGGCCATTTAGGTTAAATAATTTCACTGACCATAAAAATCCTGTTACTCTAAAAATAATCCTGAAAATCGTGTTCAAAAAAAGCGACAGGCTCTAAACCCATCGCTTCTTTGTACGTTTTAACGACTATTTATTCCCCTTTCTTCTCCTCCCCACTATCCTTCATTTTACCCTGCTCCTTTTGCTTCTCACTTTCAGCCTGTAGCTTTTTCAGCATTTCGCTGCCGATCAGGGCATCGATCATGCCATTGCCTTCGCCGGTTTTGCCGCTTACCAGGATATCCGGTACCAGTTTAATATGGTTGCTGGCCAGCGTTTCGGCTACACGAACAATGGCATATTGTTCGGAACCCATGGCCTGAGTTTTCTGCTTGGTTACTTCAGCTTCGGCCAAACCTATGGCTTTGATCTTACCGGCTTCGGCATTACCGTTAACCTGGGTAGCATTGGCATCAGCTGTGGCGTTAACCGTTTTTACTTCGGCATCAGCCTTGGCGTTGATGGTTTTCACCTTGGCATCCGCCTCCGCATTAATGGTTTTTGATTCAGCCTCACCTTTGGCAGAAGCCACTTTTGAAGCCGCCAACTGCGTATTGATCTCCACCTGGCGGGTCGATTTTACCACCTCGGGCTGCATATCGGCGCCGGCTTTGGCGCTTTCAAACTCCTTACGTTCCACCTGCGCATTACGCTGTATCTCGTAAGTGATCTTTTCCTGTTCGGCCAGTTTACGGTCGGTCAGGGTTTTCATCAGGGCCTCTGGTGGCACAATATCACCGATCAGCGTATCCACACCCACCACATTATAATCACTCAAAACCCTGCTGATATGGTCTTTGGCATCTGTTTGACGTTGTACACGATTAGCCAAAAATTCTATCACGTCGCTTTTTTGTGCTGAGTTACGGAAATAGTTGGCGATGGTAGGCTCCAGCACCTGTGAAACCAGGTTCTTCATATTACCGAAACGAGCGATCACCTTAGGCGCTTCATTGCGCGGGATATGGATGATCTGCGAAACATCAAGATTAAAGGTAAAACCATCGGATGAACGCACGGTAATGGTGCTCAGGTTTTTATCCAGCTCGTGTGCCTCGGTCCTGCTATTGGCCCAGTTCAACACGATATTGGTAGTTGGCACCACTTCCACGGCATGGGTATAAATATTCACCGGGTGTTTGCCTGGGTCGAGTGGCTCTTCCCAAACACCTTTCTGACTTTTCTTTACAATATTACCATGCTTAAAGCTGTCGCCGCTGGTGTCCTTACCTTCAGGACCAACAAAGGAGTTGACCACACCTACATAACCAATCGGGATGTAGATCATGTCAACCTGTTCAACCAATACAAACCAGGGGTTGAGGTAATAGGTACCGGCAAGGATCACATCTTCCTGCAAACCTTTTCTACCGCCGGCGTTGATGAACGCGATTGGGTCCTGGAAGTTTTTATGCCCCTCAACCGAGCTGCCGGCAATCTCTCCTTTGTCCAAAGGCTCACCGTCCAGGGTCGTAATGATACCCACTTTGTTTTCCTGCACCTGTGTAATAGGCACCATTTCAACTTCAAAAAGGAAGTTGTTGATACGATAGTTACCCGGCGTTAAAAAGGCTGCCTGCGGACCTTTTTGCCCATTATTTTCTAAAAAGGCGATCGCATCCTGGAATTTATCGCATTCTACCGGCTTGCCCAAAACGCGACCGGTATCCATTGAAGCGCCGTCTTTGGCTTTTACCAAACCAAGTTTATTTTGCTCAATGATGGTAAATGGGGCCATAGTAACCGAATACTGCCATGGCCACATACCCCAGTATAAACCTGGTGCCAGGGCCTTGGCCTGCATACCGGCTTCGCCATTGGTAGCGATAATGCGGCCATCGGGCAAGCGCTTATTGCCCGAGAGCACATATTTTTTTACTACTAATCCGATACGGTCGTCGGGAACGATGACCATACCAAAAAATACACGAAGTACAAATTTGTACATCAAGAGGAGGATAATGATAGGCACAGCCCACCACAATACCTGTAAAAGTAAATTGTTCATTGTTGTGTTAAGATTTTAAAACGGTACCCTCAAGGATCGGGCCCTCACCATACTTACAGCATTTTTTTGAGTCCTTAGCTGTATCGTGTTAATTAGACGATCGGGCTTGCAAATGTTACATATCATGATAGTATTTTAGGTAATTCAAATATGCTTTTTCGGCTTTGCAATTACAAAAAACCGGCAATAAATATTTTCAAACGCTTTTTGGGAACGCGAAAGATTACTAAGGTTTAATTTCCACTTTTGATCCGGATTTTCCTTTTGGTCCGGATGTATATTCTTTTCAACAAAAAATCAGTTTTGTAATTCCCGAATAAAAGATACAGATCAAAGATTCAGACCTACCTAATTTAGGGGGCAAATAAACTTAGGATTTTTTCTGCAAATCGCTTAACTTTGTTTAAAGCGTTAATACTATGAGTGATAAAGACATGGCTAAACTTTTCGCGATTGCCGATGCAGCTATTGAAAAGGCAAAAAATATGACCAAAAAGGAAGCTATCTCTTCTTTAAATGATGCTGGTATCGTCACCAAAAAGGGCAAATTCACAAAAGCTTATGCGGGCCTGGAGGAAATCACAAAAGGCTAAAATTCATGTATGATGTTCGCCCCAATACTATTTTAGGGTTTCACGGTTGCGAACTTTCCGTCAGAAATAAACTGGTTAATAATCCAAATGAAATCGAGATCAGTCGAGAAAGCTACGATTGGCTTGGGCATGGCATGTATTTTTGGGAAAACAATTATACCCGGGCTCAGCAATGGGCAGATGAACGTGTTAAAAGTGGCAAGTACAAACAAGCAGCGGTATTAGGCGCTGTTTTGCAAATCGGGCGTTGTTGCGATTTTCTGGATAGTAAATATACCGAACTCGTGGGAAGATATTATGAGGCAACCCGTCAGGAATATGAACAAATGGGCAAGACGCTACCAAAAAATGTCGATCTTGGCTCAGATAGGCACCATGATAAACTATTGCGTTTATTGGATTGCACAGTAATTGAAAATATGCATAAACTTATTAAACAAAGCTATGCCAATGACATTTCGGAAAAGGGATATAGCACAGCACCTATTTTTGATTCAACACGCGGAGCATTTTACGAAGGAGGACCAGCTTTCGAGGGAGCAGGTATTTCTAAAAAAAGCCATATTCAAATTTGTATCCGCAATTTAAACTGCATAAAAGGGTTTTTTATACCCCGTCAGGAAATAAGTTTCGAAGGATAATAAAAGTCTCCTTTATCCTATCCTCCTTTTTCTCCGCCGAGTCAGCGGAAAGAATCGTACAGGGCCTTTTTCTATATTGGTCCGGATTTTCAGCGCAGAACTTAACCCTTAAAAATAAAGTTTAATAACTATTTTTAAGACTTTAATTAACGTATGAGATTTCGAACTATACTCCTCGCCTGTACTTTCCTACTGCTATCCTGCAAAAAACAAATAAAACTTAGCCCTGCCCAACTTTATGGCAAGTGGAACTATATCAAGGTTGAAAACCCAAATGCTCACCCGCCCGACAGCGTGAAAAGCGACGAACTAAAAATTCAAAAACCCTACCTGTTGGTCAGTAAAGATAGCCTGCAATTGTGGTGGGGTGGCGGCATTTTATCCAAAGGTACTTACACGCTGGCAGGTGATAGTATTGTATATAAGGAGATACTGCCGGGAGGGCAAACACGGGTGTTTCCGTTCATCGTCTCCAAACTCACCACCAGGGATATTGTGTTTGAAACGACAGGCGAGGATGGCTCTTTTGTGACGGCGGTGAAGGAGTGATTTGGTGATTTGAAAATTTGGTGATTTGAAAATTTGAAGATTTGAAGAATTTGAAATTTGGTGATTTGAAAATTTGAAGATTAGATAATATGAAAAATGTGCAAACTGTTGCAATTGCTTTTTTGTTTTCGCTGGTATTGATGGGGTGCAAAGGAAACCGAGAACAAAATTCTTATAGTACAAATACAAAGCTTCATAAAGATTCCAATTTAAAAAAGCAGGCTGCAAGTATTGCAAATAAAACTAACCAAATTGAAGATTCGGAACCAAGTTTTGGTGAGGTAAAAAATGAGTTGGTATCCCGCTATGATAAGATTGAACGCATTGACACTACATTAGTGGTTGCAGGTGACAGTTTAAAAGTGCATGAGCAATATTATTGCCTGAAAGACAACACTGTTATAGTCCCCAAAAAATACGTTTGGGGTGGAGACACTACCAAAGATTTTATTACCTATAGCTTTGTAAGCCACATTGTCATCATCAAAAATAAAGACACCATTATTAATAAGGTTTTCAGGAAAAGCGATTTTAATAATGTTGTCAATCCTGAAGAAAGAAAATATGCAATAATATTTAGTGCAAATTTTAATGGCTACAATAAAAAATACAATAGTATCATATTTAGTTATTCTATCACAATTCCATTGACCGATGTTGGTGTTTCAGCCTTAATAGCTATTAATAAAAATGGTGAATATAAAATGCTGGGTGAATATGCAAAACTTGATGATGATTAAAATTATTTCTTAACCCCCACCGCTGTCCGTAGTCTCCGACTACGGACCAGTATGCAAGTAGTCTTCAGAGGAGACTATATGCGTGTTAGACCATGGGTTGCCGATTTTTTAGTTTGAATTTTTATTTCCCTGCTTAAACAATAGTATACAAACTCCTATTGTTACGGGGATAAGAGAAATGAAATATGTTCCTAATCTAATTCTCCCAGAATCCCCTTCTACTTCCGGGTCGTTCAGCATTCGCAAAAAAATAAAGAAAAGGACACCTCCAATTATAAACAGTGAACCAAAAGCAATTTTCAAGGCTTTCATATTTTCATTTCTTAGGTTTCGGTTTTACCTCTTTCTTTTATTTCTTTTCAGTAGAAGATTTACTAACTGATACTTTCATTATGCTGTGAAAGATATTAGATGCCTCTTGTGGTGTTTTCTTGTCTGACATACTTATTATTAATTAAGCAAAATCATAAATTTTTCCACTGGGACTTGATTTGAAATCTCCCGCTGTCCGTAGTCTCCGACTACGGACCAGTATGCAAGTAGTCTTCAGAGGAGACTACCGTCCTCCGAATTTAGCTCCGCTATTTATTATTCCGGCACCTATCGCTGCAATATTTCACTTCATCCCAAACTTTTTCCCATTTCTTTCGCCAGGTAAAGGGCCGGTTGCAAACAACGCATATTTTAACCGGCAAATTTTCTTTTTTTAAATTTTTCATACCCTGACCGCTGTTTCGTGTGATTTCGCTGAGGTCTGAAATATACCCAGTCTGAACTAAGATTTTGGGGATTATAATTTGGCAGGATGAACCAGTACAAACTTACCGAAGCACATTTTAAAAGGCTATCGGCAACTTCCAATACCTGATACCTAATACCTAATACCCTATACCTAATACCCGATACCTAATACCTAATAACCAATACCTACCCCCCAATCTCCCAAAGCTCTATCTTATTCCCTTCCGGGTCGAGGATGTGGACGAATTTGCCATATTCTTCGGTCACGATATCATCCACGATTGTGACACCGCCGGCGCGAAGTTCAGCTACCAAAGCTTCAAGGTCATCGACGATATAGTTGATCATAAACTCCCGTTTCGAGGGCTCGAAGTATTTGGTACTGGCCGCAAACGGACTCCAAACGGTCGAACCTTTGCTCCCATCTTCTCTTTGCCAGTCGAAATTGGTTCCGTACTCGCTATTTTCCAGGCCCAAATGTTTTTCATACCATTCGCGCATGCCCTTCGGGTCCTGGCTTTTAAAAAAAATGCCGCCTATACCTGTTACTTTCTTCATATGTATAAAATTAGGGATATTGAATTCTAAACCAAAATAATGTTATTAATTTAGCCAGACAGCATCAGCAACCTAAATAAAGCCCGATGGTATTATTAAAAATTCTTTTCTGCATCATCCTGCTGGTTATTCTGGTAAGCTGGTTAAAGATCAATCCTTTTATTACTTTCCTGATCGTTTCACTCACTGGCGGCCTATTGCTGGGCATTCCGTTAGACAAAGTTACCAATTCGGTCCAGCGGGGCTTAGGCGATACTTTTGGCGGCATAGCCATTACCATTTGCGTCGGGGCGATGATCGGGAAGCTGGTGGCGACGAGCGGTGCGGCGCAAAAAATAGCCAGCGTTTTGGTCAATGGTTTTGGCTTGAAATATATCCAGTGGGCATTGGTACTCGTGGGTTTCATCATCGGCATCCCCCTGTTCTACGAAACCGGATTTGTATTGATGATCCCGCTTATATTTTCGGTCGTGTATCGGTATAAACTCAATGCGGTATATATCGGCCTGCCTATGCTGGCAGCACTATCGGTAACCCATGGTTTTCTGCCACCACACCCATCCCCTACAGGTCTGGTAAACGCTTTCCATGCCGATATGGGCAAAACACTACTATACGGTATATGCCTGGCAATACCGGCGATCATTATTGCGGGTCCACTTTTGGCCCGCACCCTAAAGAACATCAACTCGCAACCACTCGCAACATTTAGGGCTGAAGAATTACCTGATGATAAACTCCCCAGCGCCTTTAACAGCTTTTTCACAGCACTATTACCGGTGATGTTATTGATGGGCACCACAATTTACCTTAATCTCGATCATAGTCACGGAGCGATACACCGCCTGGTAGCATTTATAGGCAATGCACCCATCGTTATGCTTATCTCGCTTATTGTAGCCACCTTCACCATGGGCATCATGCAGGGTTTGGATATGAAGCATATCGGACATCATTGCTCGCATGCCGTAAAGGATGTATCACTTATTCTGCTAATTGTTGCAGGATCTGGCGCTTTCAAGGCAGTGCTGACCGATAGCGGTGCGGCAAAAGACATCGCCGATATGTTCCAAAGCTTCCACATGCAACCCCTGCTACTGGGCTGGCTGATCGCAGCAATAATACGCATCAGTCTGGGTTCGGCTACTGTAGCGGGCCTAACCACCGCAGGCATCCTCTCATCCATGGTTTTGCACGACCCCTCCATCAACCCCAACCTGATGGTTTTAGCCATCGGTGCCGGCAGCCTTACCTGCTCGCACCTTAACGACGGTGGCTTCTGGCTTTTTAAAGAATATTTTAACCTCTCCATCAAAGACACCCTCCGCTCATGGACGGTAATGGAAACTACGGTTTCCGTGATCGGCATTACGGGGGTGCTGATTTTGAATACAGTTATTGGTTAATTAGTGATTAGTTAATTAGTGATTAGTTGACCAGTATTTTTACTCCGATTACTGATAAACCGACCAGACTGGTAAATTCGCCATTCAAATCTCAACGTAATCAGTCAAATCAAACGAATCAGCGGTTCAGACATTAAGTGCAGTGATTGGATAACTGGCAATTTTCAACCAAATTGCAGATTAGCCATCCAGACGATTAAATTCGCATTGCTATTCTCAACGTAATCAAAACTATCAAACGAATCAACGGTTCAGACAAAATGAGCAACAACACATACGGCATCATCGGTCTCGGTAAAATGGGACTCAACCTGGCCTTACAGGCAACAGACAAAGGGTATATCATTATCGGCTACGATAAATATGCACCAACAGTCGATCAGCCCAACCTGTTGCTGGCAAATAGTTTGGAGGATCTTATTCAAAAACTACCCAGGCCCCGCAAGGTATTTATCTATATTCCTGCCGGGCAAGCGGTAGATATTGTGATTGGCGAACTCAGCCCATTGCTGGAAGCAGGCGATATCATCATTGATGGCGGTAATTCCTATTGGGGCGACAGCATCCGCCGGGCGGAAAAGTTAAAAGAACAAGGTTTGTTCCTGATCGATTGCGGAACCAGCGGTGGCACCAGCGGGGCACGTAATGGCGCCTGTTTCATGATAGGTGGAGATAAGGAAGCCGTGGCACAGGTGGAAGGTTTACTGAAAGACCTGGCTGTACCTAACGGATATACGCATTGCGGCGCATCGGGCTCGGGGCATTTTGTAAAACTGGTACATAACGGTATCGAGTTTGGCATGCTGCAGGCCATTGGCGAAGGAATGGACTTATTGGAGCATTACCGCGAAAAACTCAATATCAGCGAAATACTCTATACCTGGAACCACGGTTCAGTGGTGCGCAGCTGGCTCATCGAACTGATGAAAAAGCTTTATGATGAAAAACAGGGTTTCAATGTACCTTCCTATGTAGAAGATACCGGCGAAGTAAACTGGCTCGTAAGCGATGCCATGCGTATGGAAGTAGCTATACCGGTTATCGCGCAATCGGTGATGCAACTAATCGCTTCACGCGATGCTGACCATATCTCACCTAAAGCAATAGCTATGATGCGCAATGGTTTCGGAGGACACCCCTTTGGTACCGACGCAGGCATTGAACATGAAAGGCATTTTGGGCGTGTTGGGGGTTATGAGGAGGAGAAATAGCCCCGGTATTAATTGATATGCGCCCTGATCGTACCGATAAAATCGTACAGATCAAAAGGTTTGCAGATATAAGCATCGGCGCCGCTTTCTTCTTTGACAGCTTTAATATCCCGGTTGGCCGACATCAGCACCACCGCGGTTTGCTTTAAGCTATCCGATGCTTTGATGTATTTACAAATGTCTTTGCCATGATATCCTCTGAGGTTAAGATCGAGTAAAACCAGGTCGGCTTTGCATTCAGCGACCTTGTTTTCAAAGTTTGGATATTCTGAAATAGAGGAAACTTCGTAACCCTCATCTTCCAGTATCATCGTAGCAATATCAATAATATCTTCCTCGTCTTCGATGATCAGTATCTTTTTCATGTACTCAGTTTAACTGAACTTTATACGTTTTTGATTTATAGAATGTTTTGAGATGAAAATTTTTAATGGACAAAAAATAAAAATTCATCCACTGCAACCTTTACTTTCCGAAAACTGTCTTATTTTTAAGGATACTTAGCTAAACATTAAACTCACAATGAAATACAGCAATCGCTTTTCACTGCTTTTCACCTTCCTGTTGGCCGGACTTACCGTGCTGGCGCAGGAAAATGTTGATACAGCCGCATTCCGGAAGATCCGCAATGCCGAAATGAGCAACTCCCATATTCCATGGATAGCCCATAACCTCACCGACGTTGTTGGTCCGAGACTGACCAATTCTGCCGGCTATTTTCGCGGTGCCAACTGGGCTGCATCAACGCTTAAAGGCTGGGGTTTGAGCAATGCTGCATTGGAGCCCTGGGGCGAATATGGTCGCGGTTGGGATGTCGATCAGTTCAGCATTTCCATGACCGCACCCTATCTGCAATCGATCATTGGTTATGCAGCTCCATGGAGCTCGAATACTAATGGCGAGATCAAGGCCCTGGTAACCATTTTGACTTACAAAACAATGGACCCGGCCTATATCAGTCAGCATGCCGCCGATTTTAAGGGTAAGATCGTCTACCTGGCGGGTAACAGTAAAAAAATTGAAGATGATTTCAAACCCTTTTCAACGAGGCTTAGCGATAGCGAGCTCAGAAAATTACCGGATACTTATATGATTTCGCGCACATTGATCGATAGCTATATCAAAATATTGAGTGCTCAAAATCAAATATTGCAGCAACTAAAAACCGATGGCGCTTTGGCTTTGATCACAGCAAATGGTCGTGATGGCACGGTGGCCGTACAGGCATTCAGCGGATATAAAGTTGGCTGGCCGGCAGGATTGCCTGAAGCTGTGATTTCTGAAGTAGACGGATTAAAGATCCAACGTCTGATCGCTTCGGGGCACCAGGTAGAAATTGCATTGAATATTAAAGGTCATTTCAGTACCGGCGATGTACAGGGTTACAATGTAGTTGCCGAAATTCCGGGCAGCGACCCAAGCCTGAAGGCCCAGGTGGTAATGCTGGGTGGTCACCTCGATTCCTGGACCGCGGGAACCGGCGCTACAGATAATGGCGCAGGGTGTATCGTTATGATGGAAGCTGTTCGCTTATTGGATTCATTACACCTGCAACCCAAAAGAACTATCAGGATAGCGCTCTGGGGTGGTGAAGAAGAGGGTTTGTTGGGTTCATATGGCTACGTGAAAAAACACTTCGGCAATGCCGAAACCGGCGCATTCACGCCCGAGCAGGCCAAAATATCAGCTTATTTCAACCTGGATAATGGTACCGGTAAAATTAGAGGCATATATGCCCAGGGTAATACCGCGGCCAAAGCGATTTTCGAACAATGGTTCGCACCTTTTCATGACCTGGGAGCGCAAACGGTAACCCTGAGCAATACCGGCTCAACGGATCACCTTTCATTTGATTGGGTGGGTATTCCTGGATTTCAGTTTGTACAGGATCCGCTGGATTATGAGACCAAGACGCACCATACCAATATGGACACCTATGATTATTTACAGATAGACGATATGAAACAGGCCGCCGTAATCGTTGCATCCTTTGTATATCAGTCTGCCAACCGGCCCGATCAGTTACCACGAAAACCTGTTGTAAAAGAAAAGTTTGTGTTCGACGGCTTGTAGGAAAAATTGCTTAAAACGCTTTCAAACAAAAAAGCCGGAAATTTAAATTCCGGCTTTTTTTGTATCTGGATAAATCGCACCGTTTATAAGCGAACGTATGTTGGTCAAAAAAATGCAACCATTACTTTTCTTCTTTTTTTACGAGGTAGATCAATTGCCCGAGGTGTGTGCTCAGGTGGTTGGTACGGTTGATCATAATGTTCAATTTATTGCGATGCGGCTCCTTCAAAAAATCTTCCTCTGATACCGCGCTATGACGAGTAAACCAATCATCGGCCGGCAAAGTATTCGTATGATGATCAAGGGCCGCACTTAAATCGGTCCAATATTGGCGCAAAGTTGCTGTTGCCGGTGCGGGCAAGCCGGAGCGGTCGGGATTGCGAATAAACGTTTCTTCAAGTTCCGGGAATAAACGATCGCCAAAACCTAGTAAAGGCAACATTGCATCGTGAACTGCTGTCATGTGGCCGAGCAGGTAGATGCCTGAATTACGTCCGGGGGCGGTCTCCTGAGCTAATTCGTCGTCGCTGAGTTTATCAAAGAGGACTGTCAAGCGCTGGTTTTGCGTTTGCCAATTCGAGAGGACCATTTTAATGAACAGCAATTTTTGGTCTTCTGCTCTTGAAGTTTGATTATTTTCCATGGGTCAGTTTTTTTATAATTCTTTGCTCAAATATCAATCGCTGATTTAAATTTTAAAACATACTGTTGTAAACTTTCTACCCTCGAATAATTCCATTAAATTTAGAATTCATAAACCAATTATGAACCGCACAAATCGACCAAATTTTGTCAATACCGTCGAAAGCACAGCTGCTGTATTTTCCAATCAGTCGCATGCACCTTCAACCAATTGTCAATTATTCACACGCTATAAAACCGATCTTTAATGGAAATGTCAAGAAGAAGGGCCCTACAGGCTTTGGCCCTTACGATACCTGCACTAAAATGGGCACCAGGATATGCTTTTAGCCAGCACAAGCTACCGGTAAGCCCGGGGCCATTTAAAGGTACCCGGGAGTCGCTTCAGCATTATGTTATACCAGATTGGTTCCGCGATGCCAAGTTCGGTATATGGGCGCATTGGGGGCCACAGTCGGCCATTGAAGCTGGCGACTGGTACGCCCGCAACATGTATCAGCAGGATCACGAGCAGTACCAGCATTTTTTGACCAATTATGGCCATCCGTCTAAAATTGGTTATAAGGATACCATTCCGAAATGGAAAGCCGAAAAATTTGATGCCAACCATTTATTGGGCCTCTATAAAAAGGCCGGAGCCAAATATTTTATGACGATGGGTGTCCACCACGATAATTTCGACCTATGGAATTCTAAACACAACCGCTGGAATGCGGTAAACATGGGGCCCAAAATTGATATCGTTGGCCAGTTTAGACAGGCTGCCCAAAAACACGGTTTAAAATTCGGCATCAGCGATCATTTGTGGATCAGTCCGAAATGGTTCTCTACCAGTAAAGGTTCAGACAAAACCGGACCATATGCCGGCATCCCCTATGATGGTGCTAACCCGGCTTTTGCCAGCTTGTATGGAAAGTCGGCCAAAGTTTTTGCCGACCCTAACCTTACCTGGGATAATGAAGGCATAGCCGAGTCGTGGAAGCAACATTGGTTCGACCGCATTAAGGACCTGGTTGATAATTACCATCCCGACTTGCTTTATTGCGATGGCGCTATCCCATTTGAAGAATATGGCCTGAGCATATTGGCTAATTTATATAATCAAAGTGCTGCAAAACATGGCGGTATCACCCAATCGGTCTACACCAGCAAACGCGCGGAAGATTCACAAGTTGGAACCTGTGTGTTTGATGTAGAGCGCGGCGTAGTAGATACGATCTGGCCACGACCATGGCAAACAGATACCTGTATTGGCGACTGGCATTATAACCGAAAAATGATCGGCCATTATAAGTCGGCCAAAACGGTTGTGGATCTATTGGCGGATATCGTTAGTAGAAATGGCAATCTGATGCTGAATTTCCCATTGCCCGCCAGCGGAATGCCCGACGATGACGAACTGAAAACTTTGGATGGTATTACCAAATGGATGGCCGTGAACAGTGAGGCCATACATACAACCCGCCCATGGAAGATCTATGGCGAAAGTCCGTCAACGAAAGTCCCTACCGGTACATCATTCAACGAGAATAAAAGGGAAGATCTTACCTATAATGATATCCGCTTTACAACCAAAGGAAAGACGCTCTATACCTTTTTTATGGGTTGGCCGCTGGAAGGGCAAGTGATCATAAAACCTCTTGCATCAGGGAGTCCGCAAAAAATCGGCAAAATTGAAAATGTTGAACTTCTGGGCCATGGCAAAGTTGAATTTTCGCAGGACGCGGAAGGCTTAAAAGTAAGTTTGCCCGCCCAAAAACCCTGCGACCACGCCTATGCGCTAAAATTAAGCGGAACTGATCTGACCTGATATGAAAACCCTGGTATGTACCCAACCGGGGGCGTTTGAATTCTGCCCGGCCCCCGACCCAATTCTGACTCCCGGGAATGCTATGCTCAGGATCAAAAAAATCGGTATTTGCGGCACCGACTTGCATGCCTTTGAGGGCACTCAGCCTTACTTTGAATATCCCCGCATTTTGGGCCACGAACTTGCAGCTGAAATTGTCGATATCGACGACGATTCAAACTTTAAACGTGGCGATGCGGTTACCATTATCCCCTACTTCAATTGCGGTGAGTGTATAGCTTGTCGTTCAGGTAAACCCAACTGCTGTGTTCAGCTTAAGGTTTGCGGTGTACATATTGACGGCGGCATGGTTGAATATTTATCCGTCCCCATTTCGTCCTTAGTGCCCAATAGGGGTCTTGGAGTTGAAGCACTCGCATTGGTTGAGCCTTTGGCTATCGGTGCCCACGGTGTTCGCCGGGCGCAAATTACTGAAGGCGAATACGTATTGATCGTTGGTGCAGGCCCGATCGGCCTTGGGACCATTGAATTTGCCCGATTGGCTGGTGCAAACGTAATTGTAGCAGATATCAATGATTCGAGGTTACAATTTTGCCGTAGTCATTTAAATGTTGAACATACTATTAATACCAGCGATGGGAAAACTATTGAACAATTGCTGGAGATCACCTGCGGCGACATGCCCACCGTTGTTTTTGATGCTACCGGCAACGGGCGAGCTATTAACCAGGCTTTTCAATACCTGGCCCATGGCGGACGTTACGTACTCATAGGCCTGCAAAAAGGAGAAATCAGTTTCAGCCATCCCGAATTTCATAAACGGGAAGCCACATTGATGAGTAGCCGTAATGCAACAAGAGCAGATTTCGACAAGGTGATTGACGCGCTTTTGAAAGGACAGGTTAACCCATTAACCTATATCACACATCGCGTGGGCTTTGATGAGGTGCAAAATAATTTCTCCAGTTGGCTCAACCCAGCGAGCAACGTTATAAAGGCGATGGTTTCAATCTGAAATTCAAAGGATTGTGCAATATAATCAACACGGTGATGAGGATAATTGTACCCAATTCAGGGAACGAGCCCCGGCATTGTTTGTACGGATTTTTTTATAAAGCGTATGTTTATTGTCATTTAATCAACTATTTCGATAAAATGATAATTGCCGATTAATCTAATATTTAAATTTTGCCAAAAAATAACTCCAAGTTAAATTAAACTTTGTAACCTATTCTATTTCAATAGGTTAAAAATTATTATATATTTGGTACACCGTTTGCCTTTTAGTTATCATATGAAAATTAACTCCTAAGCTCAAACAAAAAATGAAATCACTAATCACCCTATCATTTTCAATGTTCCTGTTTACACTGGCGGTGCAGGCACAGAATAAGGTTGACAATACCATTAACAAAGCAAATAACTCTGTTAATAGCGTCAACAACAGCGTAAACAATGCAAGCGCAACCGCCAGCAATGCAGTTGGTACTGTTGGTAATACGGCAACCCAAACCAAGGCCCTCGCCGACCAGGTAGGAGGATTGTTTGGCGCCAAAAAGAAACCCGTTGGCAATGTGGTAATAAAAGTGCCCGGTATTACCCGAGCCAAGATCAAACAATTGGTTGACATTGTAAAATCCTGCCCTGGGGTAAATGCCTCAAACGTTGATTATGTGTGCGATGATACAGATCAAAGCATAACTGTTGAAAACTATAAAGGCAAATTGTACGATTTCCTTGATGATATCGAAAAGAAAAACCCGCTGGTTACCGACAATAATTCAAAAGCTTCAAAAGCTGATAATAGCATTACTATAACAGGTTTATAAGTAAACAAAAGAATAGCCCTGAACTCAAAACCTTTCCTTACATAGCATCATTTTTAGTACAGATCGATGACCTTTCCCTGCACGGGGTATACCAGTTGCAGTGAAAGGTCATTTTCTTTGGCAATTTGCTGTCTGATGCAATCTATATTACGTTGCGGCGGCTTCTGATGGGTAATAATTGTTTTAAAACCAGATAAAGGCACACCCGCTATTTGTTGAAGCTGGTGTAACTCATTGAGAAGCCAATGCGGTGTTAGGTGGCCAAAAAGTGCTTTGTCTGACTGCTCGCTGGGGAAGGAAACTTCGATCATGATCGCTTTTAATTTTTTGGCCCTGATCAAGGGAGCGATGTTTTGCCATAAGGTTTTCAGGTGATCACTTTTTTCGATATCATCTGGTCCGGTATCACCCAGGTAAAGTAAATAACTATCTCCACTTCTTACTAAAAAAGCTGTGCTGGTTAGGTTTGAATGGCTCAGCGGAAAGGCCTGTACACTCAAATCCGTATTATCCAGCCTGGTTTCTATCTCTGGCTCCAATACCTGGTAATGGTATTTTTTCAATTGTGGAGTTTCGCCCTGGTCGCCAAAATTGGCCCAGGCTTGCCAGGTAAAATAGTGGGCTTTAAAAGTTTCGATACAACCGGCCAGTGCATATATGTTTTTAACTGTATCATCCGGCGAATTGAGTATCAGCCCCGCAAGGTGATCGAGATGTGAATGCGATATCAGGTAGCCTTTAATATTTTGCCGAAGCACCTGTTCGGGCAGGGCATTAAACACCTTATTTTCGATCGCTTTTTCGATCCCGGCATGCAGGGTACCTGCGTCGAGGCATATGTAATGATCACTACCGGCTGGCGCCAGCATATAGGCCGAAAGATTACTTTCGTCTGCACCGCCTTTTACACCTAATGGAACGATTCGAAAAGATGGAATTTTTGTTTGACCAAAACCAACCAGGCTTAAGAACAAAACAAAAATCAAAAAAAAGGCGCTGCGATAATAATGGGTAATCATGTTATAAAAATAAGCATACGCCCGATTTTACCGGCATTTATTTATTTTCGTATGATGAAATCTGGTAGCCTGGTTGCGAAAATAGTTGTCCGTTTATTTTTGTTATTGCTAATCCTGGCTATAGTTCCTTTATACCAGGCAGATAGCAGTAAATTGCACAGCCTTTATTTTGTAACGCCGCACAAATGGATACTGGTATTTCCATGCCTGCTGATCGGTGGTTTTATAACACTTTTTGTGGGCTGCACCGTTCAAAAATATAGCAAAGCTGATTGGAACTGGCTATTAGTGCTCAATACCATCGTGTTGGCCGCTTATTGCGCAACTACCTATATCCGCGTGTTACAACTGGTTAAGCCGTAGATTCTGGCTTCAACTTTTTATCAGTGAGTTTTTTAGGTTTAAAGTCGGCACCTAATAATAATCCCCATGGTTTCAAACTTTCTATCCTATCAAAAACGATCTTCAAAATAGCCATAACCGGAATTGCCAGGAACATGCCCGAAAGCCCCCAAAGCATTTCGCCTATAACGATGCCAATAAACGACAATAATGCATTCAGTCTGACCTTTGAGCCTACTACAACAGGTAGGATCAGGTTAGAGTCGACCAGATGTATGCCTAAAACGCCAATAACAACCCCAAATACCTGCTGCAAATTGCCCGTAGCAAATGTCACCAGAGCACTCAGGAATAAAGCTGAAAATATACCGACATAAGGTATAATATTAAACAAACCAACGATAACTCCAAGCAGCAGCGCATACTTGATACCTATCAACAGGAACAGCGCACAGGCTATACAGGATACAATAAACATCTCGAGTAGCAGACCGAGGATATATTGGCGCAAAATTTTCTGTACGTTCTCTACTATATCAAACACTGTTTGCTGATGATCATCGCCGGAAACGGCTAATAAAAATTTGAATAAAAGCCGACGGTAAAGTAATATCAGTAAGGCAAAGATGAGGATGAATACAAAAAACAGGATCAGTGACCCCAATTCGCCGACGGTACTGCCGACAACGTCACCACCCGATGAAATGATCTTATTGGTAGCATCGTGTACATAGTCCATCTGCTTTTGCAAATTGATATGAAATGAGGCCTGGATCATATCCTGTATCTGCAAAATAGAACCCGCTACCTGTTTGCGCAACATAGGCCAATCATCAGCCAGTTTAGTGATCTGGGAACCAATAAGGTAAATGACGCCATAAAACACAGCGATCAAACTTATGATCGCACTTGAGCCGGCAGCACCCCGGGGCAAACGTAATTTCTTTTCGAAAAATGTGGCTACGGGCAATAATAAAATTGCGAACAGGAAGCCAAATACAAGCGGATCAAGCAGATCTTTTCCAATGATCACCAGGAAACCCAGTGCGATCAAACCAATCAAGACCAGCGACAATTTTTCATAAAAAGGCGCTAAAAGCTTTCTTTCGGGCATAATGAAGGGGGTTTTTCAAATATTTTTAACAATCGATTGCTGATGAAAGATAAGGATAAATTGGGGATTTGTGATGGGTTATTTGTGATTGGTTATTGGCTAATAGATATCAGGTATTGGGTATCAGGTATGAGGTATCAGGTACTGTGTATTAGGTTTTAGGTATCAGGTATCAGGCGACTACTACTTTTTCCAGGATCAGTTTGATATTTTGGTCGATGGCATGTTGGGGCTGAGCGCTAAAATTTTGAGTTACTCTGTTTGCCAGAATGATATTAAATGATATCGCCCGATGACCCAAGGCCGAAGCCATACCATATATCCCGGCGGTTTCCATTTCGATATTGGTCATACGCTGATCATGGGAGATGAAGCTCTGCAAAACAGGTAATAGTTCGGGGAAATTATTTTTTGCCCGGATTTGCCGGCCCTGAGGCGCGTAAAAACCGGGGGCTGTCAGGGTGATGCCTTGCTGTAAACCTTTGCCCATCTTGCGGAGTAAATGGTCGTCGGCTTCTGAAAAATACGGATGTAAAGGGTAATTTTTAGGTAATGTGGCTAGTAAGTCCGCTATGAACACTTGGCCGTTTGTTGAGTTCGTAAACTGATAATAATGCATCAAGCTGTCAAACCCAACTGCCGCGCTTGATACCAGTAAACTATCGACAGGAATATCAGCTTGTATCGCCCCGGAAGTGCCGATCCTGATGATGGTCAGTTTTTGCAATTCTTCTTTAACCCGGCGCGTATCCAGATCAATATTTACCAACGCATCCAGTTCATTCAATACAATATCGATGTTGCCGGTACCGATGCCCGTTGATATTACGGTTAGTCGTTTATCACCAAGGTAGCCGGTATGGGTAACAAATTCGCGCTTCGCCTTCCGCACTTCCACCCGATCAAAATATTTGCTGATTGCTGCCACACGTTCCGGGTCGCCTACGGTTATGATCGTCGAAGCAATGTCGCCGGGCAACAAATTAAGATGATAAACGCTACCGTCTGCATTCAATATCAAATCTGTTTCAGAAATCCGCTCCATTATTTTAATTGCCAAAGTCTAACTTAACTAAACAAGTGCCGTTTGCGGAATATTAATTAAAATTGGCACTATTTGAGATTTACGAAGTTTTAAAAAATTCGTAAATCTTTTCGTTAGCGGATCAAAGCCTATTTCCCGTGTCAATTTGCTATCCAGTTTTACATGCCGGACTAATTGTACCAGATGCTTTGTTTCCTTGTCTGTTTTAAGCGAAATCTCTTTCTTACTTAGGTTAATGTAAAAGCATCCAGTATCCTCATCAAAACAACCGCCTCTTCAACCGGGCAGGGATTAGGCCCATCTCCCCTGAAATAAGCGACGATCTTTTGGATCATGGGCTGTTGTATATGTTCTGGATGGACAAAGTGCTCGGTATGTTTGCCCGCTTCATTTTCAAGTCCTACCCAATTGCCAAAAAACGGAAAGCTGATCTTACCTGCCGTGCCAATGATCTCGCAAAGGTCGATCGTTTGACTTTCTGCCACATTGAAACTCCATGAACCATTGACCACAACCTTATTTTTAAAAATGATCTCGCCACATACATGATCGTCGGCGGGATAGGTATTGGATTGATTCAGAGAATAACCATGATATCTTTCTGGCTCGCCAAAAAAGTACAGCATCAGGTCCAATTGATGGGGTGCCAGGTCGTGAAAATATCCCCCGCCCGATAGTTCGGGGTTAACGCGCCAATTGGTTTCAGAATTGGCAATCAGGTCGGGCCGGATACTCTTCCACATCCTGATCTGCACCGTACGCACATCACCTACTGCCTTTTTTGCCAACAGCTCCTTTACATACAAAAACATTGGCAATGCCCTGCGATAATGGGCAACTGTAAGCTTGCCGTTATAAGTCTTCACAGCTTCGGCCATAGCTTGCGCCTCAGCTGCCGTTCGTGTAACAGGCTTTTCTACATAAACATTTAAACCCTTCTTCAGCGCTGCAATGGCATATTCGAGGTGAAAAGCCGGTGGAGTAGCTATCGAAACAGCATTCACTTCAACATCATTCAAAAGTTCATCAGCATCGGCATACCATCTGTCAACGTGGTGGCGTGCCGCATAATCTGCTGCTTTAGCAGCATCGCGGCGCATTACAGCTACCAGTTTACTATCAGGTATCTTGTTGTATGCCTGCCCGCTTTTCTTTTCGGTTACGTTGCCGCAGCCAATGATGCCCCAATTAACGTCTGTCATATAAGCAAGGATGATTACAATGGAAAAAGACCTATTTTAAAATAACTTCTATCTGGTCTAATTCCTCTTTTGCAAATTCAATATTATCAAGGCATTTGAGTGAATCAGCAAGTTGTTCAGGACGACTAGCGCCTATCAGCACGGAAGTAACCCTTTGATCTTTGAGCAACCATGCTAATGCCATTTGTGCAAGGCTTTGCCCGCGTTTTAATGCAATATCATTTAGTTGCCTGATCTGGGCAATACGCTCGTCAGTAACCTGGCTCAACTGCAGAAATCCGGTGGATTTAGCCGCGCGGGAATCTTCCGGAATACCATGCAGGTATTTGTTGGTCAATAAGCCTTGTGCCAATGGCGAGAACGGAATACAGCCTACACCCTCCTGTTCAAGTACATCCAAAAGCCCGTCTTCTACCCAACGCTCGAACATCGAATATTTTGGTTGATGGATCAAACATGGTGTGCCCAGTTTGCGGAGTATCGCAATAGCTTTAGCCGCTTCATCGGCAGGGTAATTGGATATTCCTGCATATAAAGCTTTACCTTGTCTTACGATCAGGTCCAAAGCCGACATGGTTTCTTCCAGCGGTGTATCAGGATCGGGACGGTGGTGATAGAAAATATCTACATAATCTAATCCCATCCGTTTCAGGCTTTGGTCTAAACTAGCAACCAGGTATTTCTTCGAGCCCCATTCACCATATGGTCCGTCCCACATGTGGTAGCCGGCTTTGCTGGAAATGATCAATTCATCGCGATAGCTGCTAAAATCCTGCTTCAATATGCGCCCGAAATTTTCTTCAGCTGAGCCAGGAGGCGGACCGTAGTTATTGGCCAGATCGAGGTGCGTAATACCGCTGTCAAATGCCAGGTGCAATATTTTGCGGAAGTTTTCTTCTACGTCAACACCGCCGAAATTATGCCATAAGCCGAGTGACACTGCGGGCAGTTTAATACCACTACGGCCGCAACGGCGGTAGATCATGTCTTTATAACGATTTGGAGAAGCAAGATAGGTCATTGGAATTCTAATTTGTGAGCCCTAAAGTAAGGTTTTTGTTGGAATCAGAATTTGTAGCTCAAGGAATTTTTAAGAAATATTGACATTGACTGGCATTTGAAGACTGGCCGACCTTTCGTTCTTTTCAAATGATCTCAGCTACCACAAAATTACTGCCTCCAACGAATACCAAATCGTCTTTCCCGGCTGCGTTTCGGGCTGCTTTGAGGGCTGCGTTTACCGAAGAGTATGCTTCACCGTTCAGACCAAAATCTGCAGCTTGCTGTTTCAGGTTTTCCGCATCCAAACCACGGGGAATATCGGGCCGGCAGAAATAATAGGTGGCTTCCTTTGGCAACATGACGAGTATTTTTGTGAGATCCTTGTCATTCACCACGCCCATTACAAAATGCAAAGCATCGTAATTAATGCGTTTAATATTTTTTAATACTTCTGCTATTCCCTCCGGATTATGCCCGGTATCGCAAATGATCAAAGGGTTCTGATCCAAAACTTCCCATCGTCCACGCAAGCCGGTTAATTTACCTACCTGTTGCAATGCCCTAGCTACGTGTTCATCAGCAATAACAAAGCCTTGTCGCCTCAATTCTGCTACAGCTGATAACACTGTTTTAACGTTTTTGAGCTGGTAGGTTCCGGTAAGATCAAGATTTAAGTCTTGAGTACGGAGTTCTGAGCCGGGAGACAAGGGTCCGGATTCGCCTACCCTAATTTCCAGCCCTCCAAAACCTTTCACCTTTTGCCTTTCACCTTGCACATCCAAACTCCATTCTTCTGATGCGAAACTAAGTGGGGCTTCAACCGACTTTGCTATATCGATAAATACCTGCGAAACCTCCGGTTGATATTCGCCAATGATTACCGGCTTGTGTGGCTTAATGATACCTGCCTTTTCACCGGCTATCAATTGCAGGGTATTGCCTAGCATATTCATGTGGTCCCAGCCTATATTGGTAATGACCGACAACAACGGATTGATCACATTAGTAGAATCCAGGCGTCCTCCCAAACCCACCTCAATTATGGCTATATCTACCTTTTCCCGGGCAAAAACATCAAATGCCATTGCGACAGTCATTTCAAAAAAGGAGGGCTTTATTTCTTCAAAATCGGATTGATGTTTTGCAACAAATTCAACCACATAGGCCTCACTGATCATTACCCCATTAATTCGGATACGTTCCCTGAAGTCTTTTAAATGAGGGGAGGTATATAAACCGGTTTTGTAACCTGCTACCTGTAAAACAGCTGCCAGCATGTGCGAGGTAGAGCCCTTACCATTGGTGCCACCAATATGCACCGATTTAAATTTGTGATGAGGATCATCCAGCCTCCTGCATAATTCAAGTGTATTATCCAGGTCTTTCTTAAAAGCCGAAGCACCATCCCGGGTAAACATAGGAAGTTGGCTGTACAGGTAGTTTAATGTTTGGTGGTAGTTCATTGTTGATAGATCATGGTTCATAGATCATGGTTCATGGTCGATTAACTTTGGTTTATTTACTATCGTCTATGATCTACGGAATGAGCGTCGAGGCCTTCAGAGCTATAAAAATCAATGATCCATGAACCATGATCTTTGAACTCTTCCCCTACTGCAGTTTAAACACAAAAGTTACGTAGCCTATTTGGGTGTCCTGAGCGGTTTCGAGCTTATTTAGTTTGGCGTTGAGGCAGGCTTTTCTGCATTTTTCAACCAGATTATTATCGCTTATCATTGTACCTCTAGCTGGCGCCGCCCTCGTAACGTTGCCTAGTTTATCAACTTCTATTTGAATGACTATTTTGCCTTCAACTTGGTGCGAAACATTAACTATTGGTGGACTATCAAAATTACGCTGATCCATTGCCAGATTACCGCCATTGCCCGAGCCGGTTCCGTCATAATTGTTAGCCAGGGTTGAACCGGTAGGCTTGCCCTGATTGCCGGGGGTATTGGTATTACCATCGCCTTCACCTGTACCACCATTGCTTTTGCCTTTGTACAAAGCATTTTGGTTAAGCGTTGGTTTGGCTGGTTTGGATACCGGCTGGGTAGCCACTGCTTTGCTGGTGACTTTTGAATTGGCATTTACTTCAGGCGCATCCTCGGTATTTTGGGTAACCACTTTTTTGTCGCTCAGGTCCTCGTGCGATTTCTCGGGTGTAGGTTGTACCGGGGTTACTTTGGTTGGGCGGGTATGGTTTGCTTTTTCGGCGATAGAAGGTTCTTCGGTACTCATATAATCACTACCCATTCCTTTATCCGAGGTACCATAATTAACCAATATCCCCCCTGTTCCCATTTCAGGAGGCGGCACACTGGTAAAAACAACAATATAATAGCACAGCAAAGCAAATAAGGCTACGATGATGCCCGTTACCAAAAATGCTTTCGGATAATTATTTTCCTCGCGTTGCTGAAAATCCATCTTTTTTAATGTGCAGGTGGCGTTTGGCGCATGGCGGTATGCGAACCCTGCTACCTAATACCTAATAACTGCTACCTAATAACTGATAACTAATACCTATTTCCCCTTCGGTTCTGTCGCCAAAACCAGTTTAATATTCATTTTTTGTGCGATATCCATTATCTCAACCACATTTTGGATCGCTACCGTACGATCTACTGATAAAACGATCGTAAGTTCCGCTGCAAGGTTTTTATAACCAAGTAACGTTTGCTGCATATCTTCTATTTTAACCGGTTTGTTGTTAACGGTATAAACCAGGTCCTGACTAATGGTGACAGATATGGTCTTTTTAGAAACCGATTGCCCTGACGATGATTTAGGCAGCAACAATTTGATCACGTTCGGGTTGGTGATAGCCGAAGCGATCAGGAAAAACAGCAACAGGAAGAACATGATATCGTTCATGGCCGAGGTATGAATCTCGGCTGATATGCGCCCGTGTCTCTTTCTTAGGTTCATTTGCCCGGTTCTTCTAACAGGTCAATAAATTCAATTGCGTCAGTTTCCAGCTTCAGGATAACTTTATCCACCATCATATTCAGGATATGGTAGCCTACGTAAGCAATAATACCAACCATCAAACCAGCAGCGGAGGTCACCATCTTCACATACAAACCTCCTGATATGGCACCCATACTGATATTGTCTGTTTTGGATATATCATAAAAAATCTTGATCACACCATAGATGGTACCGAGGAAGCCAAACATGGGCGCAATACCGGCGATAATACCTAAAATGGTGATGTTCTTCTCCAGTTTGGATACTTCGATCTTGCCGATATTTTCGATGGCGCCTTCAATTTCTTTGATCGGCCGGCCGATACGTAATAAGCCTTTTTGCAACATCCGCCCCAATGCCGAATTGCTATTGCGTGAAATAGCGATCGCAGAATCAAGCTTTCCGGTGAGTATACTGGTACGCACCTGGCTCATTAGGTTCGATTCGTCTTTAGCCGCTTTGCGGATGGTAAAATAACGTTCAAAAAATATAACCAGCGCAAGAACGAACAGCAGCCCGATAGGTATCATTACCCCGCCGCCCTTTACTAAAAGGTCGCCGAAACGGAGGTCGTCCTGCGTGGCTACCTGCGGCAGGTGTTTACTGGTATCGGTTAGCGAATGAACCGTATCTGTGAGTATTGCTAATAGCATCATTTTACTTTTATTGGAAAATATGGTATAATTGAAATATCTCCTGAATTAATTCCCGGTATCTTTTTGATACTGTCTTCTACCCTGATCGCATCTTCCTTCTTAAAATAAGTGCCGAGTGTTATTTTGTTTAGGGTACCTGTTGAATGCTGCAACAACCGGGCTTGCAAACCTAATTTCTGATATTCGCTGATGACGGCATTAACTTTATTCAAAGTTTTAAAGGCTCCTGCCTGTATTTCATACCGTGTTTGGGCAAAGGTATCGATAGCAGCTTGTTTTACGGGTGTATCCTTTTTTACAGTTTTAACGGTATCTGGTATTTTTGCTGCCGGTGGCGGACCATTGACAATGATCGTAGTATCAACCGGCCGGCGCTTTCCAAACCATTCAGGTTTATACTGATAAGCGACACCAAAACATAACAACGCAATAATAATGATCAGCAGTATATAGATCCAGGTATTGTTCCTGGTCTTTTCTTCAAACTCTTCTTCCTGATATTCCGGTTCCTTTTCAACAACCGGTTCAACTTCCTGGTTGATATTACCTGAATCACTGCCAGCACGTTTATTTTCCGCCTCATTTACTTTTTTAGCCGCCTTATTTTCATTTACTATTGATGAACCTGAGGCAACACGATGCGCACTTACCGGAGCAAAGCCGAAGAAAGTCGGGTCGCTATGTACCGCGTGGCTCTCAGCCTTAAAAGTTAGGGTTGAATATTCGTAAAACAGGTGCCCAAGGCCTGCAATGGCGGTACTTTGCACCATTGCTTCCTTCTTTAAGCCTGCTGTATACTTCTCAATAAAATACTTTGCCGAAGCAGGTGAAATCTTCTTTTTTTGAGATATATATTCGGCCAGGCCCTCATCTTCTTTCGAAGAGGGATCAAAAACGATCTCGTGACGGGGAGGATAGAATTTATTTTCCTTTTCGTTAAAATAGCCATTGATGCGCTTTTGGCTAAAAAAACCTATCCCCGGCACATTTACTTCGCCTTTTAAACCCAATAACTCATTAATATAAATGGCTAAATCCATCCTAAACTGCTATAAACCAGGCTACAAGCGCCATTAAAAGTGAAATCCAACACCTCCAAATATATTAAATCCGTAGTTAGGATAGTATAACCAAACCTGATTTGTTGTATTCAGAATATTATTTACTTGACCGAAAATTGAAATACGATCGGTCACATTATATTCTACACCGGCATTGAGGTCGGCAAAACCTTTGATACTTACTGTTGTAAGTGCCGGAGGCGAGAATGGTGCTGAAGTTAATACTCTATCATAGGTATTGCCACGATACAATAAGGTACCATTAATACTTAATTTTTTAGTGATGTGGATCACCGTTCCGGCGGTTAGCTTAAAGCTTGGAAGGTTCCAGGGTTTAGCTTCGGTAGCGAGGGTGTAATTGCGAAATTCAACTCTGCCAAAAAGATCAAAATCTTGCGATGCCCTGAAATCGAGCTCACCATTAAAGCCGGTTATTTTTGCGTTGCCCCCGTCATAGATCACCGCAAATTTATTTTCGATACCCGAGGCATTGAAATTGCTGACCAATAAAGGCAGATTTTTTACGCTGTTGCTGAATACATCCGCTTTAAAACCCAGTCCGGGCGCAATAGTACCTTTTAAGCCTGCGCTCAGGTCTAACTTATCAACCGAATTGATGATATTGATATTTTGCCCGATAAAAGGATTTTCGTCGGCCAGGTCACGTAATGATGTTTTATTTACGTCGCCTTTAACTTCAACAAAAATTCGCAGGTATTTGGGTATCAACTGGTACTCAAGCTTAGCGGCGGGGAAAACGAATATCCGTTGCGAGAAACCAAATTCCTTGGCAATATTCAGGCCTGCATCGATCTTATAGCTATCACCCTGGAATTTGAGATAAGGATTTAAACGCAAAATGCTATTATTATAAGAATAAAGGCTGTCCTTTTGTGTACTCAGATCGAGCGAACCACCTAATCCTGCATAAAACTGCTGAATGGTTTGGTTAATGAAGCCGGTTAGTACAACACTACTTTCATGGGCCTGGAAAGCGTTGTTCCAGATATATCCATCAAGCTTGGCCGCGTAGGTAAACTCGTTGGCTTCTCCCTTATAATTTTTGGTGATCTCGCCTTCAGCGCCAATGGTATTGAAATGCTGTGCTGCCGGATTGAAAGCGCCCGGAGGGTTATTGACATCGAAACCATAAAAATCGGTACCCAGCCTGTAGTAATTGATACGAGCACTAAAAGTATTGTCGTCGGTGATGCCTTTAACAAAGCCAGTAATTTCATCCGAAATTTGATTCTGCTTGTTGATGCTACCGCTTTGTGATAGATGTTTGGCGAAAGCCCCGATCTGTAATGCCTGGTCCTGACCATTATTAATATAGGCTTCGCCGTATGTCGTCTTAAAATTGCCGACACCAATGCGGGCATAGTTATTGGATGGAATAGAATCTTCCTCTTTAGGCATCTTCATCGCTTCCAATTGCTTGATATCGGTATTGCGTTCAAGTCGTTTATCAAGTGTGATATAAGTCAGTGGCGCTTTGAATGGCGTCTTGTCAGAAAGATCGGGGTTCAGGCGTATCTTGACAGCATCTGCTAAAACTGGTTTATAAGCCGTGGTCACCACGATCTCTTCCGATAAACTATTGCCATTTTGGCCCTGAGCGGCACCGCCCTTTTTAGCCGTATCGATGGTTGGGGCTTTTTCGGATTTTTTTACTGCAACAGGCTTGCTTGACTTAACTGCGGCAGGTTTGGTAGATTTATTGGTTTTTTTCTTACTGGATTCCTTGGTCTGTGCATCAGCATTAGCAACAAAGAATACCATTGTTAAGGCAAAAAACGTATAGATTAATTTGTGTCTCATTTGTCTTATCCTCTGTGCTTAGTTATTCTTTGTTGTATCAGGTTTAGCATCGTCTGTTGTATCAGTATCAGCTTTTTGCCGGGTTCCGGTATCTATTTTACTTTTCCGTTTGGCTCCGCCTAAGGCCTCCAGCTTTTGCTGCGCGATTGGCAGTATATCGTCGTTTCCTTTGTAATTTTCTACAATACTTTGCAGGGTTGCTTTAGCCTGAAAATCGTCTTTCAATCCCACATAGTCATCAGAAAGCAGGATAAAGGTTTTGGCTACCCAATAATCATAGTTCGGCAATTCTTTTACCAGGTCGAAACAGGTTTTTTGTGAAGCTTTGAATTTGCCTCTGCGGTATTCGATATTGGCAATATTATACTTAGCTTCCGCCGCATCAATGGTTTTGGTATTGGTCACCGTATAATCGAATTGTTTGATAGCCGATGTAGTATCACCTTTTTGCAGGTAAGCCAAACCAGCATATAAGCCTGTTTTGTATTTATCTTCCTGCGATGATTTCTCATATTCACGCACCAGTTGGGCGTATTTAAGGGCATCATCCGGTGCGTTCATTTTGGCATAGCATAACAGCAGGTTATTGATAGCGAAAGAATAATCGGCTTTATATTCTGATGTTGTCTCTAATTTTTTAAGATAAACAACAGCATCATTATAACGCTTTTGAGCCAGGTACAATTTAGCCATGCTGATGAGCGACTTCTCGGTATAAGCGCTGGTCCAGTCGTTTAAGATCACATTATAATCGGGCACTGCATCATTTGGCCGGCCTAAGGCAACCAGACTCTCGGCCCGTATAAACCTTGCTTGTTTATCATAAATAGGCTTGTTAGGGAACTTATCAAAATAAGCACTCACTGCCTGTACCGTTCCATTGGCATCGCCTCTTAAATAAAGACTATTGGCCGCATTAAACATAATACCTTCCTGTTCTGAAGCAGAATAGTTACCTATCGGGGTCGATGCCGCGTAGTTGATAAAAGTTTGTGCATCGCCTTTATCGGTATATATTTTCTCGATCTGTTTCAGCGACTGTTTCGCCTCATCGGTAGAAGGAAAATCTGAAATAACTTTTTTGAACGATATAATAGCCTGGTCGTCGTTACCTGCATTATAGTCGATCAGCCCCATGGTAACCAGCGCCCTTGGAATATAGCTGCTGCGCGGATATTTTTCGATCATCGATAACAGGTCGGCTTTGGCCGTTGGGCCATCATTTTTGAGGAAATAGGTATAAGCGATCTCGAAAGAAGCATCATCGGCATAATCAGAATTCGGGAACAAATTCAGCACATCGGTCAGGGTGCTGATCTTGGCATCAGGATTACCCTGCAAACCTTGTATCATACCACGCTGAAACAGTGCATAATCCTCACCCTTACTATGCTGGGCAATGATGCGATCGTAATATTCGCGTGCCTGCGAATAACTTTTAAGTACAAAATAGCTGTCGCCCAGTCGGGTTACTGCGTCATTGATGGTGTTTTTATCGGTTTCACCACCTTTCAAAAACCTTTCGAAATAGGTGGCTGCTTTTCGGTATTGTTCTGCGCCAAAGGCCGCATAGCCAAGGCCATAATTAGCATAGTTATAAACCGGCAACTGACTGGCATAATCCATATCCAGAAAACGTTCGAAATTCTCTACTGATTCGCCGTATTTGCGTACCTCATAGCCAGCTTCTGCCATCCAATATACGGTGAGTGCCTCTACCTTTTTGTCCATCGGATATTTAAGCGACCGGAGGAAAATACCGATCGCATTTTCAAAAGCGCGTTCGTTGTAAAATTCCAATCCGCGGAAATAGGTCACTTTTTGATAGGCCGTTTTTGCACTGGCCGATTTGTTCGCAATAGGCTCCAGGATATCAACTGCTTCCTTATAGTTATGCGAATTAAGCAACTCCTCGCCCAGCAAGGTCTTCATTTCATCGTTTCGGACCGAACGTGGATAATTTTTCAGATACAAGCGTGTGGCATCGAGTGCAGCGGTGTTAAAATCTAATTCGTAGGATAATTTTGCATATTCATACAAAGCATCTTCCTGCAGCTGAGGGTCGAAATTAAGTTTAGAAGCAACAAAAAATGCATTACGTGCACTTTGCTTGTTATTCATTTTCAGGAACACATTACCCAGCGTGTAATTTCCATTCTGGCTATAAATATCATTTTGATCGACCAGCTTCACCAGTTCGCGGGCGGCTTTTGAATAATTAGCCACTTTGTAATTGGCATAGCCCATCTGGTAACTATCCTGGGTGTTTTGTGTGCGCCCTTTATCGCCAGTTTCAAACTGGTTATAATAAGCAACCGCATTCTTATAGTCGGCGTTGGCAAAATATGAGGCGGCAACAACACGCAGCATTTCGGTCTCGTGTTGTTGGTGAGTAGTTTTCAGAATAGGCACTGCATAGCTCAGTACGTCGTTATACCGACGGTCGAGAAAATAAATTGCGGTAATGTAATAAGGATAACTGCTTTCGTACTTTTTTGTCTTTTTGATGCGCTCGAAATTCACTAAAGCCAGGTGATAATCCTTATTCAGGTAAGCGATGTAGGCGAAATAATAAGTAGCATCTATTGTATAAGGCGAATCGGCATTCTTCACTTCACCAAACAGCAACTGGGCTTTGTTGAATTCATTTGTTGCAAAATAGGCGTATCCCTTGCGAAATTTATATTCGGTGTTCTCGGCTCCGTTCAAATCACCGGCAGCTACTTTATCAAACCATTCAAGCGATTCTTTATACTTTTCCTGTTTAAAGTAATAGGTACCAATTTCGAAATAGGCTAATTTAGTGAGCGGGTTTTCGGGATGATCGTAAATAAATTTCTGAAACAGGCTCTCGGCATCATCGTTGCCCAATTCTAAAGCACAAAATGCTTCGTAATATTGAGCGTTCTCTTTTACCAGCGATAATTGCGACTCGTAGCGGGTTTCTGTTGAAGTAACAAGACCCAACTTTTCGATCTGTCGGAATTGCTCGGCAGCGGCAACATATTTACCTTTAGCCATTAAATCAAGGGCGGTATGGTAAGTACGGTATACCTGGTACGAAGGGTCTTGCTGAGCGACGGCAGCTAAGGCGAAAAATAAAGGAAAGAACAGGCAGACGTATTTCAGTTTACTCATAGCGCGAGATATAATATGCGAAATTAGTTATATC